>ERZ791923.2497-NODE-2497-length-16343-cov-2.710830_pt1 | contig 16343 bp, 14 predicted proteins | sample MGYA00510133_ERZ791923 | MGnify/ENA primary metagenome ERZ791923 (study PRJEB30046, sample SAMN00792106) | human gut metagenome | study: EMG produced TPA metagenomics assembly of the A metagenome-wide association study of gut microbiota in type 2... | reverse complement strand
ACTTTTAAGAAAAAGGAGGCGGCGGAAAATGAATAGCTTTGAAATTGTGGCAAGCTCTACTGAAAGTACGGTAGTGGCTGAATACACATCCGAAAAAAGAAAAAGCACCGACTATCAAAGCGAAGCGGTGCTTGAACAAGATTTTATAAATCGTCTTGTCAGTCAGGGCTACGAATACATTACTATAAAAAGCGAACAGGACTTAATTGACAACCTCCGTACACAGCTTGAAAAACTGAATAACTACACCTTTTTCGATAAAGAATGGAACGACTTTTACAATAGCGCTATTTCTAACGGAAATGACGGTATTGTAGAGAAAACCCGCAAAATACAGGAAGATTATCTGCAAAACCTTACCCTTGATAACGGTTATGTAAAAAACATCAAGCTGATCGACAAAACCAACATTCATAACAATCATTTACAGGTAATAAACCAGTATGAAGAAAATGAAGGCGAACACAAAACCCGTTATGATGTAACAATTTTGGTAAACGGATTACCCTTAGTGCATATTGAACTTAAAAAGCGTGGTAATGCAATTCGTGAAGCTTTCAACCAAATTAACCGCTATCAGCGTGACAGCTTTTGGGCAGGCAGCGGATTATATCAGTATGTGCAGTTATTTGTAATTTCTAACGGTACACATACAAAATATTACTCCAACACCACAAGATTTCAGCATATCAAAGATAATGCAGAAAAAAACGCCGCAAAAAAGAAAAAGACTTCCAACAGTTTTGAGTTCACAAGCTATTGGGCAGACGAAAAAAATCGTATAATTCCCGACCTTGTGGACTTTACAAAAACATTTTTTGCAAAGCATACCCTGCTCAATATTTTGACTCGTTACTGTGTGTTTACATCAGAGGATTTATTATTGGTAATGCGTCCTTATCAAATTGCGGCAACTGAAAAAATCCTAAACCGCATTATCGTTTCTACCAATCTCAAAAAAAACGGCAGAAAAGAGGCAGGCGGTTACATTTGGCATACCACCGGAAGCGGCAAGACTTTAACCAGCTTTAAAACCGCACAGCTTGCTCAAGGATTGAATTTCATTGATAAAGTATTATTTGTTGTCGACAGAAAAGATCTTGACTACCAAACAATGAAAGAATACGACAGATTTGAAAAAGGTGCTGCCAACAGCAACACCTCTACTAAAATTCTGCAAAAACAAATGGAAGATGATAATGCAAAAATTATCATCACTACCATTCAAAAGTTGGATAAATTCATATCCAAGAACAAAGAACATGAAGTTTATAAAAAACATATTGTTATGATTTTCGATGAATGCCACCGTTCTCAGTTTGGAGATATGCACAAGTCGATTACAAAGCACTTTAAGAATTATCATATTTTTGGGTTTACGGGCACGCCGATTTTTGCATCGAATTCTAACAGTTCCAATGCACCGAATATGCGTACCACAGCACAGATTTTCGGCGGTGAGCCGGATGAAAATGGGAATAAAGTAAGACCACTGCACGCATATACCATTGTTGATGCTATCCACGATGGTAATGTATTGCCTTTTAGAATTGATTATATCAACACGATCAAAAACCCTGAGCTTTTATACGATAAGCAAGTAAAAGCAATTGACCGTGAAAAGGCTTTGCTTGATCCTAAAAGAGTATCTGAGATTACACAATACATTCTTGATCATTTTGAGCAAAAAACTTATCGAAATCAAAATCGTTCTTATTATGACCATAAAGTGATTACGAATGTAGAAAAAATGGCGAAGTCCAAGAATAATACTGTATCAGAGCAAAAAACAACTGCAAAAGTAAATGGTTTTAATTCGATTTTTGCAGTCGCATCTATTCCGGCAGCGATTGCATACTACAATGAATTAAAAAAGCAAATGGAGGAAACAGGTCATAAATTAAATATTGCTACGATATTCAGTTTTAATCCAAACGAAGAAGATCCGGATGATATCTTGCAAGATGAAAATTTTGACACAAGCGGTCTTGATCAGACTTCACGAGATTTTCTTGACAGTGCGATTGATGATTATAATAAGCTGTTTAATGTTAGCTATGATACATCCGCCGATAAATTTCCTAACTATTATAAAGATGTATCATTGAGAATGAAAAATCGTGAGATTGATTTACTGATTGTAGTCAATATGTTTCTAACGGGATTTGACGCTACTACCCTTAATACCCTGTGGGTAGATAAGAATTTAAAAGATCATGGTTTGATACAAGCGTTTTCCCGTACCAATCGTATTTTGAACTCAGTTAAAACATTTGGAAACATTGTTTGTTTTAGAAACCTTGAAACAGCCACTAATAATGCCTTAGCACTTTTTGGGGATAAAAACGCAAGAGGTATGGTTATTCTAAAAACTTACAATGAGTATATGAATGGCTATGAAGATGAGCACGGAAAACATATTGAAGGTTATAACGAGCTTGTAGCCAGACTGGTAAATGAATTTCCGATAAGCAGTCAAATCATTGGCGAGGATAACGAAAAAGAATTCATCAAACTGTTTGGTTGCATTTTGAAATTGAGAAATATTTTAAGGTGTTTCGATGATTTTGAAAGCGACAGTTCTGTATCCGTTAGAGATTTACAGGATTATCAAAGTGTTTATATTGACTTATATCAAGATTATGCTAAAAAAAGCGACATTGAAAAAGAAAGAATCAACGATGACATTGTCTTTGAAATTGAACTTATTAAGCAGGTCGAGGTCAATATAGATTATATCCTGATGCTCGTTGCCAAATATCACGAATCAAACTGCGAGGATAAAACGATTCTTGCTAATATTAATAAATCAATAGATGCAAGTGTTGAGCTGCGCAGCAAAAAAGCTTTAATTGAGGGATTTGTTGCCCAAATGACAGTAAAAACAGATGTTGAAAAGGACTGGAAAGACTTTGTTAAGAAGCAAAAAGAACAGGACTTAGAAGCAATCATCAAAGATGAAAAACTAAAACACGATGAAGCTCAAAAATTTATAGAAAACTCTTTCAGAGATGGAGGAATAAAAACCACTGGAACAGATCTTGATAAAATATTACCGCCAATTTCAAGATTTTCAGGTGGTTCAAATAGGGCTTTGAAAAAACAAATTGTTATTGATAAGCTAAAAGACTTTTTTGAAAAATATTTTTGCTTAGTATAATATGAAATCCGCTACCAAATTTTAACTGGTAGCGGATTTAACTATATAAAAATCAATTTAGAATTTACAATTTCTATTGTTCTGTTGTAAACATTGTTCATTTACGCAACCCATTCAATCTGATCTTTTACTTTAAGTTCTTCTGTTATGTTTTCGCTTTCTGCCAGTTGCTTTACGAGTTGAAGAAACAAATTTTTAGTTTGGTTTTCAATATCGACAAGATAGTCGTTTAGTTTCCCGCTTGTCAACAGGTTCATGCAACTAAGATACGATTACAGGAAAAAGGCTTACAATTAATGGCGGCATGACGTAATGTTGTAGAAAGAAGAATGTCGGAAAGCCGTATGAGGGAAAATTTACGTACGGTTTGATGAGGGGAAAGAGGACAAAGCCCTCTGACCTACTCTACACAATAAATACTGGGAGTGATGATATGAAAAATATATTAGCAGTATTTAATTACTTGGCTATAAAATAAAGCTATTTACATTATAACTGATACAATATGAGAGAATTGGAGGACAGAAAAAGTAAAAATTTTGAATTATATACTATCATAGTGAAAAAGAGAATCAGTTATAACAGACTGATTCTCTTTTTTAGTCTCAGGAAAGGAGAAAGTCTGCGAATGGATTGGATTGAAAGTCTTTTTAAAATCGCTGGTGAGGTTTTCCGTATGATCGGCGAAGCAATTAAAGAAAACAAAAATGAGTAAAGGGGGGAGTCAATGGTGGAGAATGAACAGCCTACAGAAAAAAAGGAACTGGTAGAGTTATTCTGTTCACGGATTGATCTGGAACAGAAACGCTACAAAAAGAGAATGATGAAAATGAGTCCGGAAGCAGTATTTGGTAAAGCATATGAAATCAATTGTATGCTTTCAATTTATGAAACCCTGCTTGATAAGGCAGGAAAGATGGAAGCAGACATTTTAAAATGCTTAATAGTCATTCCAGATATCCTGCATTTCTTTTACCGTAAATGGATGAAAACAGGGGATTCTTTTCAGCAGGAGCTGGAAAATAGCATGGAGAATGGGATGAAGGAGATCAAGGCAATCTTAAATAAACCAGAGAGGAAAGCAGCGTGAGAAAGCGTGTCATTTGTGTACGGACCTGTCTGGTAAAGGAAGGTTCCGTGTTATACGAAAGTGAAAATGGAAAGAGAAGCATCACGTCACCAGAAGAGGCAGCGAAATTTGCTGCCTCTTTTTTTGAAGGTTCTGACAAAGAAATGATCTATGTATGCACTTTAAATGGAAACAATGAGCCAGTGACAATGGAAATGGTGGCAAAAGGCAGTGTGAATTGGTGTAAGGCAGATATATCACAAATTTACAAGACTGCGATAATCAGCAATGCTGCGCATTATATGTTTTCACAATCACCCGTCAGGTTGTATAGAGCCGAGTGGGGTGGATAAATTGATTACGGAAAAAATGGAGACAGCAGGAAGATATCTGGATATTCCTTTGCGGGATCACATCATTATTGGAGAAAATGGAAATTTTTACAGTTTCCGCAGAGATGGAACAGAACTTGAAACAGAAACGGAATGGTTTGAATAAAACAGTGAATAACAGGAGGAAAAAATTATGTCAGCAAGTATTGAAAGTATGTTTTATGTGAGAGAAACACCGTGGCATGGATTAGGAACAAGAGTAATCACAGCACCGACTTCTAAAGAAGCTCTGGAAGTGGCAGGTCTTAACTGGAAGGTGGTACAGGAACCGGTATACACCGAAGCAGATGAACTCATTGAAGGTTATAAGGCGAACGTCAGAGACAGTGACCGCAAGGTACTTGGAGTAGTAACAAACCGTTACAAAGTCATCCAGAATGAGGAAGCCTTCAGTTTTACGGATGAATTGCTTGGCGAAGGTGTACGTTACGAGACAGCCGGTTCCCTGCAGGGAGGAAGAAAGGTGTGGCTCCTTGCAAGGATGCCACAGGACTACATTATTACCGGAGAAAGAATCAGTCCGTACCTTGTATTTTCCAATACACATGACGGCTCCGGTGCAATCAAGGTAGCTTTAACTCCGATCAGAGTCGTATGCAATAACACGTTGAACCTCGCTTTATCCTCTGCAAAGCGTTGCTGGTCCATGATTCATACAGGAGACATTCAGGGAAAACTGGAAGAAGCAAAGGATACTTTATTCAAGGCAGAGAGCTATATGGATAATCTGGGGAAAGAATTTGAAGCCCTCCGTATGAAGAAAATGACAGATAAGCAGGTATTGGATTATATTGAAATCTTACTGCCGCTGGACGAAGAAAATGCAACAGCACAGCAGAAGAAAAACATTATCCGCTTGCAGGAAGATATGAAGATGCGTTATTTTGATGCGCCGGATTTGAAAGACGTAGGAAACAATGCCTATAGATTTATTAATGCAGTATCTGATTTTGCTACACACGCTGCACCGTTAAGAAAGACTGCCAATTATAAAGAGAATGTCTTTTCCAGAACGGTAGAGGGCAACCCGCTGATTGACAGAGCTTACCAGATGGTGTGCGCAGCATAGGAGGGGATGATGAAAAAATGGGGAATTTTAGATTGGATTATTGTTTTACTCACACTTGCTGTTATGCTGGGGATTTTTGAAAGCCAGTTGACGGAGTATGTGGCAATTCTTATGAGATAGGATAATAGAATCAAATAAAAATATGGAGGACGAAGAATATGAAACGCAAGACAATACCAACAGGAAAGCTCACAAGAATGGACTGGTTACAGCTTAGAAGAAATGGAATCGGTGGTTCGGATGCTTCAGTTGTAATGGGGAAGAACCCTTATAGAAGTATTTTGCAGCTCTGGGAAGAAAAGACAGACAAACTTCCGGTGACAGACAGCGGAAATGAATATACGTACTGGGGCAACGTGATGGAACCGATTATCCGTAAGGAATTTATGAACCGTACCGGGATTAAAGTACGCCAGAAACATGCGATGATTTTTCATCCGGATTATCCGTACCTGTTTGCCGATGTGGACGGGATTGCAACGGATGAAGGTGGAGAGAGGTGCATCTTTGAGGCAAAAACGGCGAGCCAGTACAAGGAAGATCAATGGGAGAACGGGGTACCGGAAGAATATGTGTTGCAGGTGCAGCATTATCTGGCAGTATGCGGTATGAATAAAGCATATGTGGCAGCCCTGATCGGTGGAAATAAATTTGTATTCCATACAATCTACAGAGATGAAGCAGTGATTACAGAACTTATCCGGAAGGAAAGAGAGTTCTGGGAGCAGTATGTAATCGCAGGCAAGGAACCGCCAGCCGATGCTTCCGAAGCGACTAAAGATTATCTTGATAAAAAATTCAGTGATACGGTGACGGAGGCTTCTATCCAGTTGCAGGACAGCATGAAAGAAATTTTATCCGAGTATCAGGAAGTTGATTCCAAGGTAAAAGAACTCGAAGAACAGAAAAGAGGACTGGCAAATCAGATCAAGGCAGCAATGGGAGAATATGAAGTCGGGGAGGTGGATGGAACTGTCGTTTCTTGGAAGAAGATCAGCAGAAAGTCTCTGGACAGCACAAAGCTGCGTAAGGAACTGCCGAAAGTTTTCGAATCGTATTGCAGCACTACTTCCTATCGAAAACTGTCAATTGCGTAAGGAATACCGGAGGGAAAACAGATTATGGCAGAGAAGAAAATCCGGAATCTAAATCCGGAAGAGATTGATTGCCGTGTCGGAGCCATTATGGAGCAGGGAATTTCTCTGCTCCTGTATAAAGATGCAAGGGTAGATCAGACGATATTAGATGAAGTCTTTGGAATCTATGGATGGCAGAGAAGGCACAATATAATCGGCAATGAACTGTATTGCATCCTGAGTATCTGGGATGATGAAAAACAACAGTGGGTAGAAAAAGAGGATGTAGGGATTGAAAGTGACTACCAGAAGGCTAAGGGAGCTGCTTCAGATTCGTTTAAGAGAGCCTGCTTTAATGTGGGAATTGGAAGGGAGCTGTATTCGGCTCCCTTCATTTACATTCCACTGAATAAAGTTAGAATGGATGATAAAAACGGTAAGAAAGCTGTAAAAGACAGTTTTTCCGTAAAGTCTATTGAAACATCGACAGATAAGATTATCACAGCTTTAGAGATCATAAATCAGAGAGGTGAGATTATCTATACCTATCGCTTAAATAGGAAGCAGGTACAACCTGTTCGTGAGGAAGAATCACAGGAACCTCTCTCGACAGAAGAAATACAGTTATTATACATGGAACTGGGAAGGACAGGGGTACCTGTACAGCAAATACTCAGCAGATATGGAATTACAGCTATTCAGCAAATGGACCAGAAAACGTATAAAAAGGCGATCAGTGCCTTAAAGAGATCGAAAACAGCAGCATAAAAAGAAGGATTGGAGGAAAAAAGGATATGGATTATCAGGGATTTGTGAAAAAGTTAATGAAAGCTATTACAGAGAAAACCGAATATAAGACGGAATTTCATGAAGCGGATGAAAAAATGAATATGGATACTGTCTATGTGTATGTCAAAGAAAATGAAAGCAGCACAAGTATTATGCGATTATATGCTGAAGAATATTACAGTGCATGGAAAGATGGAGTAAAAATGGATGCTCTTGTGAGGGAAGTTATGCAGGATGTAGAAGTATTCAAAAACATTAATCTTACAAAAAAGATGCAGGATTTTAAAGACTATGAAAAGATAAAGAGCAGGCTGATACTCCGCTTGATTAGCTGCGAAAGAAATAAGGAAGAACTGCAGGGGGCTTTTTACAGACAGGTAGATGATATCGCGCTGGTATTATATATGAAAACTTTTGCGGCAGATGAAATGACTATGACAGTGAAAGTTCCGGTAATGTATGCAAATGGTTGGGAAATAAGTGAGGAAGATATTTTTCAGGTAGCATTACAGAATACTGTTCGACTGATGCCGCCAAGAGCATACGATTTTCGCAAAATGATTTTTAATCCGGCATATGAGGGAGAGGATGTGTACGATCCAGACTATATTCCAGACAGATCAGAGATGGGAAACTGCCTGAGTACCAAGACGAAAGCATATGGTGCAGTAGCAATTTTTTACCCGGATGTCGCAAATTTGTTCTGTCAGCTCATGAATACAGAAGAATTGTATTTAGCATTTACGAGTATTCATGAAGTGATGGTACATGATGCAAGAAGAATGGGCGATCCTAAAAATCTGCAGGAAGTATTGAAAAACACTATTGCAGAAGCAACTTCAGAAAGTGACTTTTTGACGGAGCATATTTATCATTATGATATGAAAAAAGAAAAAATTGAAATGTTGCAGTAAAAGAACGGAAATTTACTGGAAAATAGAAAGTCAGGAGACAGGAAATTCCTGTCTCTTTTTTTAGAAAGATGGGAGAAAGAACATTATGAATTATACAGAGTTTGTAGAGAAGTTGATGAAAATGATTACAGAAGAAACAGGATATAAGGCTATGTTTTTTGAAGCAACACCAAAGCAGACAGAAGATAAAATTCTGATCTGCGCAGGAGAATGTGGTTCTCACAGCTTTATCATGGGAATCTCTGCGAAGGAATGCTATTTTGCATGGGAGGAAGGAAAAACTACGATGGAAGAAATTGTCCAGGGACTTAAAGACAGCGATGCTATTTTTGATAAAAAAGAAGTTGAAGATACTCTGAAGAATATGGAGGATTATGAAAAAATCAAAAACTTCCTGTTTATCAGACCACTTAACTATAACAACCATCAGGCAGAACTGGAGGATTGCCTTTACAGAAGAATCGGAGAAATTGCATTGGTCGTATATGTAAAGATTTTCGATGAAGATAACATGATGACAAGTTTCAAGCTGCCAGTGGAATATGCAAAAAGGTGGAATATGGAAGAACAGAATGTCTTTCAGAAGGTTATGGAAAACACAGCCTATATGATACCGCCCAGAGTATACTCCCTGCTTGATATGATTATTAATCCGAATTGTGATGGAACAGATATCTACGACCCGAATTTCAAACCGTCAAAATCTGAAATGGGTAACTGCTTCAGTACAACTGTAAAAACAAATGGTGCGGCAGCTATCTTTTATCCGGGAGCAGCCAGACGTATGAGTGATCTTATGGGACAGCAGGACCTGTATCTGGTTTTTACAAGCATCCATGAAGTGATGGTTCATTATGCACCTGTCGTAGAACCGAAAAATCTGGAATTTGTGTTAAAGGATACTATTGAGAATGCAACACCGGAGGGTGATATGCTTACCAGACATATTTATTACTATAGCAGAGAAAATGATGAGATCAGAATGTTGCCACTGTCCAGTGAAGAATGAGAAATAGAATATTTCAAAGAAAATTTGGGAGGAACTTGTAATGGACTACAGAGAAAATGAAAATAATAAAGTAATGTTGCAGGGGAAAATTACTATGCCATTTTCACTTCATGTTACATATGAGGATGAATCTTTTTATAAAACGGAGTTGGAAGTGGAACGTCTCAGTGGTCGAACTGATACGATCAAACTTCTGGTGTCTGAAAAGCTGGTAAATGTTGAAGAAGACTGTACCGGGCGTTTTGTGAGAGTCAATGCTCAGTTTCGTTCGTATAATCAACGCGAAGGAAACAAAACACATCTGATTCTTCATGCATTTGTCAGAGAATGGTATTTTATGGATTCTGGAAAGGGAGTATCAGGAGAAAATGAGATTACACTAAATGGGTTTTTATGTAAGCCGCCGGTTTATCGCCGCACTCCACTGGGACGACAGATTACAGATCTCTTGCTGGCAGTTAATCGGGCGTATGGAAAAACTGACTATATTCCGTGTGTTGCATGGGGAAGAAATGCAAAGGTATCAGCAGGTTTCAAGGTGGGGGACCAGATTCAGGTATCTGGCAGGATACAAAGACGGGAGTATGATAAGAAAACTGCGGATGGAGTGGTAAAAAAAATTGCCTATGAGGTGTCTATTTCAAAATTGAATCTTGTAGAATGAGACTTGGAAGATGTATCTACAGCATAGGGATTGATTTTCCTATGCTGTAGATACATCAACATGTACAGTTTTTCATTTCATAAAAAAGAGGAAAAATAAAAGAAATGGTATATGGATACGCAAGGGTCAGCAGTACAGAACAGAATCTGGACAGACAGATTCTGGCATTACGGGAATATGTTCCGGAAGGAAATATTGTTGTTGATAAAGCAAGCGGTAAGGATACTGAACGTGAAGGATATCGTGCATTAAAAGGAAGGCTTGGATTACGCGAAGGTGATACCTTATATGTGACTTCTCTTGATCGTCTTTCAAGAAATAAAGAAGATATTAAGAAGGAACTTCAGTGGTTTAAAGAACGAAAAATCAGATTAAAAATCCTCGATCTGCCTACGTCACTGGTAGAAGTTCCAGAAGGACAGCAGTGGATTCTGGAAATGATACAGAATGTATTGATAGAGGTTTTATCAAGCATTGCAGAACAGGAAAGACTGACGATAAAAAAGAGACAGAGAGAGGGAATTGAAGCTGCGAAAAAACTGGGAAAACACTTAGGTAGACCTCGCTTAAAGGTACCAGACAATTTTAATGAAGTTTATATGTCGTGGAAAAAAGGAGAGATCACAGCAAAAAAAGCGATGGAAATATTGAATATGAAAAGCTCCAGTTTCTATCGGAAGGTGCAGGAATTTGAGAATCAATAACCCAAAATCTCTGTCATTTTTGACACATGTTTCAAAAGAAAAAAAGTACTTTTTGGCACACCAGAATCCATGCGAGAGGTGGTATGCCAAAAGGTAGAGGTTATGACATAACGTGATGTGTAGAAGCAAGTGTGCCCAGAAATTAGAAAATAAAAAATAGAAAAAGAACAAAAAGCAGGAAAAAACCTGCTTTTTTGATGAAAAATTTTAAAAAGTTTCCAAAAAACTGGGCACAATCAGCAACGAGATGCTATTTAAGTGTTCTGGTTTTATATGATAAATCCATTAATTTTAAAAGCTCACGACAGTCATTAAGTGCGGTCAAGGCTGACTTATATTCTTCTTCAGATGGGGAAATATGCTTGGTAAGCAGATTCTCAAAACGATTTAATGCGTCATGAATTTTAAGCAAAGTATTAGGATTGTATGCAACATAGTTAGTGGGAATATCCAACATTTTCAGATAGAAACTGGTAACAGTAAAAAGGAACTGGATATTTTATCTTTCCATTCCAGATATAATTCATTATAAGTATGAGAAAAATTGATGTATGTATCTGCAGATGGAACTAAGTGACAATATACAAAGGGATGATAACTTTGCATTAGTATATGGAAGAAACGTTGCAGGTCAGCTTTAAATTTTAAGTCATAGGATGCCACAGGACTTCCCTTTAGTACGTGATAGTATTCTTCACCGAATTTTATGTAATGCATTTTGTATTCTGGATAAAATACAGCTGAGAGATAGTGATAAATCATATTCACATAACAAGTGGTTGTTTCCGGTAAAGAGTTCTGGGAAGAACATTTTACCACTTGAGTAAGTGTTGCTATATAAGAAGAGCATACTTTATCCAGAGGAATACTATAGGCAAGATGTGATTTAATATCTTTATAAATCTGCATAATGAATCGGTCAAATGTAATCATAAATATATTAGAAACCTGTTTTCCTATGTTAAAAAAATTTATAGGATTTTTAAGATTAACCCAATCAGGGAATTGGTCAAAGTTAGAAAGTTGTTTATCTATACTTTCTACAATGTGATCTTTATCACCACCAAATGCACAATAGAGTGAGAGTTCAACAGAGTCTTTTGACGCTGCCTGTATTGGTGTAAGCTTTTTACTTATTTCATTATTATAATTCGATGTAATATATAATTCCTTGGTTAAGTCATCTGAAAATTTTTTGTGTCCGAGGCTGGAATAGTATAAGACTGCATCTGAAAGAAAGCTGTTCCATGAATCAATGCGAATTTGATCGTTTTGAGATGGACGTAACTTTAACTTGATAGTATCATGTTGAAAATAAAAAAGGGAGTTATAAATAGTGCAATATACTAAATCGAAATTTTCAGCAGAGACTTTGGTAATCATGGATTGATATATAACTTTACGGAATTTTTCTTCATAATCTAAAAAAGTGAGTGGGTATTTGTTGAGTATAGTTTCAGCAAGTATGGTTGGCATAGATATTATTGCCCGTTCCTTATCGTTAAACTGAAGAAGTCCGTATTCTATTGCGGTATGTATAGTTTTAAAATCAACAATTGTTTTTAAATATGCCATAGGAATTGAATATCTCGTCCATAATGCCAGCTCGGATAAATTACTGTTCATAAACCACTCTGGGAAATCTGACAGCATTCTTTGTAATATTGCAGTTATATACACTCCGGTTTTATCTGTAGATTTGTAAGAACTATGTGTTTTCGGAAGATTTTTCTCATGCCAAATCCATGTCTTGGAATCTAAAAGAGCTGCTTTTAAACTTCGCCTTTTATTTGAATCAGATTTTTTCAGCATTTTAGCAATTAAAGAGATTGCCAAAGGATTGTAGCTGACTCTGGAGCAAAGAGTTCTGAAGTCGTCATCAGAAAAAAGTTTGCTCTTAGGAAGCAGTTTACTAAATATTCTTTTCAGAACAAGTTCATCATATTTGGCAAGCTGTACTGAAACTCTGGAGTTATCTATTGGAGTACGCGTGATAATAATATATTTAATTTTTGTAGGTTCTAAATACTGACTAATAAAGTCAAAATCTTCCTTTTGTAAGAAAGGACAGTTAATAATTACGATAGCAGGTGTGGTCTTCTGTTTTAGAAGGTCACACTTTTGGCTTAAATCAGTAAGTTCGTTTCCCAAAAAGGTGAAAGATTTAGAGAATGCTGCCTTTAGTGAAGAATCCGATGAAGTTACATCTAACCATGCTATATTGTATGGAAGATAGCTGCGATGGGATAGAGCATAATCAAGATAATGACGTACCAGTTGCTTTTTTCCCGTGCCAGGGAAACCGCTTACAAACACGATATTTGATCCTTTTAGGCTATCACGTAATTCCGTATTCTTATCAGACCAAGGAACATAGTAATCAATAGTCGTTTGTGTATATTTAGGAAATATAGCAGTATCAGCAGTGCCGAAAAAATGTAAACGTATCAAAGCCTTGATTTGATCGCTAAAGTCGTTCAAAGAAGAACGGGGAAAATATTTGGTATATAACGCGGAAATGTTTGCAACTAGCCTTTCAGATTCAGAGGTAGTTAGATCTCTGTCAAGACCATAAAAATAACTAAGCCTAGAGAGACTCCAGTCATCAGAAGCTGCAAGATAATTTAAAATAGTTTGAGAAGGAATTCTTTTGCTATTGGATATATCCTGTAGCATGGTTTCAGATAATGGATGGGATTCAGTTTCTTCTAATTTGTTGCCGAGTAGGTAGTTTACACTGTCGATTACAGAAATACTATAGTTCGCAGATTGTTTTAAAATTAATACAATTTTTTTGAAGATGTTTTCATCAGTCATGGTGTTTGCTCCTTTGGAAAATGCTTGAAAACACTGAGGAAAAATGGCTACAGGGTTGTCGCACCTGCTTGTGACATTAGAGAGCTTTATTGTGTGGTATGGTAAGAATGTAACCGGAAATCAAAAATCAAAGAAAAGGAGAGAACGAATATGAATGATTTTTATAATTACGTTCCAAGTATAACAAACTATGAGGCAGAAATCAAGAAAGATGCTATCAAAAACATCAATCGGAAAGACATTCAGCTGGATTATGAGATTGCGCGAGAACTTCAGCGCCAGAAAATTAGTGAAAAAAGAAAAAAACAGGTTGAAGTTGTAACTGTTTTAGAAGACGGTAGAGTGACAGTCGAAACTCAAAATTTGGATTTTGAATCAAAAGAAAGATATGTCTGCAATTTTACTCATCCACATCTGACACGCTTAATGGCTAAAGGAGACGCGGAAATTATTTGGGCTTTTGAGTGCGAGGTATCCGCGAGACATGTGGTTATTTATCTAAAAGACAGTAAAGTGGGTGATCCTGAATATTTACTGACAAAATTTAACGCTAAAGGCTGTGAGGTATATGCGGCAAATAGGAAGGCGCAGAAAGATTATCTCGTTAAAATTTGGACTGCGGTCTATAACAAGGATGAAAATGATGTCCTGATAGCAGAACATTATGGATGGTGGATCGATGAAGAGGGACAGATGCAGTTTATTGATGATTCCAGAGTTATTTGGGAGGATGTGAAAAAATGGGCAGAGTAGATGAACAGAATGTATTGCGAATGATTTTTGGACTTGCATTTATGCGACCACTTTTACAGGCTACAGATACAGATATAGATTTAGGAGTAGTTGTTTTAATGGATTCAAATACACAGGCAAGGCTTTGGTGCCAGGAATGTGAAAGTAAAGTGGATGGTAAAATTATTCAAAAGCTCAAAAGTACAAAAGTACTGAATTATCAGGCTGGAGTACATATGTTAAAAGATGGAGATAATGTTGAAGACATAAAAGACTTCTTGATGAAGTGTGAATTCTTACCAACTTTAGTCGTAAGTGGAATTCTTCCATTCTTTCTGCGTGAAGATAGTTACGTATTCAGAATAAGAAATGCAGGAAGTATTTCTGCATTCAGCGAAGAGTACAAAGCGTTCAGAGAGTTTGTTATTGAGAATGTGGGGTTTGTAAAAAAATCAATTCTTCAATATTTAAATGAAGAAAATTTGCATAATAGTAACGAATATTCCGATAAATATTCCGATAAATATCCGGCGTTTCGAGTACTTGATGTCATTGGTTATATTTGGGAACTGTATTATGCAAATAATTGTTCTGAAGCGAGTGCAGAAAATTTCTGTAAAGCATATATGGCTGATATTTCAGAAATTGTAAAAGGTTTTGACGACTACTCAGATTATTGTGATATAGAAGAAGAAATATCATCTTTGATATGGAACTTTTTGATGGAACATGTGGATGTCGTTGTATCAAATGTGGATAATGTCTCAGGTCATGCATACGAGGCAATGAAAGTTGATAAAGCTATTCTGTATGACGAAGAGTTTTATTATTTTCCGGAACGTCTTATTAAGGAAATCGCACAGCCTCTGATGGAAACAATGGCGATCGGTGAACTGAAAAAGATGTTAAAAGATCAAGGAATTATAGTTTGCAATGGGCAGGGGTACACAATAAAGAAACGCTTTACAACAATGTCCGGTTATTGTGGGCGTATGCGTGCGATTAAGGTACAAAAGACTATGTTAAGTTTCCAAGATAACCTGATGCTGGAAGATTTTTTGGAATAAAAACTAGGAGGCGACATTATGAGAGATATGAGATATATTGGCGTATTATCAAATGGAACTAAAGTTAGAACTTCTTCAGATTCTCCGAATAAGAGCATTATAATTTCGGGGATAAGTGGAACTGGAAAATCTCAGAGAATTTGTGACATTGAAAAAAATGTAATTAATGATGGTGGTACAATAATTGTTTTAGATTTAGATGGTAGCCATTATTCTGTGAATGGTGAAAATGTTATTGTTGCTCGTAAAGATGGCATTGCTTTGAATTTTCTGGATACAGAAATTTTAAACAGACCGTCTGATGAAGTTTCTGAATATGTGTCAGAGATAGCAAATCTTATGCTTTGTACGACAAAAGCGGGAGATCGGCAGCGAGGCATATTGAGGACTGCAATATTATGGGCCATTAAAAATAAAAACAAATTTACCAGTGATTTTTCTGCCATAGAAGCTGGGTTAGAGGAAATTGGAACAGAGAAAGCTTTGGGTGTAAGAGATAAAATATGGCCATTACTTAAATGCAAAGTTTTCAGAAAAAGTGAAAAGGAAATCCAACTGAACAATGTGAATGTTATTTCCTTTGAAGGTTTTGAAGCAGATTTGAAAAAGGTTATCGTCGAGATTTTTTTGAGAAATCTTTGGAAAAAAGCTCGTGAAGCGAGAGCAAATAAAATTACAGTGGTGATTGATGAATTCCAAAATCTGATGTTAGGGAAAAATTCTTCCATTGAACAGATGCTCAGAGAAGCCAGAAAGTACGGTGTGGATATGGTACTGGCGACACAGACATTGGCAACGTTTTCAAAGGAAACTTTGGTAGCATTGAACCAAGCTGCTGTGAGATTATATTTTCGGCCGGCAGTAAGCGAAGCCAGAATTCT
>ERZ791923.2475-NODE-2475-length-16446-cov-7.544445_pt1 | contig 16446 bp, 18 predicted proteins | sample MGYA00510133_ERZ791923 | MGnify/ENA primary metagenome ERZ791923 (study PRJEB30046, sample SAMN00792106) | human gut metagenome | study: EMG produced TPA metagenomics assembly of the A metagenome-wide association study of gut microbiota in type 2... | reverse complement strand
ATGCAAGGTTCAGCGCAAGTGCAAGCCTTGGGTCGTCACATACTTCAAGTGCATGAAACAAAGTTTCCGCAGTCCATATTTCACGCTTTTTGTATTTCACATCCGGGGCAGTTGCATTCTCGGCGGGGTTTTTCTCAACGAGACCCCATTTTATTGCTTGATTGAAGCAGTTTCGGATAATTTTATGGACATCGTGCACCGTGTGGGGTGTGACCATTTTTGTAACATGTTTTTTTGATCTTGTCGCTGTGGATTCAACCTTCATCAAGCTGTTATAGTAACTGTCCAGGGTGATCGTGGTAATATCAGAAACCTTGAGTTTGCCAAGATAGGGAAGAATATAATTTTTGATGAGTGCCCCACAGCGTTCATAGGTTGAAGGAGACCACTTTTGCCGCCCGTGGATCAATACATATTGCTCCAGCAGCTCCGCAAAGGTCTTACAACAGGGAACAACAAAGGTTCCAATACTTTCCTTATATTCAATCTCCTTTTTTCGTGCCAGCGCATCGTTCGCCTTGTTGAAAGATTCCCACCGTTGCTTTTTCTTCCCATCTTGGTCTGTGTATGGGTATACAACATAAAAGCTGTTGTTTTTCCGCACGATAGACGCCATATTATCTGCCTCCTGTAATTCTTTTGACTTCCCCGTTGGGGATTACATAGTTTTTGCCAACCCTGACAGTAAAAATATTGCCGTCTTGAATCAGCTTGTATATTGCTTTTTTGCTGATGTTCAGAATGCTTTGCACTTCCTCTATTTTGTAGAATGCTTTTTCGGAAAGGTCTGGTTCCTTAGACGCTGTATCGGTTAAAACTTCCGGCGCAGGTGGAACTGTTTGAGCCTTCTCAATCACTTTCACATACCGAGACTGCGACAGATACCATTTTTCAAAGCTTTCTTTTGTTACTCTCTTTTGTCCGGCTACGAAAAGAAATTTAAATTGCTCCCGATAATTCGGATGGTCCAGAATGGAATAAACCGTATTTCGATGAACGCCAAGCATTTTACGAATGTCCGGCATGGAGTATGAGGTTGCCCGCAGTTTTTCGTCTTTCTTCCGATCCTCTGCCGTTCGGTACACTTCTTGGGTGCAATACCATTTCTGAAAGCCGTCTTTTGGTATTCGCATCCAACTGTCCACCAGGACTGTATCAAAGCATTTGCGCTTTATCAGCTCATAGATGGTAGAGGTTGAGACTGCTAATTCTTCTGCCAGCTCATCTATGGAATATGATTTTTCCCGGAGCATCCTTCCCGGCGGTGTTCCGTCCACTTTCTTGTACTTGATTTGGTTTTCGTACCATTCTTCAAAGCTTGCCTTTGTGACCCGAACATGACCGTGAAGGACAACTGTTTCAAATTTGCGGTGTTCTATCAGCCAATACGATTCTGTTTTTCCCAGGCCGAGCATTTTCCGAATCGTCGGAATCGAGTAGGTTACCTTTTTTGTTTTCATGGGCATAAATCTATCCATGCGCATTCTCCTTTCTACGATTGGGGCACAAGTCTTTTTGTACCCCAATCGTAGCATTTTTCCCAGAGAATGTGAAATGTGCAAGTTTTTGTTTTACAGATTTTTGTTCAGCCATTCATCAAAACTCTGCTTGGAAATCCGGTAACATCGTCCTACCATAACCCATCGAAATTCCTGCTTTTTTAGCAAAGCATAGGCGGTTGGACGGCTGATATTGAGAATGCGCTGGATATCAGCAATCGTGTAGCACTTAGTCTCTCTTTCCGTGGATTTGTTTATCAGCTCAATCATTGTTTTCCATCCTCTCGTGTTTCTCAATTACAAAGTATTCAAAACCATGCTTGTCGCACCAATCGCATCGTTCCTTTATCACGGAATAAGCGTCTTTGCGCCGGACATATAGATGCGGATTTCGACGATAATCTTGTAAGTGCCTCGCACACAGACAACGCACATCCAAGGAGTCGTGGGTTAACATATTCAGCACCACCCTTCAGCTTCAGGAGCGGCGCCAACGTTGTTTCTGCTCTGCTTTGCTTTCATGGAACGACCGGCAGAGCATTCGGGAGGAAGTATTTCTTTCAAGGCGTCTCTTCCTTCGCAAATCACTTTGCTGACATATTGTTTTGTTACTCCGTTCATTTCTGCAATCACCGCAATTGGAAGGTTTTTGAAATAGTAGAGCAACATATAACGACGGTGCCTTTTACCCAAAGCCATAATTCCTCGCTTGACAGCATGAGCTGTTGAGGTATCCGAATGGTTCTGCTGAGCAGAGAAACGAGATGCATATTTTTTTATGTCTGTTCGGTCGCTGTAGCCGAGTCCGTCATCGTGCCGGGTTTGCCATTTCCTGTGTTTTTCATCGTTTCTGATGGAAGCTGCGATAACCGCGCCTTCTTCCCAGCGCATGATACGGAACGGCCTGTACGGATTTAAAAAGGCACCGTACTTCCGTTCCAAAACATCTGAAGTCAACTCCGTTGCAATTCCCCAGCGTTCGGGGATTCCGTTGTCTTTGCCGTATTCCTTTTCGAAATCAACCAAATAGCATTCTTTTGAAAATTCCTTCGGGAGAATAAGCCTTTTTGAAGTCTGTACTGTTTCTTTTCTTGCTGTTTTCATGATAGTCCTTTCCCGAATAAGCCGGAGAAGGACACCTGCAGCAGCGTATGAAGCGGATATGGGTGCAAAAAAAACACCGCATGACGACAAAACAGATATTGCAATCTGTTAAGTCCTTCATACGGTGCCTGGGTAGTCAGACAAGGTCTGCTCCGCTTACTCGCTACAAAGTTTGATATTGATTTGTATGGTTATCGAGGGAAGCCTTTCTTCCTTCGTTCAGCCTGTTTCATGCGTCTGAAATAGGCTGTGTTAATTGGGACAACCCCTTTGCACTTTTGGCATTTCAGAGCGAAGTGCCCCACAATGTCCTCGAAGACATCGACAATATGTGCTCTGCAAAACGGGCAGTACACAGGCCGGAATGCCATATCAGCAGTTTCGGCGCAGGATTTTTCGATTCTTTGGAGCGTATCCTCCGACATTGCTGACTGGTACTTCGGTTTGATTACGGCATACATCAGAACGCTGCACCCCCAGCCGGAGCTGACGGACATATTCCTCCATGCTCCTGTATTCGATCATTTTGCAATCCCGGAGCCGGATCACAAGTGTTTTCGTGGCTACGCCGAGATCGTCTGCCATGTTTTTCAGTCGAAGGGAATCCGCAGGCAACATTTGGAAATTACCATAGACGGGGAATCTCGTGCTGCCAAGAACTCGCTTCAAGGTGTTTCGCAGCAAGAACAGCGGAAGCAGAAGTGCTGCCGAGATTTGATTTGCCTGTGATTCACTCATGGACATCATCGCCTTGAGTTCGTCAAAAGAGTAAACCCGTTCCTTGTCAAAAATAGTTTGATAGTTGCCGCGATTATGCTCCGGGGCAACCTTTGCCAGAATCTTGTGTCCCAGTTCGTGACCAATACTGAAGCGTCTTGCGGTAGAGTTCTCAGCGCGGCGATAGTAGCGATCCAGTACAATGCAGGAAGCAGGGAAAACCACCGAAATGATCTTCCCGTTACGGCTCACCTTGAGCGGTGTGATTCCGTTTGGTGCGAAAGCGGTCTTGCTCTTGTCCTCCTCGGCAAAGTTCTCATAACATATGGTCAAGCCGAAGTAATCCGTGGCGAGGCCGTCCATATCAATACAGACAACAGCATTCGGGTCTGCACCCTGCTGCCGCAGATAGTCTAAAATGAAGTATTCCGAAAGCTCGTTCAGCCGGTTTGAATCTAATCTATCAATCATAGTTCCATCACCTCAATTCATGCAAACGGAGACGAAATTCTCCAGTCTGCACCGTTCCAATATAGATACCTTTGCTTTCCGGCAACTTTAATTGTGTACCTTGTGATCAAGTCCTCGGGCTGGCAAATATGTAAGATTCGTTCGATTGGAAAGCAGGCCGTTCCGTTCCAAACGATCTGCAAGGGCAGCGGCTGTCCAAACTCGTCCGCCCTTGCGTTTACCCGCACCGGGATATATTTTGTCAATCGAAAAACCTCCTTTGCGTAGAATTCTTTATTCGTTTTCACCCCCACTTGACAAAACACGCAATTTGCAGTATGATTAACACGCAACTGAATTGCGTGGCTTTATTATATGCAAATAGTTTGCGTTTGTCAATAGGGATTATGAAATTTAATTTCATGCACGGAGGACATTATGAAGTTTGGAGAGAAAGTACGTGCCGCCCGGCAGAATGCCGGTATGAGCCAGGAAGCACTGGCAAAAGCGGTTGATGTGTCCTTGCGGACGATCCTGGGATATGAAAATGAGAACCGCTATCCGAGAAAACGGGAGATCTACGCAAAACTGGCGGACGCGCTCCACGTTGATGTCAATCACTTGCTTACGGAGGACGAGGAATTTGCCGCCGCAGCGGCGGAGAAGTACGGTTCCCGCGGAAAGCAGCAGGCGGAAGCACTTGTGGCAGAATTGAGCGGTCTGTTCGCCGGCGGCGAACTGGCAGACGAAGACATGGATGCAATGATGCGAGCCGTGCAGGAGGCTTACTGGATCGCAAAGGAGAATAACAGAAAGTTTGTTCCGAAAAAGTATCAGAAGGGGAAATAAAGTCCCGTTTATTGGACACATATTTTGCTATAGTATCCCTGTCAAAGTGTATCTTTTCGCCCGGAACGAGCTTCCACGAATATTTGAACAGACAGGGAGGGACGGAGCATGAACATTGATACGCTCAAAATTGTGCGGAAGGCGAACAAGATTGTCACTATGTGTGGAACGCGCGACCCAAATTGCATTGCCAAGCAGCTTGGCATTCAGGTTCTTCGCTGCAAATTCAAGGCGCAGAAGGGCGCATATAAGATCATACTGCGAAACCGGTTCATTTTCCTCAGTGATACGCTTTCTCCTACAATGGAAACCATTGTTTTGGCGCACGAGCTTGGACATGACGCCCTTCACCGTTCAGAAGCGATGAAAGTCGGCGGCTTCCAAGAGTTCAATCTTTTTGATATGACCGGCCTGCGGATGGAATATGAAGCCAACATTTTTGCCGCTCAGCTCACTCTGGAGGACAATGAATTTCTTGATTTGTGTGAGCGCGGCTTTGATACGCAGCAGATCGCAACTGCCCTTCATTCCGATATCAACCTTGTAGCGCTCAAAGCAGATACACTGATTTCGCAAGGCTTCCGCCTCCGCCGGCAGGAGCACAACAACAGGTTTTTAAGATAAGCAGACACAAAAGCTGGTATTCAATGCCTTGAACTGAACGACATAGAAGGCATAAGGGAGCAAAGGAACTGAGGACTGAATTAATACTTGGCGATAGGTGATATTGTGGAGTGATTAAGAGGTATACATATGGATGAAAAACTAAACGCTATTCTGCAGCGCATTGACAGCAGGCATTTTGCAAAACTATGGGATTTCTACCGAGGTTATTTCATAAGCGACGAGAGCTGCCTTGAATTCCTTTTTCGTGCTGTAAAGCAAGAGCCGGTATACACTGAAAAAGATCTGAAAGAACATTTTTTGAAGGCTTTAAATGATGACGAATATGTTGATCCGAATGACCATCTTTTTATTCCGCGCCGTATGTTGAACTGCGTTCAGCGAATAGTGTCTGCGGCAAGGGACATGGAGCAGATCCGTCGAGGCAAGGATATATTCAAAATTGTTTTTTTAGTAACCTGCGCAGAAACACTCCAAAAGCTGAGGGGCTATGACGTCAAAAAGAAAGACATGCTCTTTGACTTTTTTGAAAACAATACATCAATAAAGGACAGGAACTATATTAAGAAGCACTTCAAGCACAGCACACAAGGGCTTTGCCCTGATGAAGATGGTTTTTGGCAGTTTATTAGTGTGCTGAGTGAATACCGAAATGCTGCCGCGCACGAAGGGCGATACTGGGATACCTGCTTTAATAACAACTGCAGTCGAACGCCGCTTTCTATCATAACAAAAACTCAGTTGAACAAGAATTCTGAAAAAGCAGAGCATGTTTTTGAGATAACCATGAGTTATCTCAAGTTCGATGAAATATTTGTTCGGACATGCATTTCATTTATCAGGGAATATGTTGCCAGTCAGGAGGAAAAACAGAATGCCGACACTTGAATGGATTGGAAAAGATAAAGTCATCAATCATCATCTGGACGTGCCGTACCGGGTATTGGAGCGGCAGTACAGTTATGATGAAAACGGGCAGCACGATGAAGATAACGGCAGCGAGAATATGATTATTCACGGGGATAATTTGGAGGCACTGAAATCCCTGATGCCACAATACGAGGGGCGGGTGAAGTGCATCTACATTGATGGTGCATATACACTGGATCAGTTCATCGAAGTAATGAAAGAGCTCTAAGCATGGGGAGCCATAGTTTTAGCTTTGGGCATGATAACTCATGATGATTATCGTGCAGGTTGGTGAGAAAGAGCTTATAAAACGCCGGCGGCTTTGCTAAATGCAATAACCACCGGCATTTTCCGTTTTTTATTCGCATTTATTGGCATTATCTGACCAATATGCTGCGCACAACACATGGCTATCCTCAGTTGGTACTACGAGGATCCCATCCGGCTTATTACAACGGTGGACAAAGATACACTGCTTTCTGCCACCGACTGTAGGTCTATCGTTCCAATCGTCCAAAAACGCACGGTCTGCAAGCAAATCCTCCGAAAAGTTTTTGTAGACAATGGCACGAAGTGCAACATTCCGTACAATTTCAAAGGGTTCTTCCTCATTCACCAAGTGGAGACGCTTCAGGTCGTCCAATCGTCGGGGCCTGTTCACAAAGAATGCTTTCTTTCTCATAACTGTTTCTCCCCAAAAAGCAATTAGCACAGTGTATTTGTTCTATTTTTGATGCCAATATATAAATAATTATATTATTGCTCTATAAAATAGTCAATAGCTTTTTATAAGGAGCTGATGTGTGCTGCCACGCCATATATAATATGGATGTATGGAGGCATGTGGTATGAGCAAAGAAGAAGTCAGTTTCAAAAACAGAGATCGCTTTATTCAGTTGGGAATCGCGATTGCAGCGCTGAGAAAGATGCGTGGAATGTCGCAGGAGCAGCTTGCAGAAAAGGCGAACATCAGCAGATCTCACCTGAGTGCTATCGAGGCACCGGGCATGGTCAGAGGTTTTTCACTGGAGGTCTTTTATAACATTGCAGACGCATTGGAGGTTGATCCTGCGGGGCTTATCAATGCCTCTCTATTCCCCGATTCTATTTTGAAAAAGTTGGATCGCTGACTTGGGATAAACGGTTTAACTATTTTAATATAGCAACCCCACGAAATTGCAGCCAGTTTCGTGGGGTTGTTTGTTGATGTTTCGCTGTTCCTTGCGCACCATCGCTCCCTTTCACTGCCGATATACTTTGAGAAAAAACTTGATAATTCTATGCATAGCGTGATATTATTAAAAAAATAACGACAAAGAAATGGAAGGCACAGACAATGCGTTGCGCGCGACGGGGCGGGGCAGCCTGCTTGTGACACCATGACGAGGACAACGCTCTGCAGGCGTCGGGAGGAGTGACCGGCGCTGATCGGAAAGGGGAGATTTCATGAAATTCGGAGAGGTCGGCGGAATCATTGCGGCGGCGAGCAAAAAGGACGCCGTGCCGCTGCTTCGGATCGGGTCGATCCCGATCATCAAGCGGATCGTTCTGTCACTGCAGCAGGCGGGCGTATTCCCAATCGTGATTGTGACCGGCACGGAAGAAACGGAAGTCGTGCATCAGATCGCACCGTTGGGCGTGCTCTTTGTGCGCAACGAAGAATGCGACGCACCGGAGCTGTTCTCTTCTGTCAAACTGGGTCTTTCTTTTTTGAAGGGCAAGTGCGACCGCGTGGTCTTTACGCCGGTGAACACGCCCATGTTCACGCCGGATACCCTGAAAACGCTGCTTGCAGGCGACGCTCCGGTGGTGCGGCCTTCTTTCCGCGGACGGAGCGGGTACCCGATCGTACTGAAAGATGAAACGATCGACGGCATCCTGCACTATGACGGTGGGGACGGGCTGCGCGGTGCGCTCCGCATGTACGCGGCACAAACGCAATGGTGCAGCGTGGAGGACGAAGGGATCCTGATGAGCATCCATGACGAGGCACAGCTGCAACAGCATCTCCGGCAGCACAACAATGCAATGCTGGCACCGGGCGTGCGTGTCAGTATCGAAAAAGAGGGGGCGTTTTTGGGGCAGCGTCTGAAGCTGCTGCTGTTCCTGATCGCAGACATTCATTCGGTGCGGCAGGCATGTATGCACATGGGGCTCTCTTACGCTAACGCGTGGAACATGATCAATCGCTTGGAGCAGGAGGTCGGCTATGCCGTGGTAGAACGAAAGCACGGCGGCAGGCGCGGCGGACAAACGATCCTGACGGAGAAGGGCATGAAGCTGATGTATGCATATCAGGAATTTGAGACTCTGCTGAAGGAGCATGCCCGGATGACATTTGATACACTATTTAAGGAACAGGGACTGCTATGAGCATTTTCTACAAAATCAGGCCGGTTATTTCTGCGAGTACCTTTCAGAAAGTATTTGAAGAAGCGCATCCAGCGGTCTATGATGAGAATAGAGCGTGATATTTTTTGAAGATAAACGGAGGAGCTATGGAAAAGAACGGGATCGCCTATTGTGCCAGTGATTTTGCCCGGGGCGCCTGCAAGGATCGCACGGTATATGCAAAGCCTGTCTTTGCCTCTGGAAATACCGCGCAGGAGCAGATACCGCTTGCTGATATTTACGAGCATCCGGACTATATCGACATTATCTCGGCACAGGAATTTGAGCTGGAGGGTCTGTTCCCGAGGCGTTTTCTGCTCTGCATCCTCGTGGCACAAACCCCTGAGGCGCTGGACGATATGGAGCAGATGATTCTCGGCTGCCATTTTGGCAAGGAGCTTGCCGCTTGCGCAATGCAGGGGGAACATACGCTCACGTGCCGTGACGGTGGATGCGAATATACGGCGGTGCTTACGGACAGCGTTTCTGCACTCCTGCACGATTTAGCGAAGCAGAAGGCTTCCACAGCCGCGTGTCTTGCTGCCGTGACCGAATGGTGTGTTGGCTATCCGCTGCAGCTTTTTCTGCCGAGGGAGCTGATGTGATGCGCAAGCGGATCAACGGTCTGATCCTTGCAGCCGGTCTGTCAAGCAGGATGGGAGACTTCAAACCGCTCATGCCGCTGCGCGGCAAAACGCTGATCGAAAATTCAATTGATTCCATGCTCCTTGCGGGTGTCAATCAGGTTGTCGTGGTCTTGGGGCATCGCGGTGACGACCTGGAGGCCATTTTGCGCAGCCGCTATGTCGGAGATACCATCGTGACGATTTATAATCGCGCATATGCCACAACCGATATGCTTACCTCGGTGAAGGTCGGGCTTTCCGTCATGCCGGACTGTGACGCCTTTTTCCTGCTGCCCGGAGATATGCCGGTGGTGGCGAAGGAGACCTTTTTGGCGGTCTACCGCGCCATGCCGGAGAAGAGTGCGGCGATCACCTTCCCGACGCTGGAGGGCTATCGGAAGCATCCGCCGCTGATCGACAAGGCGTTTATTTCGGAAATTATGGACTATCAGGGCGAAGGCGGTCTGCGCGGACTGTGGCAGCGCCATCAGGATAAAATTGAAACCGTTGCGGTGGACGACATCGGCTGCTGGACGGATTTGGATACCTTTGAGCAATATTTTTCCTGCATTAACCGATATAAAACCAAAGGAGGACATTAAATGGAAAAAATTTCCCAATCCGTCGTAAAGAAGGATCATGCTCCCAAGATGTCCGGACGCAGTGTCTATGTGGGCGACATCGACAAGCATGGTGTTCTTTGCGGCAAGCTGTTGCGCTCCAAGCTTGCGAGGGCAAAGCTGCTTGAAGTCAAGGTGCCGGAGTTGCCGGACGGTTATGTTTATGTTGACCGCAACGATGTCCCCGGCGACAATAATGTGAACATCGTCATGGACGACACGCCGGTATATGCCCGCGAAACGGTGGAATACATCGGCGAGCCGATCGGCATGGTCTGCGGGCCGGACGAGGCGGTCTGCGAGGAAATCCTCTCAAAGATCGAGGTCGTTTATGAGGAACTGGAGCCGGTGCTCGATCTGCGGAAGGCAGACGAGGTCTTTTTTAACTACGAGTATGAAAAGGGCGACATTGATAAGGCATTTGCCGAAGCGGACAAGGTCTACGAAGAGGAGTTTGAGACAGGCTATCAGGATCAGACCTATTTGGAAACGCAGGGCATGATGGCAGAGCCGGAAGAGGGCGGCAGAATGTTCGTCCATGGCTCGATGCAGTGCGCCTACTATGTCCACGGAGCGGTCATGCGCGCGCTGGGCTGCGGCCCTGCTGATGTTCATGTGCATCAGGATGTGACCGGCGGCGGCTTTGGCGGCAAGGAAGCGTTCCCCTCCATCCTCGGCTGTCAGGTTGCGGTTGCTGCGAAGAAGACCGGCAAGCCCGTTCGCTGTGTCTTTGGCAGACGGGAGGATCTGGAATTTACCTCGAAGCGTCATCCGTCCCTTTGCACCTATAAGGTCGCCGTCAAGGACGGAAAGGTCACCGCGATGGACATTGATGTCAAGTTCAACGGCGGTGCATATACGACGCTTTCCGCGGTCGTTTTGCAGCGCGGTCTGATTTGCGCCGATGGCGTTTACAACATTGAAAATCTCCATGTGCGCGGTCGAGCGCTCAAAACCAATACGACGCCCTGCGGCGCATATCGCGGCTTCGGCGCACCGCAGACCTTCTTTGCGGTGGAAATGATGATGGATCACATCGCAAAGGACTTGGACGTCGATACGCTGGAATTTAAGGAGGCGCATCTGGTCAAGCAGGGCGACAAGACCTCGACCTCCGGCCTGTATCACTTCCCCGTGCCGCTGCCCGCCATGATTGATGAAGTGGATCAAGCCTGCGACCTTCGCAGAAAGCACAAGGAATACGCCAAGCCGCAGACCGGACGTTATCGCCGCGGCATCGGCTTCTCCATGCACTTCCACGGTGCGGGCTTTACCGGTTCCGGTGAGCGAGACCTCATTAAGGCGGTTGCCCGCCTGCACAAGTATAAGGACGGCACCGTCGAAGTTCTTGCGTCGAACGGTGAGATCGGTCAGGGACTGCGCACGACCTTCCCGAAGATCGTCGCCCATGAGCTGAATCTCCCGTTGGAAAAGGTCTTCTACGACCATCCCGACACCTCCCGCGTACCGGACTCCGGCCCGACCGTTGCGTCCCGTTCTCTGATGACCGTCGGTGAACTGCTGCGCCGTGCGGCGATCAAGCTGCGCACGGAATGGAAGGACGGCGAGGATCAAATTGTTGAGGAAAAGTATGTTGAGCCGGACTTCATGATTCCGTTCTATCTGGACAAGTTCCGTGGCGATGCCTATCCGACTTATGCATGGGGGGTTCAGGCGATTGAAGTCGAGTTGGACACCTACACCGGCATCAGCAGGATTTTGGGCGCTTATGCTTCTTTTGACGTTGGCACACCCATGGACTACAACATCGTCATGGGACAGATGGAGGGCGGCTTCCTACAGGGTATCGGCTACGCCTCCACCGAGTTTATGAACTACGACAATAAGGGCCGCATCCGCAACAACTCCTTCTCGGATTACCTGATTCCGACCAGCGTGGATGTGCCGGTCCTGAACTGCCAGCTCCATGTTGAAAAATACCCGAACGGTCCCTACGGCGCAAAGGGCGCGGGAGAGCTGCCGCTGGTCGGCGCACCCGGCGCATATGTCGAGGCAGTCGAGCAGGCGCTGGGCGGCGACTTCCGCCTGAACCACGCTCCCTTTACCGCAGAGGACACCATCAAGGCACTTGCAAAGGAGGATGTGAAATGAACGAAATCAGATTTACCCTCAACGGCAAGGAAGCTTCCTATGCAGGCAGCGCGACCGACCGGCTTCTGGACGTTCTGCGCGATACCTACCGTTGCACCTCTGTCAAGTGCGGGTGCAAAGAGGGCGAATGCGGTGCCTGCTCCGTCCTGCTTGACGGCAAGCTCATCAATTCCTGCTGCGTCGCGATGGGCGCGGTCGAAGGCAGCACCGTCGTGACGCTGGAGGGTTTCCGCGAGACCGAGCGTTTTGCGGCGCTGGATAAGGCTTTCGCGGAGGTTTCCGCCGTGCAGTGCGGCTTTTGTATTCCCGGTATGGTGCTTGCCGCAGAATCCATTCTTTCCGAGAATCCGCATCCCACAGAGGAAGAGATCCGCGTCGGCATCTCCGGCAATCTGTGCCGCTGCACCGGCTATAACGCCATTGTAAACGCAATCAGCAACGCGGCAAAGGAGGGTAACGGACTATGGTAAACGGATATGTACCGCAGAATCTGGCGCAGGCGCTGGAGCTTCGCGCCGAACATAAGCTCGTTCCCTATGCAGGCGGCACGGACCTGATGGTGGAAAACCGTCCCGGCGTTTCCTACCTATTCCTGGGCAAGCTGCCTGAGCTGCGGGAAATAAAAGAGGACGCCGACAATCTTCGCATCGGCGCGGCAGTGACCTATACGCAGGCACTGGCATCCGAGCTTGTTCCGCCGCTCATGAAGGAGGCGATCTCCCGTATTGCCGCGCCTGCCATCCGCAACGCCGGAACCTTCGGCGGCAACCTCGGGAACGGCTCGGCAAAGGCAGACTCCGTCCTGATTGACTTTGTGGCGGACGCAAAGCTGCGGCTGCTCTCCGTCCGTGGAGAACGCATTGTAGAGATCGAAAAATTCTATCTCGGTCGGAAGAAGCTCGATCTGGCGGAGGATGAGATCATCGCGGAAATTCTGCTTCCGAAAACGGGTCTGGAGAACTATTACTACAAGAAGGTCGGCGGCAGAAATGCGCTGGCAATCTCCCGTGTCTCCTTTGCCGGTGTCATTGGCTTCGACAACGGAAAAATCACGCACTTTGCCGCCGGCTTTGGCGCGGTTGCCGATACCGTTCTCCGCTTTAAGGAGCTGGAAGCGATGCTTCTCGGTAAAACGGCAGAGGAAGCGAAAGCAGACAAGGAGAAACTGCTGGCGGCATACAGCGAAAAGCTTGTGCTGACCAAAGGTCGCGTCAGCGCTGAATACCGCAAAACGGTCTGCTTGAATTTGCTGCGCGACTTCCTGACGGAAAAGGGAATCTGATACGGATCACCGATGCGTTTCGCGCAATGAAATGGAGGTATCCAATTTCATTGGTGATGCGAATGAAATCATACACACGAAAACGAGCAGGGCGGTTTGCCCTGCTCGAATTTTTTAGGAAATGTAAAAGGCGGCATACAACGAAGTGTCGTTCAACGATGCAAGCATTTGCAGCGTTTTCAACAGCTCCTTGTCACCCTGCATCAGCGGCACAAGCAGACCCTCAAAGCAGAATGCGTGCAGCGTACACGGCAGATCTGCACGAATCTGTTTTACGAGGCTGAACGCAGCCTTTGCCTGACAGGATAAGTCTCCGCGCAAATCAAACGGGAGAAACAGCGCACGCACCGCCAGATTTTCCGAGCGCCGAATCAGCCGCGCAAACGCCGGAATATTTTGGGCCGAAAAGCCCTCGGCACACATGTCCGGCTGCACGCGAAGCGAGATTTCTTCCAGATAGCCCGGCTCCAAAAACGGTCCGACCAGCGCATCCAGCTGCCGGATGTCAGCATCCTTCTCTGCCAGATACCGGCACTTCCCGTGCGAAGCTTGCAAACCGTCTTTTCCGGCGCGCATCGTCAAAAAAACCGATCGCCTGTCAAGTCCTGCGCAGGCATTTACCACCTCGGCGCTGTCGGTCAGAATGCCGCTGTGCATCTGTTCCATCAAAAGAAGCTCGTCAGACGCTGGAATACGGTCTGTCCGAAGCATGGGCAGAATGGATAAAGACTGTTCCGTCAGCCATTCTGCAGCTCTAATATAGTCATGCGTATTCATCATTTCACCCCTGCTTATTGTAACATATTGATTGAAATAGACAAGCCCTTTTGCTTTTTGAACCGGAAATAATTCTTATCTGAAAGAGAATACGATTTGAAAAACGGTTAGGAGGTCGCTGGGAAGCAACAAAAAAGAAAAGTACGGACCAAGTTGTTTCCAAATCAAGTTTTACCTTTGTCCTCAGCGGGATTCATCCATAACAACAAATATACAGCTTCTATCTAATGCCTACCGAATAGCTACCTATGTTGGATGTTAGCAAAAAACCAAACAACCAATGCAGAAATTAGGAAAAAGCGCACTGAATCTGTAAGCATCAAATCGACCGGCGTATAAGCCGCGTCACTCTGCTATTTGAATTTGGTTTTGCTCCATGCCGACACCTCTATGTGACAATCCCTCTACCAATGGAGGGAGTGTGGTTTAATATGCTGGCACGCCGTAGCCGAGGATTTCGTAGTGACCGATGGGATACCAGCGTTCGGCGCAGGTGTCGGAGGTGTTGCCTTCTATGGTGTAGACATAGCCGTCTTCAACCTTTTCCACGATGCCTACATGGTCTGACAGACCGTCTTGCGGGCCGGAGCCGCCCTTGTTGTCCCAATCGAAGTAGATAATCATGCCCGGAACAGGCTCCACGGAGCCGTCCACCCATTGGCTGCGTTCCTTGAACCAGTTCACGCCGGTGACACAGCCTGCGGTGTTGGGGATGATACCTTCTTCGAGATAGCCGCATTGGTCAGCGCACCAGCTTACGAAGCAATGGCACCATGCCACTCTGTTTTCAAAGCCGTACCAGTTCCAGTAGGGTTCGCCGCCCACATTGCCGATCTGCGACAAGGCAACCATGACAATATCGCTCTCCCCGGAGTGGATGCCGTAGAGAATGGATGCCCACATGGAATTATTGCCTGAATCGAGCATGGCTGAAAGCTGTCCTCTTTGATCTTCGTTGAAGCCAAAGTGGTCAGCCATTTCCCACGCCGTTTTGTGGGTCACTGTGATGTAAAGTGTGGTGAGCGTCCGCTCCTCCTGCGTTTCAATGATATTGCCGTTTCCGTCATCGGTTTCTACCGTAACGGTGACGGTGTGGATTTCCTCCCGGTAGGAGATCTCATTCATCATCCAGAAAATCGACGCGAGAAGGGCCTCTTTTTCATCGGTCATGGTCGCTACATCCTGCGGATTGTCGGGGTCGGTAGTTGCCACGATGGAATAGATGGACAGCACCTCCGGCCATGTGGCACGGGATCCAGACATTTCCAGTTCCTCATAAATATGGGAATCCCGTATGTCCAGAATCTGTGCATTGTAGTCCGCGTTGATCTCCTGCACCACCTGCCGAAGCTCCGGGCGGTCATCCCAACCGGCAAAAATGCCGAAGCAGGACATGACGATCATGGCGACCACGGCAATGATGAGGATAATCAGCAAGGCGACCCAGCCTCCTGCGGCAATGGCGGCAATCAGCTTGGCGGTACCGGTTGCAATCGCCTTTACTACAGTCGAAGCTGTCTTTGCCACCGCAGAGCCTGCAGACTTTGCCGCCTTCGCAGCAGCCTGTGCACTTTTCTTCGCCGCCTGCGCAGAAGTTTTGGCGGCTTTTTGCGCCGCCTTTTCTGCCTGCTTTGCGGTTTTGATTGCTATTTTGGAGCTTTGTTCGGCAGTTTTCACCGTGCGCTGGCCTGCCCTCGCCGTCTGCTTTCCTGCGGACTTGGCAGATTGCCGGATAGTCTTGCCGGACTCGTCCATCGTCTTAATGGATTTCCTGCTTGCCTTTTCCACCTGTTTTTGCGCCTGCGTGGGCTGACCGGGCGTTCGAACGGTTCTTTGCTGTTGTTGTGCTCTGGCTTTTTCGCCCACGGGGCGTTGGTATTCAGGTGCAGCTTGTGCTTCCTGCTTTGCTTTGACATTCTCACGATGATGGCGATAGGCATCCTTGCCGTGCTGAACCGTAGTCTTGGCACCGGATGCCGTATGCTCTGCGGCACTTCCTGCCATTTCCTGCATTCGGTCGTTGGCGTATTCTTCGGCAGTAATCTGGCCGTTATCGGTCAAATCATCCATCTTTTGCTTCGTTCTGACCAGGCCGGATTTCATCCGCTGACCCAGCTCTTTGGATTTGTCAAGGGCGCGAACGCCCTTGACTTTCTCCTTCGTTTTAATGTCGCTCATGATGCTCTGCCCCCTGCAAAGGAGCCTTCTCCCGGACGGGTGGTCATGAGCTGATAGAGCTTTGTGTCCTTGGGGAAGCGGTTGATAAACGGCACCAGCGCTGACCCATATTTAATGAGCCCGCAGCCGGCGTCCGCATTGGTGATGTAACTCATTTGCTCGTTGGAGATGTTCAGAAGCTGTGCCAGCTTATCCCGGTCGGATGCCGCTTGATTGAGCATGATAATGAACTCGGAGTTGGAGAGCATGGTGGATGCCTGCACGGAATCCAGCAAATACTCCACATTCTGCGTGATTGCGGTGGGGTA
>ERZ791923.2464-NODE-2464-length-16529-cov-4.231759_pt1 | contig 16529 bp, 13 predicted proteins | sample MGYA00510133_ERZ791923 | MGnify/ENA primary metagenome ERZ791923 (study PRJEB30046, sample SAMN00792106) | human gut metagenome | study: EMG produced TPA metagenomics assembly of the A metagenome-wide association study of gut microbiota in type 2... | reverse complement strand
CATACTGACAGGGTCGACAGATGGACGGCCTGTTGCCGGATAATATGGCGCCAGAAGATCATAGATGAAATCAAAAGATACCATCCGCTCGAGCTTCCGCAGCAGGTGAGTTTCTGGAATTAGTGACTCTATATCTACGAAAATCATTGCCATTTGTCTGCTTTGGCGTCCAATCATGCTACATCCCTAGAACGGACGTATTCGCCACCTTTGTCAACAGGTCCCTTATTTTACATTATCAAGGGCTGTCGGCGGCGTGGCTTTTCTGATATAAACCGCGCCAGATTACGAAGAAAGAGCCATCCTGCGAAAACAGAATGGCTCTTGGAATTACTGGAGGGTAATGCTCTGCCGGGACGCTGTGTCAAACATGCGAACCAGAATGGCTGAAACCTCGCTGCGCTTGATGCTGCTTGCCGGATGGAACGTGCCCTTCGCGTCGGAACTCGTAGATATCGGATGCAAACGCATCGCCGGTATTCACATCGGGGATTGCATTGTCCGCGACCTGATTGATCGCTTTGTAGGTGCTTTCCGCGCCGTGGAAAATGTGGACGAACTCTGCTCTGGTGATTGCAGCATTCATCTGCGCCGCAGTATAGCTTGCATAGTCCTTTTCGATAATGCCGTTTGCAACTGCGTAGGAAACATAGCTGTCATACCAGTTGATGCGGTCGTTCGACAGGGTAGAGAACATCCGCATATTTGTTGTGAATACTGTGCTATTGCAGAATGATTAGAAAGAGAACTGAGTACTCATTGCTCAAGAAATTAAATATGGTCTACTTAATGATGATTGGCTGTGCCATCGTCCCAGCTTCCGCATACACGTATATGTGATTCATTCGCTGTGACGAATAGCCTGATTTGCTTGCCTCAACCCAGTATTCGCCTTCACATACGGGCATTTCGTAATAGCCGCTGTCATTTGTATACGTTTGCGTCCCATTAGAAGCAGTCACGAGTGCGTTTGCCACAGCATTTCCGGCGCTATCCTGCACAACTCCGCACAAAACCGGAGCGGTAATAGGTCCAAGTTCTGAAACATCCAGCTCGATGACCGTCACAGACAGTTTGGGAACCGTGTAGGAGAAAGTATTTCCGGCAGAGATGGTATTTGTATTCATCGAAATTGCATTGGGATTATCCCATGTATTCGCATCCAAATAGTTTTCTGCTGCAATCTGTCGGACGATTGCTTCGGAGGAAACAGTTACGTCATTAATGGTAATGGGAAGAGCATAGCTGGACTCTTCACTTCGGTTAATGATTGAGATGTATAGTTTGTTTCCGTCCAAACTGCGTGTAACCAGCGTGTCCAAATACGGTGTATTGCTCATGGCAGGCGTGTTGCCGATTGCAATATTAGAGAACACCGGGCTGCTAAGTGTGGATCGAACTTTCATTTGCCCTCGATATGCAGAGAAGATTTGCAAAACATAATAGGAGGGCGTATGAAGAACGCCGTTATTTCCCAGCCGAATTGCACTTCCGTCCCAGAACTGTGTCAGGCATGAATAATCATTGTGATCGGTAAGCCCCGGATACGCCAGGAAGGTATGCAGTAGGCCAGCAACCTGAATTGCAGCTTCCATACTGCGGGTTCGATGACGAAGAGAATTGAAGTACATTGCATTATACTCGGTAACTGCAATTTTTATATCTTCGCCTGTTTCAGAGATAATCGACTGCGTACTTTTCAGACGTTCACCGACGGATACAGGCGCTGCAACCGCTGCACGATAGACATCGATATCATTATAACCGGCAGGAAGATGCTGCGGAGAATAGTAATGAATCGAAATTTCATCCATGATTCCGGCATTTGCATTAAGGACAGTTTGATTCCAATTTTGGTTATAACTATTGCCATCGCCGCCTTCTCCGATGCACATGATGCTTGGATCAACTGCGGTCATCGCCTGGTAGAAATCATTATAACCGGAGGCAAAGACATCTGCTGTGCTGGGATTCGGCACCCAACTTCCCCAAGTTTCATTTCCGATTTCCCACCATGTAATAGCATAGGGCTCTGAATGCCCGTTGGAAGCGCGAAGCGCACCTTTTGCAGTTGAAACCGCACCATTTACATATTCAACAAACTCTGCCGCATGGCTTGCAGTCGACGTTGCGTAATTAACGTTTATTACCGGATGAATATCCAGATATTCACACAGTTGAAGGAACTCGTCAATTCCAACATCATTAGACATCCAGGTTGCATTCCATTGCGCAAAGTAGAGCGGCTTGCGCAGATCTTTCTCTGCACCGATTGCATCTTCCCAGTCATACCAATCAGACAGAATTCCGCCAGGCCATCTTAATGCCCCTGGATCTAGGGCTCGCAAAGATTCAACGAAGTCGGTCCTCCAACCACCGCATGAAACCTCTGATGCATCGAGCGGCATAAGGGAAATCTGATCAATCCACAAATCACCAATACCAGCTCCGCCTATAAATAAGCAGGCATCAGAATCTGAAGCAGTTGGTGTAAGTGTAACTGTGTATTTTGTCATGGTTCCAGAGATACTTGCGATATTAGCGCCCGCAAGTGTATTTCTTGAACCATTCGTGGCAGAACAGCCATATAAGGCAATGGTCGCGCCCATATTGGAAGTGCCCTTCAGCCAAAGCGACAGTTGATAATCATGTCCAGCCATGACGCTTATGCCGGTGTGTGCAATGCCCATACTGCCGTTTTCACGTTCATCGATTGAAATATGGGTCATGTACTTTCCGGAAACTGCATCGTCAGCCTGCTCCTGCGCTATATTTCCCCAGGCATATGCTCCAGCTTTGCTCCACGATTGGACGGGGTAGGCATCGGCATAATCCCAAGAGGATACGCTATTTCCGTAGCCGTATAGGAAGAGCCTGAACTCAGCATCCGGCAACGCTGTGGTTCCTTCGAGATAATATACCGGTTCTCCGTTGCAAATGAATGTGATATTCCGTCCCGATTCGCTGTAGGGGGATATTTCTACAGAGAGACGTGCCGGTGTAGCTACTGCTGAACCTGTCCAAGAACCATTTGGGGTGAAAACTTTCAATGCTCCGTTTTCAATTCCAAATTCCACAAAATCAGAAAACGCGCCATGTGGCTCTGCAGTAGTGATATGAAGCAATGCATTTGTGCCAGAATAGCTGTTAATTTTTGAAACCACTCGGTACGGCTTGCTATCGCTGTTTTCAAACGCCATGCAGCCTACGCCGAAACGTGATCCTGATGCACCAGTGATTGTACAGACGCCATCATGAGAATCAATGCTGCCGTATGCCCCGTTGTTCAGAGACGAGATCTCCCAATCGTTTGGAAGCGATCCACCCTCAAAGTTGGGTCCTGCGATGTCTGTAAAGTGTTCTTGGTACACATATACATCGTTCCAAACGCTGCTCGACGAACCATATCCATAGAGAAATGCAGTGTAATCATCAGCCGGAATTTCTTTGTTTTCCCATAACGCATAAACGATTGTATTGTTGTAATAAAAACGAATATTTCGGCCGTTTGCGTAGTAAGGACTAAGTTCAACACGCAATTTGCATGGGAATGTCACGGCCTGCCCACTCCAGTTTCCAGCACCGCTTGCTGTATAAACAGCCAGACGATTGTTTTCAATGCCGAATTCAATAAAGTTTGATAGAGAACCATCCTCACTTCCGTTGATCTGCATCAATGCATTTGTTCCGGAATATTCTGCAACCTCTGCTTCAATACCAGTCCAGTTGGTGGAAGAATTCTGAATTGGCGCAGACATTAAACCGTACCTGGAGCCCACAGCCCCGGTAATGGTTGCCTTTCCAGCATTGTATGTGACCGTACCTTCTTGTGCGCCTTCCATAAGATAAGCATGAAAGTTGGTCACCATAGTAGAATCAAACGAATCATACAATTCATTTTTATATACTGAGATGGAGTCCCATTCCGAAGCACTGCTGCCCCAGCCATACAAAAACACTTTGTACCCTTCAGATATTTTTGTAAAACCGTCAACAGAGTGGACCAATGTATTATTCGCATAGAAGCGAATATTGCGACCATTTTCCGTCACATGACCGACAATGATTTTTAATGTAACAGGGGCAGTTACGGAGTTTCCTGTAAAGCTTTGGATACCATCGCCAAACACTTTCAGCTTTCCTGCATCTATACCAAATTCAATGTTACTGGTCATCTCAGTACCAGCTTCCGAGTTTAATGAGACCATCGCATTCGTGCCGGTATAGCCGCTTAATTCAACCTTGATCGTTACGTCAGCCGTTTTTTCGTTAATCTGCTGAGACAAAACTCCAAAACGTGCATCTGCAGCGCCATTTATTATGAGCTTTGAATTAGCAATTGATACTGAACCAGCAGCTGAAGAGCCGTATGTATGCAGTGACCATTTGCTCTCGTCCAGCATTGGAGACGAAAAATGGTCATAAAGCGGCGATGCATAAAAGTCCAGCGTTTCAATTTCGAAGTTACGATTGCTGAGCTTTTCTGCCCAACTGCCATTCATGTAATCGCTGGCCCATTCGAACATATTTCCCATCACGTTGGGGCTGAATACACCTTCATTTTGTCCCGCATCGATGACCAACTGTGGATTCCCGGGTGAGGCTGTAGCGCTAAACGATGCCGAACACGTTGTAATTAAGAATACGACGCATAAGACCGCTGACAAAATGGTTCGAAAGTGTTTCATAGTAGCTCCTTTCAGGCAATATAGACTTTGTTTACCGAACAGGGTAGTACCTCAATGCATTTGAACGAACCGACCGTGTTATGGGGAGTAATTGTTTCTCGATCCTGCGTGTTTTTGGCATGGAAATTCTCTGCTGTAAGTGTGTAGATGGATGTAGCGACAAGGTCTTCAGGAAGTTCAATTGTGTAGGCGGAATCCAGGTTTCTATTGACAATAAAAACGCAGATTCTTTCATCCTCGGTTTTACAGGCTGCAATATCCAAGTAAGGGATATGTGGGAAAGCTTTCAAATTACCTACCTCTGTTGCTGCGTAATCCGGAGAATCGTATTGACAGGAAAGTAAGGATGTTGGCCGCGCCTGTGCATACATGGTAAGGACATAATATGAAGGCGTACCATAGCAATAACCATTACAGCTGCGAATAATTCCACCTGGCCATCCATTGATCAAATCAGAGATCATGGAGATCTGCACGGCAGAACCCATTCTGATAAAAGCATTCAGCATACCCGCATTGCAGATGGCGGCCTCCATCGTTTGCTCTTGTTCGGTTCCATCCTGATAATTACAGTTCCATTCCGTAACCGCGAGCATCATTTGACCTGGGTACGACTGTAATACTTGTTGGGTCTCACGCATTCGAAGTTCGTATTGAACCGGGGCTGCGGCTACTGCATAGTATTGGAGCTTTGGATCAGCAAACTTTTTCCCTGTTAAAGGTGTGTAGTTGTGAATGCCAAGATAGTCGGCGGTATTTCCTAACTGCTGGCACAGTGTTTCGTTCCAGCTCTGGTCGGAACTGTTTCCGTCGCCACCGCACGCGATCAGTTTAATACCTGAATCAATCTGGCGCATCGCAGTCGCAAACTGCTGAAACTTCTCGCAATAAGCATCTGCATCGCAATGGCCAATTTCCCATTCAGCGAAAGCCTCATTCCCGATATCCCAATATTTCACGCCGTAAGGTGCTGCGTGACCATTTGCAGCGCGGAGCGCACCATATCGGCTATCGGCAGGTCCATTACAGTATTCAACCCACGCAGCAGCTTCTTCGGGCGTGCCTGAACCAAAGTTGACACAAATCATCGGCTCTGCACCGATTTCTGAACAAAGCGTGAGAAACTCATCTGTTCCAAAGCCGTTTTCCTCTGTACCGCCCCAATGCAAATTTGGACGCGCCGGGCGAAGATCCGGATCACCAATTCCATCCATCCAATGGTAACAATCCGCAAAACAACCGCCGGGGAAACGCAGAATTGTGGGATTCAGATTTTTGATATAGGAAAGAACGTTAGGCCAGACCTTGCAAGGTGCATTTTGAGGAGAAAGTGAAACCTGATCAAGCCATATTTCTGCTGTGCCATGCACAAGAAAGAGAATTCTTGCACATTGTTCTTTCAAAGAGGTAAAATGAAACACCTGTTTTGTCCACTTATCGATATCTGTAGAAAATGTTCCTGCATAAACGGCTGCGTTGTCCTCTGTCAATACCTGAACCTCAACCAGCGCATTCGTTTCTGCGTATATCCAGAACGAACCGATATAGGTTTCCAATTCATGCAAAGCGAGACCGTTTTGAGATATACCACAGAAACCATTTTTTAACCCACACTTGATTCTTTGAGAATTCGACGGAGAAATGGAACGAGTACGATCTATGCTGTATTCGCCATGTCCTACCGGAAACCACGGATCTGAAACGCCGTCTTTGTTGGAATCCGGGTATTCAAACCCTCTGGATGTGAGCAGCTGTGCATGCAGCCCCGGGTCAATACAGTCATACATATTTTCGATAAAGTGGCCAAACAAAAAGGGCGAGAGACGGATCACACATTTTGTAGTATCAATTTGCAGGGAAATGCTCTTCGGCAATGTAAACTCACCCCTTCATTCCGGTCATTGCAATACCTTGCACAAAGTATTTTTGTGCGAAGCAATACGCTATAAAGATCGGTAAAATTGCAAGAACGCCGCCAGCCATCAGTACATTGTGCTCAATCACATGGGTTCCCATAAACGTAGCAAGTCCTGCCGGCAGAGTCCGCATTTCCGTTCGAGTTGTTAAAATCAATGGATACAGCAGATCGTTCCAGTTATACATGAAGTGGAAGATTGCCAGAGAAATCACTGCTGGTTTGCACAAAGGCAGCATGATTTTTCGAAAAATCGTAAACTCGCTGCACCCATCAAGGCGAGCGGCCTCTTCCAAGCCTTTCGGAAGCGAGACAAAAAACTGCCGCATCATAAAGATACCAAACGCGTTGGTCGCTCTGGGCAAGATCAGGCCAATAAATGTATTCAGCAGGTTCAGCTTAAACATTTCATAGAACAGTGGGATCATGATAACCTGAAATGGGATCATCAGCGTAACCAGTACAAGCGCAAATAGAAAGTTTTTTCCCTTAAACCTCAGCCGCGCAAATGCGTATCCGGCCATAGTATCAAAGGTTAGAGAGATTATTGTAACGCCTCCGGCAAAAAGGAGCGTATTTCCATAATAGCGGAGGAACGGAATTCTCGCCCATATATTTTCATACGCTTCCGTTGTAAACGCACGCCAAAAAAGCTTCGGTGGGTAGCTCATAATGTCGGCTTCGGTTTTGAACGATGAGCACAGCATCCAGATGAACGGATAGAGGATGATCACCAAAAGCGCAATCAATAGAATTTTACTAATGATGTTTCCTATTGTTACTTTCTTCATAACGTCCTCCTAAGAAAGCTGGTCTTCATCCTGTTTCATATACTTGAACAGGAGCAAAGAAGCGCTCAACGTAATGATTAACATCACAACGGCCACTGCTGAAGCGTAGCCGATATTGCTTTTTGTGATTGCGTTTGTATAGATGTATTGTACGACAGTTTCTGTTTTGAAAAGCGGACCGCCCTGCGTCATAACATAAACCTGATCGAATATTTGGAAAGACGAAATAACACTGTTGACAGTAACAAATGTCAGTGTGGGCATCAGCATGGGAATGGTGATACGTGTAAGCTTGACCCATGAAGAAGCTCCGTCAATATCTGCAGCTTCATAGTAAGTATCGGAGATTCCTTGAAGACCGGCAATCAAAATAACCATATTGAAGCCGAGGTTCTTCCATATTCCAACGCCAATAACGGTAGGCATTGCAAGCTTTGGATTGTTCAGCAAATCCGGCATTTTGATACCGATTTTATTTAAGTAGTATCCAATAATACTGATATCTTTATTGAGCAAAAAGGACCAGATGATCGCGATCACAGTCATGGAACAAATCGCCGGAAGGAAATATACCGATTTGAAAAAATTGTTGACTCTTGTCTGACGTTTTAACACAACCGCAACCAACAGCGCGAGAATGACCTGCGCCGGGACAACACATACAGTATAGTAGACTGTATTGCCGAGAGCATTCCAGAAACGGGAATCAGCAAACATTTTGGCATAATTGCTGAAACCAACAAAGTCCATATTCCGGAACATCAGATTTGTTTTCAAAAAGCTGAATACAAATGATGCAATTAGTGGTATAAATACGAAAAGCGTAAAAACCGTCATTGACGGAGCAATGAAAAGCCTACCTGCGCGGGCCTGAACCTTTTCCTGTGACAATATTTTTGATGTTCGGAACATTTTTATACACTCCTTTGTAATACAGCCAGAGAAGCGGGACTCTTCTCTGGCTGCAATCCATTAGTTACCGGTTAACGCGTCCATCTGTTCAGCAGCACGATCCAGCACTTCCTGAACATCTGCATCGGTTAAAAGAATCTCCTCAATTGCCGGCGTAATGATATCAGCGTCAATCTCGCTGAAGCAGGTCAACTGCTGCAGATAGAAATGTGCATACTCGCCAGCGTCAGAGAATGCGGCAATATTCGGGTTTGCCGCAAGACGGCTATCGGAACTGACGGTCGTATTGGTCAGCGGATAGCCAACATCCAGAGACCACTTGACCTGTGCCTCTGTGCTGTTCCAGTATTTGAAGAAGTCATAAACGCCGTCCTTATTTTTGCTGTCTGCCGTCATTACCATAGCAACGCCAGTGCCGAGCGTCGCGGGACCAGCAGGACCAGCGGGGCAGGCAGCAAGCCCATAGTTGATTCCAGCGGCATCGAACGTGCCAGTTGCCCACGGACCGCAGAAGTACATACCGAGCTTACCGGCTGCAAACAGGTTGTCAATGTCAGCGCCAGTCATAACCGCAGGAGCAATACCGTCTTCCTTGATAAGCTTCGACCAGCGGGTGATCGTGTCGACATTTTCCTTGCTGTTGAACACGGACTTTCCGTCCTCGCCGATAAAGTCGCCGCCGCCAGCCCAGATCATGATGGGCCACATCTGGATGGTGTTGTTCGTAGCCATACCGAAGCCGTACTGCTGTTCGCCGTCAACTTCCTTCGTCAGGGCCAGAGCCGCAGACTCCAATTCGTCCCAGGTCGTGGGAGGCGCTTCGGGGTCAAGTCCTGCCGCAGCAAACAGATCCTTGTTGTAATACAGCAGCAGTGTTGCCATGTTGCACGGGACACCATAGTATTCGCCGTTGTATTTCAGGTTTTCTTCCATCGCCGCAGGAATGGCTTTTGCATCCATGCCGCCAGTCTCATACAGATCGTTGATGACTGCCAATGCGCCAGATTCTGCATAGCTGGCAATGTACTCTGTGTTGTATGCAATGATGTCAGGACCTTCGCCTACAGGAAGCGCAGTTGCCAGTTTCTGATAGAGGCTGTCCCAGGACATGATCTCCACCTGAATTTCAACGTTCAGCGTATTGGTGGCGTTGTACTCCGCAACGATCTCCTTCAGCACATCGCCATCAGTACCGGTAAAACCATTCCAGAAGGTAATCACCGTTTTCTCGGTGCTTGCTGCGGCGGGTTCTTCTGCCTGCTCCTGCTGCGGCTGAGACTCTGCGGCAGGCGTCGTGGCAGCCTCAGGCTGTTCCGCCTCTGCCGGTTTGGCGCTGCAGGCAGAGAACAGGGACACCAGAAGAATCGCGCAAAGAAGAATCGCGATACTCTTTTTCATTGAATTTTCCTCCATTTTAATTATTATTCTGTCATTATAATCATGCACTGCTTAGTCCCGATAGCATCATGATGATTCATAATCACAGTACGTTCAACAGAGTGCCACTCTGTAGGACTTCAAAAGAAATGGGCGCTTTATATTAGAACGAAAGCCCGCAAACAAATGGGTGCACAAAAAGAGATGAAACGCTGAAATTAGTCGTTATTCCGGGAATCTTAACGTTACGATTTTCAAAGCAAATTTTTGCTCTTACTGAAAAAGAGCAAAAATTTCTATCCTGTACTGCTGCGTTCGACAAGCGAACAATTGACAAAGATGTTGCGTCCCAACGGTATCTTACCGTTAATTTGGTCTACCAGTTCTTTTATTGCAGTTTCACCCTTTAAGCGAAAATCCTGCCGAACAGTAGTCAGGTGATAAATTGAATTTGAATACGACAAATTGTCATCGAAGCCGGTTACCGCAATCTGCTGTGGGACGCAATGCCCGAAGGAATGCAACTGCTCTATAACCTGTACTGCGAGAAAATCGTTCCAGCAGACGATTGCGTCACAACCCGCAAGAATCGCTTCCTGAACTTTCGTTGAAAGCTCAGCGCCATTTGGACCGCAGCAAAACAGCAATGGCTCCTGCCCGCTCGCGTTTTCTGCAATTGCATCGCAATAACCCAAATAGCGCAAGTTTTCTTCTACAGTACCAAGTTCATAGCAAAAATACGCGGCTTTCTTTCTGCCATGCGCAATGATGTGTTCTGTAATCTTTCGAATCCATAAGCGGCCGTCGGAGTTCACTTGGCAAATGGGCGCATCAGAATGCGAAGATAACATGATGCACTTTTTATCTCGTTCTGTAAGTACCTGAGCTATACGATCAAGGTGGTTTCCCAAAAGCAGATGACCATCACAAAAACTTCCGGTCAGGTCATCAATTTCATTGTCACGAATACTCTGCGAATTAACGAGTTTCACGAGAACGTCATAGTTCAATTGCTTAGCACCTGATAAAATGCCGAGAAATTCAGCGGAAAACGTGTTCCCACAATCAATGCTTTCGCTTGTGACAACCATGATCGTATTTGATTTGCCGTTTCGAATGCTTTGCGCTAATTTGTTTGGCACATAATTGAGCTGCTTGGCTGCCCACTGCACCTTGTTCCGGGTTGCCTCTTTGACTTCGGGCCTATTATTTAAAGCATAAGAAGCAGTCGTAGGCGATACGCCTGCCAATTTTGCTACTTCTTTGATCGTTACCATTTCGAATCCTCGTAACGTTACAATTTTCTTAATTATACTGTTGCAATTACGAAACCGTCAATTCTCATTTTCAAAAAATATTGACTATTTATTTTGTCACATTTGACGAAAATCTTGCGATGCACAATTTTGTCAAATGCAGCACTGGCAGATGTGGTAAATACGTGACTTTCCGTATGATTGTGAAACATGAAAAAACCATACATCATTTTTTGGTCAATACAGCGATTGACAAGTTGATTTTAGTAAATGTAAAATATGATGTATCGTAACGTTACGATGCAGTAAGCGTAAGAATCGATAGCCTTTAATTTTTCTTTTTTGGAGGAACTTGCATGAAGCGAAACGAGATACCGATGGATCATCCGCGTCCGGCACTGTACCGGGTTGAATGGAAAAATTTGAACGGCGCATGGCAATTTGCGTTTGATGATAAAGATGAGGGAATTTGTGAGCATTGGGAACAAAAAACGCTTGCTTCTACGATTATGGTTCCTTATTGCTACCAATCTAAGCAAAGCGGCATTGGAGACAAAGGTTACCATCCGGTCGTCTGGTATAAGCGTCAGCTTCCGTTCGTAGAAGCATGGCGTAATAAACAGGTTCTGCTTCACTTTGAAGGAGTGGATTATGAATTTGATTTATGGATCAATGAGATACATATCGGGCACCACTGCGGCGGAAATGTCCGCGCTTCGTTTGAAATTTCAAAGTATCTGCATGATGGGGATAATACCGTCAGTCTGCGGGTCTGCGATGTGCATGATTGGAGCAAACCACAGGGCAAACAGGCTCCGAATGATATCATTGATCGCTGCTGGTATACGCAGACAACAGGAATCTGGAAAAGCGTATGGTTAGAAGTTGTGCCGAAAACACATTTATCGTCCATACGAATTACGCCGGACATTGACCGGAAAGAAGTTGTGCTTGAACTGGAAATCAGTCGATATGTCCAAGGAGTAAAGGCTCATGTGGAGGTTCAGTATCATAAAGACGTAGTACTTCAAAAAACAATTTTCCCAAAATCAAACCGAATTATCGAAAAAATAGCAATCGAAGAGCCGGATTATGTGGATGAGCTGCACTACTGGACGCCGGAGCGGCCTGAATTATTTGACCTGTTTCTTACCATTGAGGACCCATGCGGAGATTGTGACGATGTGCAGACGTACTTTGGGATGCGGAAGATTGAAGCACGAAACGGCGAGATTTACTTAAACAACAAGCCATACTATGTACGTCTTGTGCTGGATCAGGGCTATTGGCGGGATAGTCTCATGACGCCACTGGAGAATGAGGGCTTAAAGAATGATATACTGCTCACAAAGGCTTTCGGATTTAATGGCGCTAGAAAACATCAGAAGATCGAAGATGAACGATACTATTACTGGGCGGATCAGCTTGGCTTGCTCGTGTGGGCGGAAATGCCGAGCAGCTATGCCTTCTGCACAAATGAGATTACTGCATTTACTGCGGAGTGGATGGCTGTGGTTTCACAGCTGTATAATTATCCCTGCATTATGACATGGGTTCCGTTTAACGAATCCTGGGGAATCCGTAATGTGTTGACAGATTCCAGACAAAAGAACTTTGCGGAGTCTGCCTATTATCTGACAAAAGCAATAGACAACACCCGGCTTGTAAGTACAAATGACGGCTGGGAACAGGTGACTTCGGATATCTGTGGAATTCATGACTACTATGGAGATGGCGAAGCATTCTTGAAAAAGTATCGTGATATGGATACGCTCCTTCAAAGAGATGCGCAAAGGCGAAAAATCTATGCCGATGGCTATGCTTTTGCAGGACAACCGATCATCCTTTCTGAATTTGGCGGTATTGCATTTGGAAAAGATCAGGATGGCGCATGGGGGTATAATGAGACCGCCAATAGTAAGGAAACACTTCTCGCAAGAATTCGCAACGTAACACAGCCAATTGCAGATCATCCGCGTATTTCTGGCTACTGCTATACGCAACTGACAGATGTTATGCAGGAGATCAATGGGCTGGCAGATGCAAATCATTTCCCGAAGCTGGATGCAGACAAAGTGAAAGAGATTTTTGAAAATCCGAAATGAGGTGAACGGCGTTGAAAACAATCTTAGTACTCGGCGGCGCGGGCTACATTGGCAGCCACACGGTTTACGAACTCATTGACAACGGCTATGATGTCGTTGTGGCGGACAATCTGGAAACCGGTTTCCGCAAGGCGGTACATCCGAAGGCACGGTTTTATCAGGGCGACATCCGAGATAAGGCGTTCTGCGATCATGTCTTTTCCAGCGAGAAGATCGACGCGGTCATCCACTTTGCCGCGAACTCGCAGGTCGGCGAGAGCATGGTCAATCCGCTGAAATATTACGACAACAACCTCGGCGGCACGCGGACGATGCTGCAATCGATGATCGAGCACGGCGTGAAGTACATCGTGTTCTCGTCCACAGCTGCGACCTATGGCGAGCCGCAGCGTGTGCCGATTCTGGAAACAGACCCGACGCATCCCACGAACTGCTACGGCGACACGAAGCTGGCGATGGAGCGGATGTTCTACTGGGCATCCGTCGCGCACGGGATTCATTTTGTCGCGCTGCGCTACTTCAACGCCTGCGGTGCGCATATGTCCGGCAAGATCGGCGAGGCCCATAACCCCGAAACGCACCTGATCCCCATCGTCCTGCAGGTTCCGAACGGCCAGCGCGACCATGTGTCCATCTTTGGCGACGATTATCCCACGCGCGACGGCACCTGCGTCCGCGATTACATCCACGTCACCGACCTCGCGTCCGCGCACATCTTAGCTGCCGAATATCTGATGAACGGCGTCGGATTCACCGTCAAGGAGATCATTGACACGGCGGAGAAGGTCGTCGGTAAGCCCATCAAGTGCGAAATGGCGGCAAGAAGAGCCGGTGACCCGGCACAGTTAGTTGCGTCGTCTGAAAAAGCAAAGACCGTCCTCGGTTGGAAGCCGAAGTACGACGATATCGAGACGATCATCGGTTCTGCATGGAACTGGCACAAGGAGCATCCGCATGGCTATGAAGATTGAAAAAAGTACATTTGGCGCCACAAAACAGGGCAAGTCCGTTAGCTGCTACACAATTTACACGCCGGATTTGCGTGTAAAGTTGCTCGATTATGGTGCGACCGTACAGTCCTTATTTGTGAAGGACAACGACGGTAAATGGGTCGATGTGGTATTGGGCTACGATACGATCCGGGAGTACGAAGATAACGACGGCTATTTTGGCGCGTGCATTGGACGTATAGGTAACCGGATCGGCGGTGCCAGATTCACACTGAACGGTAATACCTATTCGCTTTATAAGAATGACGGTGAAAACCACCTGCATGGCGGCCAGCACGGTTTCAATAGTTACATCTGGCAAGCGGAAGAAGTAGAAAACGGTCTGCGGTTTTCCCGAGTCTCACCGGATGGCGAAGAAGGTTATCCCGGCACGCTGCACGTCAGCGTCACCTATTTGATTCACGGAAGCACACTGACGTTGGACTATCAGGCACAGTCAGACGCAGATACACTCTGCAATCTGACAAATCATACATATTTCAATCTGAGCGGGAAAGGAACAGTTCTTAACCATCTGCTTCGTATCAACGCGGAGCGATTCCTTGAAAACGATGCGGGATGCTTACCAACGGGACGGTTGCTTTCGGTTGTAAATACGCCGTTTGATTTCAAAACGGAAAAAGAAATCGGGCGTGATATTGCGCAGGACGACATCCAACTCCAAAACTGTGGTGGTATCGATCATAATTTTTGCTTAGAAGGAGAAAATGCGGCGCAGCTGTATTCCAAAGAGACGGGTATTGAGATGACGGTAACTACGACCATGCCGGGGTTACAGGTCTACTCCGGAAATTTCCTGACAGACCGCATTGGCAAGTATGGTGCAGCGTATCATAAGCGCGATGCGATCTGCCTAGAAACACAGTATTATCCAAACGCTATGGCGTGCGAGATTTTTGAAAAGCCGATTTTACGAGCAGGAGATCTTTATCATCACACGACGTCTTTTGCATTCTCAATCAGATGAAGAATATGATGATAAACACCGTTTTTGCAGCTTTAGACTCGCTGCTCGATTACGCGAAGGACTGCGACCTGCTGCATCCGCTGGACGAGACATTCGCGCGGAACGGTCTGCTTGCGGAGCTGAAGCTCGAGAGCTACGGAAAGCAGAAAGAGCATTACGGTTTTCCGGAATGTCTGAACATCCTCTGTGACTATGCGGCGGAACAGGGACAGATCCACGACACGATTGCGGAGCGCGACCTGTTTGACACGCGGCTCATGGGCTGCGTGACACCGCGGCCGTCGGAGGTTGTGCGGAAGTTCTGGTCGCTCTACGCGGAAAGTCCGAAAGCGGAGACCGACTACTTCTATAAGCTGAGCCAGGACTGCAACTATATTCGTAGAGACCGTATCGCAAAGGATGAGCATTGGACGACGAAGACGAAGTACGGTGAGTTGGAAATCTCCATCAACCTGTCCAAGCCGGAGAAAGACCCGCGCGATATCGCGGCGGCAAAGCTGAAAAAAGCGTCTGGCTACCCCAAGTGCCTGCTCTGCGTCGAAAACGTCGGCTACGCGGGCACGATCTCGCACCCGGCGCGGCAGAATCTGCGCGTCATGCCCGTGACCGTGAACGGCCAGCCATGGGGCTTCCAATACTCGCCTTACGTCTACTATAATGAACCCGCCATCGTCATGAACACGCAACATACGCCGATGGTGATTGACCGCTCGGCGTTCGACAAGCTGTTCAGCTTTGTCGAGCAGTTCCCGCACTATTTCCTCGGCAGCAATGCCGACCTGCCCATTGTCGGCGGCAGTATTCTGGCGCACGAGCATTTTCAGGGCGGACACCATACGTTCCCGATGGAGAAGGCAGAAAAGGAATTTGGCTTTGAGGTTCCGGGCTTTGAGAATGTGGACTGCTGCGTCGTGAAATATCCGATGACGGTGCTGCGCCTGAACTCGGAAAACAAAAACCAGCTCTGTGACCTCGCAGGCAGAATCCTTGCGAAATGGCGCAAGTACAGCGACCCCGACGCAATGATCTTCGCCGAGACAGGCGGCGAGCCGCACAACACGATCACGCCGATCGCGCGGATGCGGAACGGCAAGTATGAGCTTGACCTCGTACTCCGCAACAACCTGACCACGAAAGAGCATCCGATGGGCATCTATCATCCGCATGAGGAGCTGCATCACATCAAGAAGGAGAACATCGGCCTGATCGAAGTTATGGGTCTGGCGATCCTGCCGGGACGGCTGAAAAAAGAGATGGCTGACCTCAAAGAGGCACTCCTGAACGGTGAAGACCTCAGAGCGTCCGAAACGCTTGCCAAGCATGCGGATTGGGCAGAGGAATTCATGGGCCGGCATCCAGAGTTCAATGCGGACAATGCCGAGGAAATCATCAAGGATGAGATCGGACAGGTGTTTGCCAAAGTCCTTGAGTGCGCGGGCGTCTATAAATGCACGGCAGAGGGCCGTGAACACCTCAAAAAGTTCCTGACGGAGGTTCAGAATGGATAA
>ERZ791923.2463-NODE-2463-length-16530-cov-2.438907_pt1 | contig 16530 bp, 12 predicted proteins | sample MGYA00510133_ERZ791923 | MGnify/ENA primary metagenome ERZ791923 (study PRJEB30046, sample SAMN00792106) | human gut metagenome | study: EMG produced TPA metagenomics assembly of the A metagenome-wide association study of gut microbiota in type 2... | reverse complement strand
GACCATCCTGTTGGCCGGGTTCACGCTGGTGTTCGTGATTGTCTGTGCGACGCTGAAACCTTTTGGTGATTACGTGGGAACCAATATCACGGTGGCAGCTTTTATATCTCTGTTCGTGTGCTTGATCCCGACGACAATCGGGGGATTGCTTTCGGCTATCGGTATCGCCGGGATGGACCGGGCGTTACGTGCCAACGTGATTACAAAATCGGGTAAGGCGGTCGAAACGGCGGGGGATGTAGATACGTTGTTGTTGGATAAAACAGGTACGATCACGATCGGTAACCGGAAGGCCACTCGTTTTTATCCTTCTGCCGGGGTGGATGAACGGCATTTCGTGAGAGCCTGTATGTTGTCTTCGCTTTCCGACGAGACACCGGAAGGAAAGTCTATCGTGGAACTAGGGCGGGAGAGTCATCTCCGGATGAGGGATATTGACACGGCCGTGACCCGGATGATCAAGTTTACTGCCGAAACCCGTTGTTCCGGGGTGGACTTGGCAGACGGTACCCGGATTCGGAAAGGGGCTTTCGATTCCATTCGCGCGATTGCGGAGAGAGCCGGGAACGAATTCCCGCTGGAAACGGAACAAAGGATTCGTACGATTTCCGGTAACGGGGGAACACCGCTGGTGGTTTGCGAGAACGAGAAGATTCTGGGAGTTATCGAGTTACAGGATATTATAAAGCCGGGTATCCGGGAACGTTTCGAGCGGTTGCGTAAAATGGGTGTGAAAACGGTTATGGTAACTGGGGATAATCCGTTGACTGCAAAGTATATTGCCCAGAAAGCCGGGGTGGATGATTTTATTGCCGAGGCAAAACCAGAGGACAAGATGGAGTACATCCGGAAGGAACAGCAAGAAGGGAAATTAGTTGCCATGATGGGAGACGGAACGAATGATGCCCCGGCCTTGGCACAGGCCGACGTGGGGGTTGCTATGAACAGTGGAACACAGGCAGCGAAAGAGGCGGGAAATATGGTTGATTTGGACAATGACCCGACGAAGTTAATCGAAATAGTAGAAATCGGGAAGCAGCTATTGATGACACGGGGTACGTTGACCACGTTTAGCATAGCGAACGATGTCGCCAAGTATTTCGCTATCGTTCCTGCCTTGTTCATGGCAACAATCCCCTCGCTGGGCGTGTTGAATATCATGGGATTACACAGCCCCGAAAGCGCGATTCTTTCTGCGGTGATCTTTAACGCTGTTATCATCCCGTTGCTGATTCCGTTGGCGTTGAAGGGGGTGGCTTACAAACCGATCGGAGCCTCAGCCTTGTTACGTCGGAATATGCTGATCTACGGGTTGGGAGGAATTATTGCCCCGTTTATCGGGATTAAGTTGATCGATCTACTGATCGGTTGGTTATTATAAAATGGAAACTTGTAAATAAAGATAATCATGAAATCGAATTTATTGAAATCGTTCAGATTGACCCTTGTATTTTGTGTTTTTTTTAGTGTTTTCTACATACTTGTCCTTTGGTTGTTTGCCAAGGTGGCAGGACCGAACGGTGGAAACGCCGAGGTGGCAGTGCTTGACGGGAAAGTGGTCGGGGGTGCTAACGTGGGACAGAATTTCACGAAGGATATTTATTTCTGGGGACGGCCTTCCTGTGCCGGTGACGGGTACGATGCAACCAGTTCGGCCGGAAGTAACAAGGCAACGACGAACCCGGAGTATCTGAAGGAGGTGGAGAGTCGTATCGATACCTTTCTCGTGAAACATCCCTACCTGAAACGGGAGGAAGTGCCTGCCGACATCGTGACGGCCAGCGCTAGCGGTTTGGACTCGGATATTTCCGTGACTTCAGCCTACGTGCAGGTGAAACGAGTTGCCAAAGTCCGGGGGATGTCGGAAGAGGCGGTGAAAGCGATTGTTGAAAAGGTGAAACAAGGCCCCTTGTTGGGAATGTTCGGCCCGTCGAAAGTGAATGTTCTAAAACTAAATATGGCCTTGGACGAGAAAGCCGATTAGTTTGATTTAGTTAGGTGTTTATTTTGCATGGGACTGTCCCCAAAGTTCTGCCTGTATTTGCCAACTACCCCCACTAACTCCCCCTTACACAGGGGGAGAAACCGCTTGGTAATTAGCTCTCCCCCTGTGTAAGGGGGAGCTGGAGGGGGTAGTTGTTCAAAATTGACTTTTGGGGACACCCCCGATTTCTTAAAAATTCAAGAAACGGTCGGGTGACCGCAAGGGATGTTATTACCCTTTAATTAAATAAGTTTTAATATGCAGTTAATAAAGACAACAATGATGATGGCAGGGGCTTTACTCCTTGCTTTAAATGTGTGTGGACAAGAGAATGTTCCCGTGGAGAAGAAGGTTGAAAAAAAGGTAACGAGTGAGAATCATGATGCCGGCAAGGTGAATTTTAAAGTGAGTGCCGACGTGGTGAGTTCTTACATATGGCGTGGAGCTTACAATGCCGGAGCCAGTATCCAACCAACTCTGGGAATGAGTGCGGGTAACTTCTCGCTTACGGTTTGGGGATCGAAAGAGATCAGCGATTTACACAAGGAAATTGATATTACGGCTGCCTACCGTTTCGGACGTGTATCCGTGTCTGTTGCCGACTACTGGTGGGAAGGTGACAAGTTCTGGGAAAAAGAGGATCATTCTTCTGCCAAGTATTTTAATTTGGATAATCATGACACGAAACATCGTCTGGAGGCCGGGATTTCGTGGACAATTTCCGAGAAGTTTCCCCTGTCCGTGGCTTGGAACACGATGTTTTGGGGAGCTGATAAGGATGCCCGGGACGGGAAACAGAATTATTCTTCTTACGTGGAATTGAATTACCCGTTCACGGTTCGGCAGATCAACCTGACGGCAACACTGGGTTTTACTCCTTACGAGAGCCGGAATATGTATGGAACCGGAGGTTTGGATGTGTGTAATATCGCGTTATCCGCCGCGAAAGAGATTCGGATTTCAAAGAGGTTTTCCTTGCCTGTTTTTAGCCGGGTGGTATTGAATCCTGCCGCACAGGATGCACATGTTGTTTTCGGGTTCACTTTACAATAATCCTGTGCGTTTAAGGGGAAAAATCCTGTTTTTAATCGTTTAAATTAACATCTTTTATTACTTGTAACTTTGTGATAAATAGTGTGTTACAAGCGTTTTACCGGGAAAAGACCTGTTTTTACAACTTGGAGTACTTTTTTACGGTTCTTGATAGATTATTGTAATGTTCTGGTTACCTTAAGTTTAGATTCGAAAAAGCAAGTAAAAATCAGTGTTAAGTTATTTGACATTTACCGCTTATCTCCGGTAACTTTCCGGTAATTTTCCGGTGACTTACCGGTAACTTACCGAACAAGGAGTTAAGGATTCTAAAATCTACAGTTACTAAATTTAAGATCAGTTGGGGAATTGGGGGGGATGTTTTATTGCCATCCCCCACCTAATGCCTTGTAAAGATTAACGACGGAAAGCAGTTCGTCCCGCACGGCATTGTTCAGGCCGATCTGGGCATCGAAGTAACCTCTTTGGGCATCCAACACGTCCAGGTAACTGATCACCCCGTTAATATATTGCAAGTTGGCTAGTTCCATGTACGAGCGGGCGGCCTCTTCCAACCGGGCTCTTGATTCCCGCATATCCCGTATTTTCGAGAACGTGGTCAAGGCATTATCAACTTCCTTGAACGCGGATAGAACGGTCTGTTGATAGCTGTACGTCTCGGCCTCCAGTGCGGCACGGGCGGCTTTAAGACGAGCCCGGTTGCTCCCGGCATTGAACACGGGGGCGAGTAGTTTACCTCCCAGGTAAAAGTAAGGTGCCTTCAGGAAGTCGCTGAGTTCGCTATCTTCCCGTCCGTATCTGGCCGTCAGCGTGATTTGCGGGAAAAGGCTGGTATAGGCAACACCAACTTTAGCGTTTGCCGCTTTTAGTTTATATTCCGCTTGCCGGATGTCGGGACGGCGTTCAAGCAGGGAAGAGGGTAATCCTACCGGGAGATCGGTCAGCAGCGTCTGTCGATCTATGTTCGCTCCGCGGGGGATGTCACCGGGATAATGGCCCGTGAGCAAGGATATTTCGTTTTCTTTCAACCGGATCTGTCTTTCAAGGTCGGGAACGAGTGTCGTGGTCTTCGCTAGTTCCACTTGTGCCTGACGATAGGCTGTTTCGGAAGTCAACCCGCCTTCGAAACGTAGTTTTGCCAGACGAACACTCTCTACACGAGCCTCGTGGGTCTGTTTGACAATACTTAATTCCATGTCAAGAGCCCGTAGCTCGAAATAGGCTTGTGCCACTTGGGAAACTAACGTCATGTGTAGGGCCCTTTGTCCTTCCACGGTTTGGAGATAGGCAGCCAAACTGGCCTGTGAACTCCAGCGGAGTTTTCCCCAGAGGTCAAGTTCCCAAGAGAGGGTGGCCTCCACGTTGAACGTGTTACCGGGAGAACGGTCATATTCCCTTTCCGCGAGGGCGTCTGCTCCGACTTTGGGGAAGAGATTCGCTTTCTCCATGCGGTGGGCGTAACGACTTTCTTTCACCCGGGCTGCGGCAGCCAGCAGATCCTTGTTGTAAGTGAGTGCCGTGTTGATTAGACGTTGTAACACGGTGTCCGTGTAGATCGTCGGCCATTGGATGTCAGCCACGGTCGTCGTGTCCGAACTGTTCGTGTCGGCAATGGTTGTCGGTAAATCCAGTTCCGGACGGGTATATTTCTTACCGATCTTGCAGGAAGTCGCTAAACTTCCAATAAGAATGGCAGCAAGTATGATGTGATAGTGTTTCATGACGATGTGTTTTAATAATGGGCCGTAAACTATTTCTTTTTCCACATTTTTACCTTATAAATTTGCACGAAGAAGAAGGGTACAAGGACGATCCCGACGGAGATGGCAACGATCATACCGAAGAAGATTCCGGTACCGATGGAATGACGGCTGGCCGATCCGGGACCCGTGGCAAGTACCATGGGCAACATACCGAGTACGAAGGCCAGAGAGGTCATCAAGATCGGGCGGAACCGGGCTCGGGCAGCGGTGATGGCCGCTTGTACGGCATCAACGCCTTTATCCACTTCTACCTTGGCGAATTCCACGATCAAAATGGCATTCTTGGCTGCCAGTCCGATTAGCGTTACCAAACCGATCTGGAAGTACACGTCGTTTTCCAACCCGAATACCCACACGCCGAGATAAGCTCCGAGAGCGGCAATCGGCAGGGATAATAACACGGCGATAGGCACGAACCAACTCTCGTACAAAGCGGCAAGGAAGAGGAACACGAAGATGAAGACGAGCGACATCACCATCCCGGTTTGTCCTTCCGCTTTCTTCTCTTGGAAGGAAAGACCGCTCCATTCCGTACCGATGTTGTCGGGCAGGTGTTCACGTGCCAGTTTCTCGATGGCTCTCATGGCCTCACCGGAACTATGGCCCGGGGCGGCTTCACCGTTGATGACAGCGGTCGTGAACATGTTGAATCGCTTGATTGATCCGGGTCCCGTGGTATTTTCCGCTTTACCGAGGGCCGTCAGGGGAACCATGTTTCCTTTGGATGTCTTCACGAAGAACATGTTGAGGTTCTCTTTTTGCATCCGGTAGGGGGCTTCCGCTTGCATATATACCTTGTAAACCCGGTTGAACATGTTGAAGTCATTGACATATACCGAACCCGTGTACGCTTTCATCGTGGAGAATATATCGGCTAGGGGTATTCCTAGGAATTGGGCCCGGTCACGGTCCACGTCAAAGTACAACTGGGGAATCTCGGCCTGCAACGAGGAAGATACCCCGGAAAGGGCCTTGTCATTTGCAGCGTATTTCACCAGCGTGTCGACAGCATCTACCAAATTCTCGAAGGTGGCCCCGTTACGAGCTTCCACTTGTAGTTCGAATCCTCCCGACGTTCCCAATCCGGGGATAACGGGCGGGGTGGAGAGGAATACAAGGGCCTCCGGGTATTGTTTGAATTCGGTGCGGACATCATTCATCACTTCTTTCAGGGACATTCCGCCTTTCTTGCGTTCTTCCCACGGTTTGAGGATAACGGTCAATTCCGAGCGGGATTGGTTTGTTCCGACACGGGGACTACTTCCCGCCACGCTCTGCACGTATGCCACGGCAGGGTGTTCCTTCAGGTAATCGACAGCACGTTCCGTCACCTTGCGGGTGCGTTCCAGCGTGGCTCCTTCAGGCAACGCCAGTTCTACTTTAAAATATCCTTGGTCTTCCTCCGGCAGGAAACTACTGGGGATTACCCGGTTTAACACGATGATGAAGACGATTGCCATTCCGAACCCGGCGATGATTCGTCGGGGGTTGGCAAGAGCCCGTTGCAGGAAATGAACGTATTTGTTATTCCCGCGGGCGAGCCACTCGTTGATTTTACGGAATACGAAGTTCTTCTTCCCGTTAGACGGGCGTAACAGGATGGCACACATGGCGGGGCTTAGCGTCAGGGCCACAACCAGCGAGATCAACACGGACACCACGATCGTGATGGCAAACTGACGGTAAAGCATACCGGTGATTCCCGGCAGGAAACTCACGGGTACAAACACGGCTCCCAGCACGAGCGAGGTGGCAACCAGCGCTCCCGTCAGCTCTTTCATGGCTTTACGGGTGGCCTTGTAGGGCGACAATCCCTCTTCTTCCATGATACGTTCAACACCCTCGACGACCACGATGGCATCATCGACGACAATACCGATGGCAAGTACTAGTCCCAACAGGGTCAGCATATTCAGCGAGAACCCGAAGGCCAGCATGAACCCGAAAGTTCCGATCAGGGACACGGGAACGGCAACGAGGGGAATCAGGGAGGCCCGCCAGCTTTGGAGGGAGAGGAACACGACGAAGATCACGAGGAAAAGCGCCTCGAACAGGGTTTTATATACCTCGTGGATGGATTCCGAGATGTAAGTCGTGATATCGAAAGGGATGTTATAACTTACTCCTTCCGGAAAATCTTTACTGATTTCTTCCATGGCTTTCACCACGTTCTTGGCCACTTCCATGGCATTCGCACCGGGGAGCATGTAGATGCCGAGTACGGCAGCATTCTCACCGTTCAATCCACTTTCCGTGTTGTACGAGCTGGCCTCCAGCGATACTCTCGCCACGTCGCGCAAACGGATGATGGAACCGTCGGGATTTGCCCGGACGACAATTTCTTCAAATTCGTTTACGGAGGAAAGACGTCCCGGAGCCGTGATGGGGATGGTGATGTCCGTCCCGCTCATCGGTTGCTGGCCGAGTACCCCGGCCGCGGATTCCCGGTTCTGATCTTTCAGTACGTTCTGTAAGTCTTTGATCGTTAACCCGAAGTTGGCCATACGGTCGGGGAGAATCCAGATTTGCATGGCGTAGTAACGGCTACCGATGTTGGAAACACGTCCCACGCCGGGAACACGTTTCAGCACGTCAAGCACGTTGATAGTGGCGAAGTTACTGAGGTATATCTCGTCAAAACGAGGGTCGGATGAGGTCAGCGTGAGAGTCATCAACTGGCTGGAAGATTGTTTCTCCACCTTGATCCCGTTCTGCACGACTTCTGCCGGGAGACGGGATTCTGCCAGTTTCACGCGGTTCTGAATATCGACGGCGGCCAGTTCGGCATCCGTGGATATGTCGAAAGTCACGGTAATCGATAGACCACCCGAGTTGGAGCTACTCGATTCCATGTATAACATTCCCGGCGTTCCGTTCAATTCCTGTTCGATGGGAGTGGCTACCGCCTGTGAAACGGTAACGGCACTGGCACCTGGATAGGATGCGGATATTTTCACGACGGGAGGGGTGATTTGCGGGTACTGGTCCACGGGAAGCAGGAACAACCCGATGAATCCTACCAGCACGATGACGATAGATAGCACAGCCGAGAATATCGGTCTGTCAATAAAGAAACCGGGTTTCATAATGCAACCTCCTCCTCTTTAATCATTTCGGGGCTCACTGGTTTCACGAGCGCGCCCGGGGTTAGTTTGTGGTAGCCTTCAACGACAACCAGCTCGTCGGGTCCAAGCCCGCGTTCTACCACGGTATGATTATTCACTTCGGGGCCGGTTTCGATGAAACGTTTCTCGGCTGTACTGTCGCGGCGGACAACGTATATGTAGGCGCCGCCTTTTTCAATGGCGACCGCCTTGCTGGGAACGACGATGGCGTTTTCACGCACGTCGAGTAACAACTTTACTTTCGTGAATTGTCCCGGCAATAGTTTCCTGTCGGGATTGGGGAGTTCGGCACGCACGCCGAATGTACCCGTTTGGGGATTTACCTGCGGGTCGGCGAAGTCCACGATTCCGGTTAGGGGATAAACCGAGTTATCCGCCAGCGTGATGGTCACGCTGGGTTGCCATGACCGGTTGGCGTCTTTTTCCCCGAGGGTTACATTCCGTTGCTGGCTACGCAGGTAGTCGAGGGCGGTAAGACTGAAATCCACGAGTACCTCGTCACTCTCCACGATGGTGGCCAGTTGGGATTTCCCTCCGGGACCGACCAGTGTACCGATGTCAGCGTACCGTTCACTAATATATCCATCAATCGGGGAACGCACGGTTGTGTAGCTTAATTCGAGTTCAGCTTGTGCTAGGTCGGCTTTACTCATGGCGACGTTCGCTTTGGCACTTTCGTAGGCCGCCACGGCGTTGTCAAGGTCAAGCTGGCTGGCAGCCTTTTGCTCGTAAAGGGGGCGCAGGCGTTCCACGTCACGCTCGGCTTTTGCCTCTTGGGCTTGATCTTTTGCCAGTTGTGCCTTTGCCTTGTCAACACGTGCTTGGTAAAGATCACTGTTTATTTTGAAAAGGGGCTGGTTCCGTTTCACGCGCTTCCCTTCCTCGAAAAGCATCTGTTCCAAGTAACCTTCCACGCGGGCTCTCACCTCGACGAATCCTTTCGCCCGGATCTGCCCGACGTATTCCCCGTATATTTCTACGTTATCTACTCCTACTTTTTCTACAGCCACTACTTGCCGTTCCGGTTCGGTCTTGTCTTTACATCCGGACAAGAGAATGAATGACACGAGTGTAATTGCTATTCCTAATTCTTTCATATTAATTGATTTTGTATACATTTTCGTCGTAATTCTTCTTATGTTATGAAAATAACATGCTACATTTTTACGTGACATTGTAAAAATAAGTTATCTTATTGAGGTCCAACATTATTTGTGAATACTGTTCGTTTATTCATTTCACAAATGGCGTGTTTTCGTGTAGAATAATACCACAAATTGTGGAAGGGGCAAGTTGATTTCATGCTCGCTACGGTTTTCATTACTTGGATAGGGTTATAATGCTTTTACAATGAGGTGTCCCACGTAAACGGCCGTTAACCCCAGTACAATGCTGAGGACCGTGTAGGACATAAAATATAGATAGTTTTGTTCTCTCAATAACACGAAGTTCTCGTTCATAAAAGAGGAGAAGGTGGTAAATCCCCCGCATAAACCCACGGTCAAGAACAGACGTAGGTCTGTGTTAAGTAGATTGCCTCGCTCGAACAACCCGTAGAAAATCCCGATCAACAGGCAACCTGTGATGTTCACGATCATCGTGCCAAAAGGGAACGCGGCAAGGAAATGATTTTGTACGAAACGAGTGAGGAGAAATCGAAATATTCCCCCGCAGAAACTTCCGAGACCGATGATAAATAGTGTTTTAAACATATACTACGCCTACTTAATGGTTTAACATTTTACATGTAGGCATCATCAGCTTTTTCAAGCGGTTCGAGGTAGATACCATTACCATAAGTTGGGCGCAAAGGTATGATTTTTTATTGCCTTTGGCAAGTTGCAGGTTAGAAGTTTACAAGTTACAAGTTCTTTTTCCCGACAATCTTTTCCAATTCTTCCTTGTGCGGGAGTCGAGAACTTGTAACTTGCTAACCTGTAACCTGCAACTTGCAAGCGGCAATCTAAGCCTATTTCAATCCACTTCTTTCCAGTAAAGCGTCAACCGTCGGCTCTTGGCCCCGGAAGCGCTTGTAGAGAGTCATTGGGTTTTCTGATGCCCCCTTTTCCAGCACGTTGCGGCGGAACGATTCGGCGGTAGCTTTGTCGAAAATACCGTTTTGTTTGAATAGAGAGAAGGCATCGGCATCCAGAACTTCTGCCCATTTGTAACCATAGTATCCGGCAGCGTATCCCCCGGCAAAGATGTGTCCGAAAGCGGGAGAGAAGGCACTACCTTTTACAAGAGGCATGATCTCCGTTTTGCCCATAGCCCGTTGCTCGAAGTCCGCGAGAGGTTCGGTAACAGGTTCGGTGATCGTGTGCCATGCCATGTCTACCATGCCAAAACTTAACTGACGGTCGCTCGCGTACCCGGCTTGGAAATTGGATGATTTCTTGATTTTGTCAATATATTCCTGCGGAATTTTCTCTCCGGTCTGGTAGTGTACGGCCCATGTATCAAGCCACTCTTTTTCGAGCGCGTAGTTTTCCATGAATTGCGAGGGTAGTTCCACGAAGTCGCGGGACACACCGTCCATGGATGTGGAACCGTAAGTACATTTACTGAACATTCCATGAAGAGCATGGCCGAATTCATGCAAGAAAGTAGTTACCTCGTTGAACGTCAGCAAGGATGGTTTCGTGTCGGTTGGTTTCGTGAAGTTCATCACGAGTGATACCAACGGGCGCTGATCTTTACCGTCAACCATTTTCTGACCGCGGAATTGAGTCATCCATGCTCCGCCTCCCTTGCTTTCCCGCGGGAAAAAGTCCGTGTAGAGAACGGCAAGAAACGATCCGTCATTGTCATATACCTCGTAGGTTTTTACCTCGGGGTGATATAACGGGATGTTGTTCACTTCCTTGAAGGTAATGCCGTAGAGACGGGTTGCCAGGTCAAAGACACCCTTCTGCACGTTTTCGAGCTTGAAGTAGGGTTTCAGCATCTCGTCGTCAAGGGCGTATCTCTCTTGCATTAATTTGTTGGAGTAATAAGACCAGTCCCAGCGTTGCAATTCTCCCTTTAATCCCGCTTTGCGGGCGAAATCCTCCACCTCTTTTTTATCTTTGAGTGCATAGGGGTAAGACGCCTCGTGCAATTCGGAGATGAAATTATTCACGATCTCCGGGGTGTTGGCCATGCGATCGGTTAATGCATAATTCGCGTAGGTCGGGTAACCCATGAGTTTCGCTTTTTCCAGACGCAGGGCGGTGATCTTCTTGACCACTTCCTCGTTGTTATACTCGTTGTCTTTGTATGCCCGTGTCGAGTTGGCTCGATACATTTTTTCTCTCAATGTCCGGTTGTCAGCGTATTTCATAAGAGGCCCCATGCTCGGGTAGTGGAGGGTGAAAATCCATCCTTCCTTGCCCCGTTGTTTGGCCGTCATAGCTGCCATTTCCTTGGCACCTTCGGGGAGACCGGAAAGGTCTTTTTCGTCGGTCACGTGCAACTCGAACGCGTTGGTCTCGGCCAGTTCGTTTTTATCAAAGGTCAGGCTTAATTTACCTAGTTCGATGGAAATCTCTTTGAAACGTTCGCGGTCGGCACCTTCTAGGTTTGCTCCCCCGTCGATGAAGGCTTTCCACGTGTTTTCGAGTAACATGGCCTGTTCCTGATTCAGGTTCAAAGTTGCTTTTTGCTCGTAAACTTGTTTTACCCGTTCGAAAAGTTGCGGGTTCATATAAATAGCGTGGCTGAATGAAGTCAGTTTCGGGGACACGTTTTGAGCAATGTCCTGCATCAGACTGTCGGTGAGACAAGCATTCAAGTTGAAGAATATGCCGGAAATGGCATTCATTTTTTCACCGATGTTATCTAGTGCCACGATCGTGTTTTCAAATGTTGGGGTCTCTTTTGAGGAGGCAATTTGCTCTACCTCTTTCTTGGCTTCCTCGATAGCCACGTCAAAAGCCGGTTCGTAGTGCTCGGCCTTGATTTTACCGAAAGGAGGCGTTTGATGGGGTGTGTCAAAATTCGATAAGAGCGGGTTTTGTTCCGTCTTTCCGCAAGATGCCACAAGAAGAATAATTGCAGCCATAAAAGTTGTTTTTCTCATTGTTTTTATTGATTTTGTATTCGAAATTTCGGTCACGAAGTTACAAATAAGTTTGTAAACTCATTTCTTTTTCCCCTTGAACACGATCTTGGGTTCCACGATCATCGGGATCACGGTTACCGTGATGTCAAGGTTAAGTTGATCCTCAGTCACTTTCCCCTTGTGAGTGTAGGAAATGGTCTGTTGACCGACAGATACTTTACCGCCACCTTCCAAGCTAAGAGTGGAGTCGGTTTCGGTTACTTTACTCAATGCCGGGTTAACCGTGATGCCTTTCACGGGCATGGTGAAGTCCACGAGATTCAGCGTGACGTTCTTGCTGGTATCCGCCGTGATGCTGATTTTACAGGGAATCGGACCTTCGGGAATAAGCGTGTTGCCGTTAGCGTCGGGTTTGAGCATAGCCTTCACGTGGTCGGGTAGGATGATTGTGGCCTCGCCCTCGTATAGGCCGGGTAAGGAGGAAACGTCGTGTACCCGACGATCACTACAACTGTTGCAAGATGTTAATAGTGAGGTTGTTGAAATAACAACTAATAATATCCCTATAAAGAAAATATTCCGTTTCATGAACTATTGATTTATTTTTGTATTTTCGACCGCTAAAAATATAAACTTTTATCAATTAAACCATCAGGATTATGAAATTTGTAGGATTACTTCTTCTTTTATGTTTTGCGGTCGGGGGATCGATGAATGCCACACCGGTGAATAACGCGAATAAGAAAGACTACGCGGCAGCAGTTGCCGGGACGTATAACGGGGAGGCTTTTATCGAAATCATGCAACAGAAGATGAAGTTAAAGCTCGAATTGCAACGGACTCACCGGGATAGCGTGATCGTGGTAGTGAAGGATTTCATGTTACCCAACGGGCAGAAGTTTAGCTATCGTTCAAACGGGGTTTCCGTGAAACCGGAAGTGAAAGATGGGAAGACCGTGTACAAGTTGAATATTTCGTTTACTTACACGTATAATGGAATGCCGATGAAAGTGACTGCCACGGGGACCGTGAAAGACGGAGAACTTGATTCTTTGGTGAGAGCCACAATCATGGATGCGATGGAGACAAAAGTGACTTACAAAGCGAAGAAAGCTTAGTAAAAGTTATGTAATTCCATTTAAAAAACAAGGAGAGGAAATGAGCTGTTAAACATTTCCTCTCCTTGTTTTTTTATGTTACTTTATAATATGCTACCTCAAATCGATAACGTCCACTTCCGGGTGGGCGTCCTTGTCAAAACGGAAGAAGTTTACATCCAGTTCTTGCTCTGGTTTCTTTAGGCTTTTAATGGTTATCACGACGTCGTTCCCGTCTTTACCGAAGGACGTGACTTTTTCTACCATATTTGTTTTTGTGTTGATCCATACCCCAATCTTGGAGATCTGTTTGTGAGATTGTTTCGGGGTTAACTCGATGTAGGCTTTGCCATCTTTGTCTTCCACCAACTTCTGGGTGAACTTCTGGTTGTGAATATCGAACAGGATAGAAGGATTCAACATCTCGTCTTCGTTCTCGTCCGGGTTTTTGATGTTTACCTCTTCTTGATCCGGCATGTACGTGTAGATTACTTTCCCGTCGAAATAGTTGATCACGTCCATCACATCAATGCGGTACATCTTGTCTTTCATGTATGCCTTCCCGTGATGTGTTTCATTAATATCTTCTGCCTTGTTGATCATGGAAAGGTCAAAAACGATTTCCACGGCAGGGTAGGACTTGATATGTTCGACTGTTTTATCCAGAATTGCCTTTGCTTTTGCGTCTGTCTGGGCGAGAGCGATAGAACTACATAACGCCAAGATCATGAATGTCAGAATGTACTTCATACAATGTGTTTTTTATATTGTCTTTTTCTTAAAATCAAAAGCAAATATAGGGATTATCCCGTAGATGCAAAAACTTATGGGAAAATTTGCTACTTTCGCACCGTTTTTTGAAAAAGGAAATGGACAAATTTAAAGGGATTCTATTTGCGGCATTGTCAGCGGCTACTTTCGGATTGATTCCACTGTATGCAAATCAGGCTATATTGGACGGGGTTTTCAATGAAACAATATTAGTGTACCGTTACGGGATAGCGGGAATCGTGTATGCTATTTACTTATTGCTCCGACGAATGAATATGAGACTGACCCGACGAGAGGTGAAGGAAGTCTCGCTTGCTGGGGTTGGAGGGTATGGAATCACGGCTTTTTTCCTGATGTGGTCGTATCATTATATGCCCACGGGTGTGGCGACGGCGATTCACTTTTTTTATCCCGTGGTCGTCGCATTGCTGATGGCTATCTTCTACAAAGAACGACTACCCTTGGAGGTGAAGGCGGGGATTGTGCTGGCGATATGCGGGGTGTACCTGTTGTCGTGGACACCCGGGGAGGTGAAATGGCTAGGATTATTCTTTGTATTAATGTCAACGGTGACTTATGGGTGTTATATTACCGCACTGAACCGTCCCGTGTTAAAGCGGATGAATCCGGACGTGCTGACTTGCTACGTGTTACTATTCACCGCGCTGTTCTACTTGATCTTGGCTGTGGCACAGGGAAAGATGGAAATCATCACGAGACCCCGGTTCCTGCTGGACATGGTGCAGTTGGCTATATTGAGTACAATCGTTTCTGCCCGGTTGCTGGTGGCTGCCGTGAAATTGATCGGTTCTGTACCGAGTTCTGTGTTGGGAACGTTGGAACCGATAACGGCAATCGTCGTGGGAGTACTTTATTTCAATGAACAATTGACTTACGCGAATTACCTTGGGTTATTGATCGTGATCGTTGCCGTTCTAGTCGTGATTTGCAAGATGAAAAAATAAGGGGGAAAACTTCCGTTATTATGATGTAACCTATTTATTTTTGGCTATTTTTGCGGGTGAAATTGACTTTTAAGAATATCGTATGCTGTTGTTTATAACTATAAACTTTTACACAATAACTGATATATTGCTAGCCGCTTTTATATTTTATCAGGTTTATAAACTGGTGAAAGGGACGGTTGCGATAAATATATTTGCCGGGATTTTTACATTCTACGTGGCATGGTTGCTGGTGAAAGCCCTGAATCTGGAGTTGGTTTCTGGTATTTTGGGACAGTTTATCGGTATGGGAGTGATTGCCTTGCTGATCGTGTTCCAGCAAGAAGTTCGTCGCTTTCTATTATTATTAGGTAGTAAATATAACCTGCAAAACATATTTAACTTGGAGCGGCTTTTTACCAAGACTTCTATAAAAGATGAGGTCGCCGCCGCTATCGTGCAAGCCTGTGATTACTTTTCGAAAACAAAAACGGGGGCTTTGATCGTGTTGTCCCAAAATTCCGAATTGTATAATTACGCACAAACAGGCGTGTTGATTCGTTCGATCGTGTCGGAAGAGTTGCTTGAAAATATTGTTTTTTAAAAATTCTCCCTTGCATGACGGTGCGGTAATTATTGCGGATAACAAAATTCTGGCGGCGCGGTGTATTTTGCCGGTTTCCGATAACACGAATATTCCCGGGAGTTTGGGGTTAAGACATCGTGCGGCAATTGGAATGAGTTCCGTGACCGATGCTCACATCATCGTGGTCAGTGAAGAAACCGGAAATATTTCTTTTGTGAAGGATGGACATTTCAAGGTGCGGATCACCCCGCAAGAATTGAACAGTTTCTTGCACAATGATTTCACGGGTTTCGTCGTGAATAAGTAATCCTGTTTTCGTTTCTCTTTTATCATATTGGTAAATTATTCGTTCGTGTACCTTGGTTCGCTTGTGGTCTATGGATAGAAGGGGACATGAACATTGCATCTTCATAGCATGAACACTGATGGGTGTTGTTGATGAGTTAGAGGAGGGTATCTGTCTAGTTTATTTCCTAGTTTATCCCATGATATTCCATAGAACAAACGCTGGTCACAGGTGGAAGATAGGGTATAAAGACGTATCATTTCCGAATCAAAGACGAATCAAAGACGTTCACGAGCGGCTTTATACCGGCTTTGTACCGAGGTTGATACCTGTCTTTTACCTTATTTCAATAGTATTATCCTGAAAAAAGTTCCCATTCTAACGTTTTGCCAATCATGCTTTTGGCGTGTATCGATGAAAATAATTGAAAAATAATTGTGAAAATATTTGGAGAAGGGGAAAAGTTTGCCTTATCTTTGCACCCGCAAAACAAGAAACAGTGCAAGCATGAACGAGGCTAGAAAGGTGGTTTCTTGTAAAGTTCTTGAAATGTTGAAATGGAAATAAGACAATCCTTCTTTTGCTTGAGTAATTCAAAATATCGAATTACGAGGCTCTTAAAAAAAAAGTTTGAAAAAACTTTGAAAAAGATTTGGAAGGTAACGAAAAAAGGTCTTATCTTTGCATCCGCTTTCGCTCTTAAGACGAGCGAGGTTAAAACAAGAGATAAAGAGTTCTTTAAGATATTGAGATGAACAAACGTAGCGAGCGTGAATCGGAATCGACGCGAGTCGAGATTCGATGAACACATGACCCTGCCAGAGAAGATTTCTGAAAGATTATTTTAGTATGAAGAGTTTGATCCTGGCTCAGGATGAA
>ERZ791923.2447-NODE-2447-length-16614-cov-14.893049_pt1 | contig 16614 bp, 13 predicted proteins | sample MGYA00510133_ERZ791923 | MGnify/ENA primary metagenome ERZ791923 (study PRJEB30046, sample SAMN00792106) | human gut metagenome | study: EMG produced TPA metagenomics assembly of the A metagenome-wide association study of gut microbiota in type 2... | reverse complement strand
AAATTTTTATAATAGGATATTATTCAATAAGTTCGATTACATATATAATAAAATATTTTAGAATAATTTTAAATGATGAATATAACTACAATGAACCATATTTTGGGACAATATTTAATGATGAAACAAAAGAAAAAATTAAAGATATAACTGGATACATACAAAGTTGTGACAACGAAGTTGTTTGCATATCTACAGATGCAGGGTTATATATGATACCATTAAAACAGAACAATAAAGAATTTGATATGTTATTATTAGGAAATCTTGGAAAAGATGGAGAAAAAGGAGTTATAGAAAAATTAAAAGGATTTAAAGGCAAAAAAATAATATTAATGAACAAAGAAAAAAATAGTTGGCAGGAATCAGATAAAATAATTGAATTTGTAAAAAATAATTTTACAAAAATAGGCGAAATAGAAGATATTCTAATATATGAATAAAAATAAAAAAGAATAAAAAGCAAATTAAGCTTATTTATTCTTTTTTTCTATTACACACATATTTTTCTATGCGATCAAAATACATAGCATAATAAATCATTTATAAAACTAAGTTAAATCGTATCTAAGTAGCCTGATTGGACTAGAAATTATTATAATGTGAGAAATTTTTTCGGAAATTTTTTTGTTAATATTTAAAAATCTATTGACAAATAATTTTTTTAATGGTAATATAAATACTGTCTTTAGGCGATTTTAAAATATTTGTCTAAAATATGGAGAGGTGGTCGAGTTGGTTTATGGCACCAGTCTTGAAAATTGGCGTAGGTTAATAGCCTACCGTGGGTTCGAATCCCACCCTCTCCGCCAAATAAATTAAAGGTATAAGACCATAAATTTATAATTATATAGATTTAAGATTTTATATCTTTATTTTTATATGGAGATGTACCCAAGTGGTGAAGGGGACTGTTTGCTAAACAGTTAGGTCCCGAAAGGGGCGCGGAGGTTCGAACCCTCTCATCTCCGCCAATAGGCTTAAAATACTGGTATTGATAAAATATTGGTATTTTTTTATATTCTAGGAAAGTTATCATAGTATGATAACTTTCTGTAGAAGATAAATATGGCAGAAATTAGATTTTGTAGCAGTTTGCACTGCGTACAAAATCTTAATTCTGGTTTTTTTATACAATTTTGACAAAAAGCATTGACGAAAATAAAAAAAATGTAGTAAAATTAACAAAATAGTGAAAAAAAGTTGAAAAATAAAAAAAAATACGATATAATTATTTATAGACAGGAAAGATGGTGATATAGTGCATAAAATAAAAAAAATATTATTTACTTTGATTATAAATATATTTATAATATCAAATATGTTTAGTGTAGTTTTTGCAGAAGTTAGTCCAAGTGATTATAAACCATCAAGTATAACAACTTCAGAGTACCAAACAGCATTTACCAAAGCAGGAGTTGTATTGGGAGCAATAAGAAATGTAAGCGCTGTTGTAGCAGTAATTGCTTTAATGATAATAGGGATTAAATATATGATAGGTAGTGTAGAAGAAAGAGCAGAATACAAAAAAACAATGATTCCATATATAATAGGATGTATATTAGTTGTTTCAACTACAACAATAGTATCATTTATATACAATGCTGTAAAAGATTAAAAGTAGGTGAATATAGTGAAAAATAAAGTATTTTTAATATTGCTCCTGGTATTTGTAATATTTGCAATAGCATCAAATATAAATATAGTACAGGCAGTACAAACTAAGGGAACAACTACTAAAGATAAGGATATGAATACATATACAAAACAGGATTATAGTTCAGATACATCATTATCAGGTGTAATTTCTGGTGGAGATTCATTTATTGATGCAGGTAAAGATGGATCAGCCCAAATAGATAAAGGTAGCCTTCAAAATGCTTCTTCAAGCATTTATAATATATTATTAATATGTGGAATGATTGTAGCGGTTTTAATAGGTGCAATTTTAGGAATAAAATTTATGATAGGTTCTGTAGAAGAAAAAGCAGAAATAAAGGCGGCTTTAGTACCATTTATCATAGGATGTGTAGTGGTATTTGGAGCATTTGGAATTTGGAAAATTGTTGTAACAATAGGAAATAATTTTTAAATTTGTTATTAAAGTTTACTTAGAAAACTAGGTAATTTTTATATATAATATAATAAAAAGGGAGGAAATAAAAATGAAAAAAACAATGAAAATACTAACTGTATTATTATTGGCTATAGTTTTAATTACATTTACAACTAATGTTTTGGCAGCTGATAGTGGAGCATTAGATCCAAAAAGTATATCTGCAACTTATTCAACAGATAATAGTGGGTTAACAACAAAAGCAGGAAAAATAATGGGTATGATAAGAAATATAGCAGCAATAGCAGCAGTTATTATCATAATGGTATTAGGTGTTAAATATATGTTGGGTTCTGTAGAAGAAAAAGCAGAATACAAAAAATCTTTTATGCCATTAATAATTGGTATCGTATTAGTTGTTGCAGCAACAGCAATAGCATCATTCATATTCACTATGGCTGAATAATTTATAAATATATTACAAAGAATAATTCTTTCGAGAGTTATTCTTTTTTTTCGGCCCAAAACGAAAAAACGTCAAAATCAAATATCCCTATGCAAAAGACGAAAAAAGCCTAAAATACGATGTTACAAAAATGTTACAAATATATTAAATTTCCACTTTTTTTGCCAAAAACTATACAATTATCCACAGGTTTATGTTATAATATATATTGTATAAATATAATAAGAAAGATACGGAGGAAAAAGAAAATGCAAACCTATGAAATTCCAAGAAATTATAAAGGAGAAGGAAGAATATTATACATATTTTCCACAAAAGGATTAATATACACATGTGTTGGAGCAGGCGTTGGGTTAATATTTTATTTTATATTAAAAATGCTTGGCTTTTCAATGATTGGACTGATAATAACACTAATATTCGCAGCAATAGGATTTGTAATAGGAACACTAAAAGTACCAGAATCATCAGCAACAGACATAACGAGAAAAACAGGAGGAGAAAATATAGATGATGTAATTGTAAGATGGATAAAATTCAAGAAGAATGGCAACAAGATATATGTATATAAACCAGAGGAGGAAACAAAAGATGGAAAGTAATCAATTAATAAACTTATTAACAATATTGTTAGGAATAATGATAGGCGTTTTATGTATACTTTGCTTAGTATTTTTAGTATTAAAATTAAAAAGTAGAGAACATAAAGAAAAAAAAGTTGTAAAGCAACAAGAAGAAAATGCAAAAATAAAAGCAAAAACTCTAACACCACAAAACTACACAAAAGAATCAATATTTAAATTTATGGAATTTGACGGAATAGAAGACAATATGATTTTACAAAAAGGCGGAAAAAGATTCTTAATGGTTATAGAATGCCAAGGTGTCAATTATGATTTAATGTCAGGACTTGAAAAAAATAGTGTTGAACAAGGATTTTTACAATTTTTAAATACATTAAGATATCCGATTCAAATTTATGTACAAACAAGAACTGTAAACTTAGGGGCTAGCATAAATACATATAAAGAAAGAGTTGATGATATTTCTAAACAATATGCATCAAAACAGATGGAATACAACCAAAAGGTTCGTTCTGGACAATTTACAGATGAAGAATTAAGCAAAGAAAAATATGAATTGATAAGACAAAGAAACTTGTACGAATATGGAGTTGATATAATCAACAATACAGAAAGAATGAGTTTAAATAAAAGTATATTAAGCAAACACTATTATGTAATAATTCCATACTATCCAGAAGAGGCTTCAAGTGGAGCATATCAACAAGACGAAATAACAAGTTTAGCATTTTCTGAATTATATACAAAAGCACAATCAATTATAAGTTCACTTTCAGTATGTGGAATAAATAGTAAAATATTGGATTCAACGGAACTTGCAGAATTACTATATGCTGCATATAACAGAGACGAATCAGAAACATTTAATTTAAGAAGAGCACTAAATGCAGGTTATGAAGACTTATATTCTACTGCACCAGATGTTCTAAGTAAGAGAATGAAAGAACTTGATTTAAAAATTGAACAAGATGCAATAAAGAAAGCAAATGAAACAATATATGACGTAATTGAAGAAAGTGAAAAACAAAGAAAAGTAAGACAAAAAGAAGCAGAACTTGATGCATTAATTGACCAAATGGCTAAGGCTTTAATTGAAGAAAACAAAAGATCTGTAGGAGCAGATGTTGCAGAGGCTGCTATAGAAAAAATAGACAATGATAGTAAAAAGAAGAAAACAAAGGAAAAAGAAGGAGGAGAAGAAGATGGCAAAAAAACAAAAACAACAAGAAGAAGATCTACAAGATCAATTTAGAGAATATAGAGAAGAAGATGTTTCAATATTAAAAAAGAAATCTATAAAAGAATTAATCGCACCATCAGGAATAGATGCATCAAATATAGACCATTTAGAGATAATTTCTAATACAAAAAGATTCGCTCGTAGTTTTTTTGTATCATCTCTTCCAAGAACTTGTAGATTTCCAGAATTATTTAGGGATTTATATATGTTTGGAGATACAAACACATCAATATTCATAAATCCTATAAAAGAAGATAAATCTCAAAACGATTTAAATAGAGTTATAAATGAACTAGAAACAGAAAGAATTGTGGCAGCAGATAAGGGAAATATAAATAGGGAAAGTACAATTTCACAAAAAAGATTAGAGGCAGAACAATTAAGAGATGAAATTGCGGCAGGTTTTAATAAATTATATGAGGCTTCAATAATCTCAACACTTTTTGCTTATAGTATGGAAGATTTGGATAGATATACTAAATTGTTATCTTCAGAAATGTCAAAAACAATGGTTGGAATGAAAACGGCTTGGGGAATGCAAGAAGATGCATTTAAGTCTAACTTGCCGTTTATGAATGATAAAATACATAAAACACATACATTTGACAGAAATTCTATGGGAACTGTATTTCCATTTACGACATCAGAAGTTGGACATCCTACAGGTGTTCCATTAGGATTTAACAAACAAACAGGTACACCAATATTATTTGATAATTTCCATTCATCACTTACAAACTATAATATGGTTATATTTGCTAAGTCTGGAGCAGGTAAATCTGTAACAATGAAAACATTAATTTCAAGGTCATCTGTTTTAATGGGAATAGAAAGTCTAGCACTTGATGCCGAAGGTGAATACACAATAGTGGCTGAAAGTTTGGGTGGAATTAATGTTGTAATTAGTCCAACATCTCAAACAATTATAAATTTGTTTGATGTTGAGACTGAGGTTATAAAAGATGAAATAACTGGTAAAGAAAGAGTTACTTTAAATATAGAGAATAAGGTAGAGGATGTTACTCAGGCTTTACTTACTATGGCTAGAGGTAGTACTCGTTCTGATGAGGTTAATGAGTTGACAAAGCAAATTATTGCTGAGTCTGTTGCAGAGGAATATGCGGCTTTAGGGATTAATAGTAATCCAGAAAGTTTGTATAAACAGTCTGCAGGGGTTATGAGAGGTAATATTTTCTCTAAGGAGAAAAAGGATATGCCTACAATTGGTTCGTGGTATAGAAGAATTCAAGGAAAGGCTAGGGAAAATACTAACTCAGATTATCAATATCATTACAGTTATTTATTAAAAGTTATGAAACAGTACATAAGAGAATATGATGGGCAAATGGCTTATTTTGATGGACAGTCAACTTTTGAGTTACTAGAAGGTGCCCCATTTATAAACTTGGATATTTCTCAATTGGAGGAAAGATTTGCAAGACCTCTTGCACAACAGATTTTGCTTTCTTGGATTTGGGAAAAATTCGTTAAGAAAAATAGTGAAGATAGAAAGAAGGCTACACAAAAGAGAGTTTTAGTTGATGAGGCTTGGATGTTATTGCCATATCCTGAGGCTGTTGATTTCTTGAATAAGATGGCTAGACGTGCGAGAAAGAGAAATGTTTCTTTGGCTATTGTTTCTCAAAGATTCCAAGATTTTTATGAGAAACCTGAGGCTCAGGCAGTTCTTACTTCTTCTGATACTAAACTATTTTTAGCACAAGATAAATCTGAAATACAATACTTGAAAGAGGTGTTTAAACTTTCAGAGGGTGAAGCTAACTTTTTGATTACTTGCCAAAAGGGTGAGGGTTTGCTTAAGGTTGGTGCTGATTCGGCTATTTTGAAGATTATGCCGACTAGAAAAGAGTTTGAGTTTGTTGAGACTAACTTGAACCAGATTGCAAAGAGAAATAATGCGTAAAGTATGTCAGGAGGTTTAAACTTTATGAAGATTTTTCAAAATAAAAATTTGTTTAAGAAGTTAATTATTGTGCTTTTGTTTATTACAATTTTTAGCTTTTGTATGCCTAAGGTTTCGAGGGCTTCTGTTGGCGGAGACCTTATGGATGCAGTAATGGATTTGTTTGTTGGTATTGGTGATGGTATTAATACTGTTCTTTCAAAGATGATATTACAAACTGATGGTAGTTTTATTGTTATTGATACAGGAACTGATGGAGTAGCTAAGATTTTGGGTGTGTTGGTTGCTCTTGCGGTTGTTGTTGGTGGAATTGTTTTAATTGCTGTAAGTGGTGGAGGTGCTGTACTTGCGGTAGCAAATGCTGTATTTACAGTAGTAAAGGCAGGAGTTGTTGCGGGGGTTACAACATTTGCTGTAACAAGTGTTTTGGCTGGTGCAAAGTTTGGAGATAAGGTTGTATTGCCGAGTATTAGACTGACACCATATGAAATATTTACTAATCAAATACCACTATTTGATGTTGATTTTTTTAGTCCTATGGAAGATAGTATAACTGTAAAACCTGCAGTAACTGAGAATGTTGCAGAAACTGATACGACGGAGAACTTACTTACTTATATAAAAGATGAACTGAAAAAAGATTATGGATATGATGAAAAAAAGGCAGAATCAAAAGATATTGATGATAAAAATAATAGACCAAATCCAACTAAGTATGTACAAAAGAAATGGGAGTATGATGGAAGGACATATGAATTTTCGTATTCAGAGAGTGGAAGTTGGTTAGTTACTAGATATGAAAAAGATGGAAAAAATCTTCAGTGGCTAAAAAATGAAGAAAATGATAAATCCAAATATGGTAGAAAATTGACGTGGGTTAGTGGAGGAAATACTGCATGGTCAGAAGGAAGTGCTGATGTTACCGTACCCGGAAATTCAACAGAAATGCTTAAAGAACAGGAAACAATAACAATTGAATCAACAGCAAAAAAATTAAGGCCAATTATTGCAAATTGGTATAATATATTAAGAGACATATCAATTGTAGGAATGTTATCAATATTAGTTTATGTAGGTATTAGAATTATAATATCAAGTACAGCAAATGATAAAGCAAAATATAAACAACTTTTAGTAGATTGGGTTGTTGCATTATGTTTATTGTTTTTTATGCAGTACATTATGGCATTTTCGAATGTTTTAGTTAAAAAAATTACAGCTGTTTTACAAACTGGAGTTGTTTCAGTAACGTCAGGTGACAAACTATCAAAAGAAGAAAAGGAAGCAGTGCAAGATAGAGGTGAAATAAATTCGGACAGTGATGTTGCGATTACAAGAGGAACACAATTATTTGAAATAAAAGATACAAAACTTGTAAAAAAAGCAAAGGAAATTTTAGTTGACAATAATAGTTCAGAAACAAAATATGATGACTTGTTTGTAGATGGAAAGCTTTATTGGCCAACAAATAATTTTACAGAACAGGCAAGAATGCTTGGACAACTAACTGACGAAGATGATGATGTAACAAATTATTCATATGCAAGTATAGGTTATGAAATTATTTATATTGTATTAGTAATGTATACTTTAATATTTACATGGACATATGTAAAAAGGGTTGTATATATGGCGTTTTTAACAATGATTGCACCATTGGTTGCATTAACATATCCAATTGATAAAATGAATGATGGAAAAGCACAGGCTTTTAACATGTGGTTTAAAGAATATATATTCAACTTATTAATACAACCACTACATTTAATTTTGTATATGGTATTAATAGGATCTGCAATGACATTTGCTAGTCAAAACTTAATATATGCAGTTGTTGCTTTAGGATTTATGACACCTGCAGAAAAATTAATGCGTAAATTCTTTGGATTTGAAAAAGCAGGTACACCAGGGGTATTTGCAGGACCTGCCGGAGCAGCGATTATGATGAGTGGAATGAATAGGTTATTAGGAAAGCCACCAAAGGGACCAGGAAATGGTGGAGGCTCTGAAAGTGAAGGTTCAGATAAAGACAGTAAACTTAAATTTAAAGAAGATTTAAGTACATCTTCTTTATATGATGCTGGAGAAGGTGCAACAGATGATGAATCAGAAGACAATAATTCAATATTTAATTTATTAGGAGGAGGCCTAAATAAAAATAAATTGGATGATAAGAATCAAGATGATTTCGGAAATTCTGAAAATCCAATAAGGATGAAAAACACCGATAATTTAACAAATATGATGAATCCAGCAAATTTAAACAAAAAAGGACTTGCTAATAACATGGATGTTAATGAAAGGGAAAATAAAAAGAAACAATTTTCTGTTGTACCTAAAAACAATGCATTAAATAGAACTCAAACTTCATCTCAAACACCAAGAATGAGCGCTGGTAAATCAGAGGACAAGAAAAAACTTAAAAAACCTGGCTTTGTAGGTGGAATGAAAAGGATGGGAAATAGAATTGTTTTAAAAAGTTCAAAAGATAATCCATTAGGTAAAGTGGCAAGAGTAGCATCTGGACTAGGAATATCAATGGCAGCAGCAACTGTGGCTGGAATTGCATCAATTACTGATCCAGAAAATGCAACAAAATATATGACAACTGCAGCGATAGCAGGATATAAATATGGTAAAGAAGTTCCTGATGCTGTAGTAAATAAAGCAAAAAATGCAAACGAATATAGAAATGCCTTTTTAGAAGGTTCTGACCCAGAAGGATATGCGGAAAAACAAATTGATAAAAATGTAAAGAAAATGAAAAAAGATGCAGAATATAAAGAAGAGGTTAGAACTAGACTTGATAAAATGGGAATGACAGATGTTTCGTTTGAAGACTATTATGAAGATTATGGACAATATGCTATTAGAAAAGGTCAAGAATCTGCAGCAGAAGGTACTGCCGGTTATGCTCTTATGAGAAAAGAAGGGTATGGTGTGGATCAGGCTTTACAATTAACAAAAGTTGCTAAAGGCGAAGATGGTGATACATCAAAATATGATAATGAAAAAAGTACTAACTTTAATAATACTATTAGAGATAGGATTGTTAAAAATAATAAAAACAAGAATTTGACAGAAGAAGAACTTGACAGAAATACTATTGTGCTTAGAGATGGAATAGATAAAGCAAGTGGATATTTAAATACTAAAATTTAAAAATTAGAGGAGGACTATAATTATGAATAGAATAATCAGATATTTCAATCAAAACAGAAAGAAAGTGTACATAGCGCTAATAATTATAGTCTTTCTTTTTGGACTATTACAACTACTAAACGTGATGGCAAAAAACAAAAAAGAGGAAGAAAAAGATACAAGCGGAATAAACGAAATAATGCAAAATAACAAAAGCATAGTATCAAACAAATCCGCTGTATCTGGAGCCTCAATATCAGAAAAAAAACTAAAAAAAGACACAGATGTAATTGACAATTTTTTCAAATATTGTAACGAAGGAAACATAGAAAATGCATACAGTTTATTAACAGACGAATGCAAAGAAGAAATGTATCCAACAATTGACGAATTCAAAAGAATTTATTACAACGACTTATTTAATGAAGGAAAAAGAACATACACAATAGAAAACTGGTTTGGAGATACATACCAAGTAAGAATGACAGGAGATATATTATCTACAGGAAAAATTGACGGAAATCAAACAAAACAAGATTATGTTACAATAGTTGAAAAAGATGGTGATTATAAAATAAACATTAACAATTATGTAGGAAGGACAAAACCACAAGACAAAACAACATCATACAAAAATGTTGATATAACAATAGATGAAATAAACACATATATGGACTATGAAACATATACAATATCTGTAAAAAATAATACAGAAAATAGTATTTTATTAGATACAGGGGAAAGCACTAAATCCGTATATTTATTGGACAAGAATAATGCAAAATCATATTTTTATAGTAATGAGATTTTAAAAAACAAGTTAATAATACAAAGTAAATATACAAATAAATTAAAAATAAAATTTGCAAGTCCATATAGTTCAACAAAATCTTTAAAAAGTATGGTATTTTCAAAATTTGTATTAAATTATGAAGAATATCAAAATACAGAAGATAAAAGTAATTATGAAGGAATTTTAAGTTTTCCTGTTAAATTATAAAATCCAAAAATTTACAAACTCAAAGGGAGGTGAAACATGGAAGATTTAGAAAAAGATATACCAAATATTAAGAAAAAAATAAAAAATGTTTTAAAGTCTGTATTTAAAGCAAAAAAACTTCTTATTGTTATTATAATTATTCTTGTACTAATTTTTATTTCTGCAATGGATTATTTTAAAGTAATTAATGATGGAGAAGAATGGCAGACTAATGATAATGACGAAAAAAGAGGTTCAACAAGATACGAAAGTAATGTTTCACCAACTGTTTATGATGATGGCAGTGGCGGAGGATTAAAGGTTGATAAAAATGCATTAATTAAAGATGCATTAATAGATAGAAAATTCTCTGAAGATAAAATTAGTGGTATGACAGACGAGGAAATTATTGATGTTTTGAAAATCAATAAAAAGTTGAAAAAGAAACCAAAAGTTACAAGTTTAAATGAATTAACTGAAGCAGAAATATTATGGTGTATGGATGATGTTTACTCTGATTATTTAAAGAAACCAGAAGAACTAGAAAAATTACTAAATGCGGAAATTATAACTCAATACCCTAAAATGGGAGACGGAGCAACTGATGCAAATGGTAAGAAAAAATTGGATGGTATAATTCAGTTCGAGAGGCACCAACAAAATGGTAAAAGTAAAACGTTGAAATTTATTAAAGCAGAAACTTTTAATAGTTATGTTAGTAATGGCGACGATAAGGCTTTAGATTATTTCACTTTAGATGAGGAACAAAATGCGGTTATTGCTTACAAGAATACAACTACAGAAACCCTTGAATCTAATGATAGTAAAATGGTTTTAAGTGATTATGCACCTGACTTAAGTGAAAGTGATAAAGGTTCAGATGGTAATTATAAAAAGACAACTGTATCTATTGGAACTGAAAAAATTAATTATAAAAATGCAACTCAAAAATATGTAATGCCTTTTAAATATTTATGGTCATTATTGGTTATTGGCAGAGATAGAAATTTTGTTTTAGAACTTGCAGATTTGGTTGAAAATAGTAAAATCACAATATCTATTTATGATAATGTTACAACCACAACTGATACTGATGTGTTTACATATAAAAAGCAAAATAGAACTGATACATATGTTGAAGTAACGCCATCAACTACTTATGGTGTGAAAAATGTTCCAACTAAAGGGTACTGGTGGCCGGATGATAAAGCAACTTCTTCTGTTGGAATAAAGAAAGATCCGGATGTTGAGACAGAAGATACTGATTATAAAATCACACATACTGTTGTCAATAAAATTAATAGAGTAGAATTTGCGTTGACAAAGGCAGATGTGTGGATAGTTGATTATAGCCAAGAATATACATATCAGGAAGCACAGGTAACATCAAATGAATCTAATACAAAAGATATGGATCCTAAAGAAACAGAGTATGTGCTACAAGAGGGAAAGTTCCGGCAATTCTAAAGATAATGCATTATTGCTAAATTGTGATCATGCTAAAGAAATGATTAAAATAACAACCGATTATATTGAGAAACATAAGCCTACTTCAAGTAGAGCACAGACTATGGGAACTGATAGTAATTCAAGGGTTCCAAGTGCTAGTGGTAATACTAAAAAACCATCTTCTGATGGTGGTTCTAAGAAACCGGTTCTTTCTGATAAGAATATAAATGATAATGTTACATTGACTCCTAATAATGGTGGATCTAGTACTTCAGGTGGTACATCTTCTACTACTGAGACAGAACAACCTCTTCAGGTTACAGCAACCTATGTTAAAGTTGATAGATATCAGCGTAAAATTGAGAGAAAAGAGTCTACTACTAATACTGTTTCTGAACAGAAGTATGTTTCTAAGACTCCGGTTAGTAATCCTAAAGATGATAAAGATGCTGATAAAGATAATTTTGTTAAGATTTTAAGAAAAGGAAAACATAGAGAGGCTAAGGATTATTTGACTGATGATGCTACGAGTTGGTTATGGAAGATAATGAGAGGCAATGGATTAGGTGATAATTTTATTGATTTAACTAAGTATTTGTTTTATAAAGTTACTGGAAAGAATTATGGAGTTAAGGAATATGATTTTTCTGAATTTAGTCCAGATAGTTTTTCAAATATGGGTTCTATAGGTGGTAGTTTATCATTAACTAAATCGGTACTTAGTAAAGAAAATTTTATAGCAGCAATGACGGCATATTCTAATAAAATTAGTGGAAAAAAGAAATCAAATTTTGACACAAATTTTTTACCTTATATAGGTGATATTTATGATTGGTCATTGGAATATGGAGTTAATCCCGAATTAGTAATAATTACAGCTGCTACAGAGCAAGCGTTTAAAGCAGGTGGTGGTTCATATAATTATTGGGGAATAGCAGTTTCTAATGGTTCTTCAAGTGGTTCGTCATTTGCAAGTTTAAGAGATCGGAATAAAAGGTTATGCAGATGTAATAAAAAGTTTTCAAACTGGATGGAAAGCCGAGGCAATAAATAGAAATGCTATAGAAAGACAAGCCGCAGGAGTAGACTCTACAGGGTATGGTAGTCCAGAAACATTATCAGGAATGCAGTCATTATATTCTTCATTAGGAAAACATGTTGAAGGAAGTGGCGGAACTGGTGGATATTATTATATGGATCCAGATAGAGCAGGTATTACAAAAATATATAAAACACATCAAGAATTTTTGAGTATGTGTAAGGATAGTGGAAAATCTGAGCATGCATATGGAACAAATACAACAGTTTGGGAGCAGGGACAATATACGGCGTATCAAGTTGAACAGAAACTTGAAATATGGAATTATATGTTTGGAAATTATGGAACGTTATCTGGAGAGGGAAATTCTGAAATAGTTGAAATTGCAAAAAGTAAATTGGGATGCCCATATAAATGGGGAGCAAAAGGACCAAATGCGTTTGATTGTTCGGGTCTTGTATATTGGGTGTATGGTCAAAAAGGAATACAAGTACCAGGTTCTACTGCAGGATATAAAGTTTATGCAAATAGTTCAAATGAAATAGATTGGTCACAGGCTCAACCAGGGGATATTCTGATAATATTTGATAATGAAAGAACAAGTGGAGTAGGTCATGCGGGAATCTATTTGGGAGATGATAAATATATTCATGCTCCACAAACCGGAGATGTTGTAAAAATTTCTGAGGGTGCTTCAAGTAAATTTAAACATGTTTTTAGATTTCAATAAAAGGAGAAAAAATGATGAATAAAATAAAAAGAATTTTGTGTATTGTTTTTATGCTCGTGATTGTTTTGATTATAGTTATTTGTATGTTAATCAAAGATTTGGAAAATAAAGATACAGAAAAAGAGAATGAAGATTTTTCAAATTATGGAGGAGATGTTAAACCTAAAGAATATAATAATGGTTTTGATGATGTAAATGACTCAAGAATATTTTTTTCAGTGGTTGATGCCGTAAAAAAATATGAGAAAATATGTAGGGTTAATACTGAAATCGATTATTCTAATGAATATTTTGATGAAGATGAATATCTTGATAATATAAAAAGTGAGCAGTTACGTAATAAGGCAATATATGATTTATTAGATAAAGAATATATAAAAAGAGAAGCTATTACAGTAGATAATGTTTCAAAGGTAATGTTTGATATTGATAGTGATACAATTATTTTACCTAAAAGAATGATCTGCAAGTATGGTAATAATTGCAATTCTTTCATATATGAAACTTATTTTATAAAAGGCAATATAATAGAAAATAAATGTTTTGTAGTAAGGGTTAGTAATAAAAATTCTACATTTTCATTGGAGTTTATAAATGAAGAATATGAAGATCTTTCTAATATTGAAATTAGCATAAACGATAATACTATTGAAAATACAGGTTACAATGAATTTGAAATAAAGAATGTAAAAACTGAGGAAGTTGCAAAATCGTATATGGATAATTATAAACAATTGTTGATTATTCAGCCATCAATAATATATGATAATTATATGGATACAAATTATAGAGAAAAGAGATATGGTTCTTTAGATGAATTTGAGGAATATGTTAAAGAAAATATGGATGGATTTAAAAAAAGTCAAGTAGTCAAATATACAACAAATTCAATTGAAGGTGGAAAGATTCAATATGTTTGTATGGACCAGTTTGGAAATTATTATATTTTTGATGAAAGTTCAACAATGCAGTATACTATACAGCTTGACACATATACAATTCCAACTGAAAAATTTAAAACAGAATATGACAAAGCAGAAAGTGAGAAGAAAGTCCAGATGAATATAGACAAATTCATTCAAATGGTAAACAGACATGACTACAAAACGTCATATAACTGTATAGCAGATGGTTTCAAAAATAATTATTTCGATACACAAGAAAAATTTGAAAATTATATAAAAAATGCATTTTTTGAATATAATAATTTTGAATTTGAAAATATTGAACAAAAAGGAAATAATTTATATACATGTACTGTAACACTTACAGACTTGACAGGGAATAGCAAGGATACTAAAAAAATAACAATAATAATGCAATTAAATGACAATTACGATTTCAAAATGTCATTTAGTGTATAAAATAATAAAAAAGGAAATGATAATATTTTTTTTACTATCATTTCTTTTTTTTCTAATGGTAAAACTGCTAAATATACTGTTGTAAGTCCAGTTCCTAAAATTATTAAATAAGTATAAAAATTATAATATCATAATTAAAAAACATTTACAATATTTAAAAAATATAAAAACGATTGAATCTAAATTTTTATATATTACCATTGTGCAATATTGAAAATATTGTAGAATTTTTGTTATTGTATTTTTTTCTATGCTATGTTAGAATATGGATAAGGAGTGATGCCAATGATAGAAATAAAAAACATATCAAAAGAATACAAAAAAAATAAAAAAGTAATAAACGATATCAATTTAGAAATAAAAGACGGAGAAATATTTGGATTTCTAGGACCAAATGGAGCCGGAAAAACAACCACAATAAAAATGATAACAGGAATACTAGAAATAGACAAAGGAGACATTTTGATAGACGGCAAAAGCATAAAAAAAGAACCAATAGAGGCAAAAAAACAAATAGGCCTAGTACCAGACAATCCAGATGTATTTTTAAAACTAAAAGGTATCGAATACTTAAATTTTATGGCAGACATATATGAAGTATCAACACAAGATAGGGTTAAAAGAATAAAAGAACTATCGGAAAAATTTGAAATAAATAATGTATTAAACAACAAAATAGAAAGTTATTCTCATGGAATGAGGCAAAAATTAATAATAATTGGAGTATTATTGCATAATCCTAAAAACTGGATTTTAGATGAACCAATGACTGGACTTGATCCAAAATCTTCATTTGAACTAAAAAATATGATGAGAGAACATGCAAATCAAAAGAATACAGTATTTTTCTCAACGCATATTTTGGACGTAGCAGAAAGATTATGTGATAGAATAGGTATTATAGATAAAGGAAAATTATTATTTGTAGGAACATATGAAGATTTGAAAAAAGAATTAAAAGAAAATAAATCATTAGAAGAATTATTTATGGAGATTGTAGAAAATGAGTAAAATAAAAAATATATTTAATTTAACAAAAATTCTTTTTTTAAATTCTTTTCAAAATCCATATATAATCGATCCAAAAACAAATAAAATTAATAAAAAATCAATTTTTATTTGGTTTTTGGTAATTGTTATGGTAGCATTATCATATTTGAGTTATATGATAGTGGATGAATTAGTAAAAATTGGACAACCTACATTATTTTTAAACTTTTTCTTTTTAATAATAATGATAATAATGATTTTTCAAGTAATTTTGGCAAGTACAAATGTATATTTCTTTTCACGAGATTTAGAAGTTTTACTGCCTTTGCCAATAAAAACTGAAGAATTATTAATTTCAAAATTTAATACATTAGTAATTAATTTATATTTTTCGGAAATTATTTTTGCACTATTTCCATTAATTATTTATGGAATTTGTACATATGCTGGAATAATATATTATTTATATTTAATTATAATTTTATTAATTTTTCCAGTTTTGCCAGCATTATTTGTAAGTATAATAACAATGTTATTTATGAAATTATCTAAATTAATAAAAAATAAAGATATTTTTCAAATAATAATTACAATAATATTTATTACATTTGTATTTTTTGTAGAATTTAAAATTGGAAGTATTTTTATTAAT
>ERZ791923.2419-NODE-2419-length-16760-cov-4.553487_pt1 | contig 16760 bp, 16 predicted proteins | sample MGYA00510133_ERZ791923 | MGnify/ENA primary metagenome ERZ791923 (study PRJEB30046, sample SAMN00792106) | human gut metagenome | study: EMG produced TPA metagenomics assembly of the A metagenome-wide association study of gut microbiota in type 2... | reverse complement strand
CAAACACGTTCTGCTGCCAGACGCCGTTGTCCTCCTGCCAGTCGCCGCCGGCATACTCATAGATCCGGCGGAAGCTGACCTCCGGAGTCAGGTTCTTGTAGTCCTTACAGGCCAGCTCGCAGGTTTTGCATCCGGTACAGCGAGCGGAGTCGATAAAGAATCCATATTGCGTGCTCATGGTTTACTCCTTAAACCTTCTCGATATCGACCAGGTTGGTATGCTGTGGATTCCCCTTCGCCAGCGGCGACGGGCGGTGGGTGGTCAGGGTATTCATGCAGGCGCCATGGTCGATCCGATCTCCGGTCATATTGGCGTCGTGCCAGGCGCCCTGGCCCATCGTCGAGACCCCCGGCATGATGCGTGGCGTCACTTTCGCCGGAAGACGGACTTCGCCGCGCTGATTAAAAACGCGCACCATATCGCCGTTTTTAATCCCGCGTTTTTCCGCGTCAAGCGGATTGATCCATACTTCCTGGCGACAGGCCGCTTGTAATACATCAACGTTGCCGTAGCTGGAATGGGTGCGCGCTTTATAGTGGAAACCAAACAGCTGCAGCGGATACTGGCTGCGCAGCGGATCGTCCCAGCCTTCAAATGTGGAGGCGTAGACCGGCAGCGGGCTGATAACTTCGTCTTTCTCCAGCTGCCAGCGGGCGGCAATCTCTGCGAGTCGGCTGGAGTAGATTTCAATTTTGCCGGACGGGGTTTTGAGCGGATGCGCTTCAGGATCGTGCCGGAAGTCGCGATAGGCGACGAAGTGGCCGTTCGGGTCTTTGCGCTTGTAGATGCCCATTCGCTTCAGATCCTCGTAGGCCGGCAGCGCCGGATCTTTCGCCACCATTTTGGCGTACAGATACTGCAGCCACTGTTCCTGGGTACGTCCCTCGGTAAAACGTTGATGCACGTCGTCGCCGAGTCGTTTCGCCACTTCGCTTAGGATCCAGTAAATCGGTTTGCGTTCGAACTTCGCTGAGGTGGCGGGCTGAATAAAAATCAGATAGCCCATATTGCCGGCGTAATCGTTAGGAATGATATCCTCCTGCTCAACGGTCATCAGGTCGGGCAGCAGCAGGTCGGCGTATTTCGCCGACGAGGTCATAAAGTTGTCGATAACCACAATGGTTTCGCACTTGCTTTCATCCTGCAGAATTTCGTGGGTCTTATTGATGTCGGAGTGCTGGTTGATGATGGTGTTGCCCGCGTAGTTCCACAGGAACTTGATCGGCACATCCAGCTTCTCTTTTCCGCGTACGCCATCGCGGCTGGCGGTCATCTCTGGACCGCGGGCGATGGCGTCGGTCCAGGTAAAGCAGGAGATGGCGGTCTTCACCGGGTTTTCCAGCACCGGCAGGCGCTCAATGGTGATGGTGTAGGTTGATTCGCGGGCGCCGCTATTGCCGCCGTTGATGCCGACGTTGCCGGTTAAGATCGGCAGCATGGCGATCGCCCGGGCGGTGAGTTCGCCGTTTGCCTGGCGCTGGGGCCCCCAGCCCTGGCAAATGTAGGCCGGCTTGCTCATGCCGATTTCGCGCGCCAGCTTAATGATGCGATCGGTGGGGATACCGGTAATACGCGAGGCCCACTGCGGCGTTTTAGCGATCCCGTCGTCGCCCTCGCCGAGGATATAGGCTTTGTAGTGACCGTTCGCCGGCACCCCGGCCGGGAGCGTTTTCTCGTCGTAGCCAACGCAGTATTTATCAAGGAAAGGCTGGTCCACCAGATCTTCGTTAATCAACACCCAGGCGATACCGGCCACCAGCGCGGCGTCGGTGCCGGGGCGAATGGGGATCCACTCATCTTCCCGACCGGCGGCGGTATCGGTGTAGCGCGGATCGATGACGATCATTCGCGCGTTAGAGCGCTCGCGGGCCTGCTCCAGATACCAGGTAATGCCGCCGCCGCTCATCCGGGTCTCCGCCGGATTGTTGCCGAACATCACCACCAGCTTGCTGTTTTCAATATCCGAGGTGCTGTTGCCGTCGTTACTGCCGTAGGTGTAGGGCATGGCGCAGGCAATCTGTGCAGTACTGTAGGTACCGTACTGGTTAAGCGAGCCGCCGTAGCAGTTCATTAAACGCGCCACCGGCGACGCGGAAGGTGACGAACGGGTGATGTTGCCGCCGACGATCCCTGAAGAGTAGTTAATGTATACGGCTTCGTTGCCATACTGCGCTACCACGCTCTTCAGGCGGTCGGCGAGGGTATCCAGCGCCTCCTGCCAGCTGATGCGGACAAATTTGCCTTCTCCGCGCTTGCCGACGCGCTTCATGGGATAGTTAAGGCGATCCGGATGATTGATGCGCCGGCGAATCGAACGCCCGCGCAGGCAGGCGCGGACCTGATGGTCGCCGTAGCGGTCGTCGCCGGTGTTATCCGTTTCGACGTAAACCACTTCATCATCACGCACGTGCAGCCGCAGGGCGCAGCGGCTGCCGCAGTTAACCGAGCAGGCGCCCCAGACAATGCGGGTGTTGTCGCCGGTAGCCTGTTGTACCGCCGCCGCGGCGCGGCGCAGCGTAAAGGGCAGGGTAAGCCCGCCGGCGGCCAGCGCGAGGGAACCGAGGGCTGTGGATTTGAGTAGCGCGCGTCGGCTGACGCCGCCGGGAGATTCCTGATTCGACATTGCTCACTCCATGATCGTTATGTTGTACGGAGAACGGCCGCTGTGCCATTAACAGACGCAGGGGTGAGCGATAATACGTTATGGGTAGCCAGCAGACCTTATCCCTGGTCAATGCAGGGATAAGATCTTTCATTTGAAACCGAAGAGGGCTTACTGAGCGTCGTTTTCGGCGGGACTGTCGCTGTTACGCGTATAGGTGATTTTGAAGGTGTCGTTGGCGCAATGACCGACCACCTGAACCCCGGGCTGGTCTGCCTGATCGTTTGGCACAATGGCCAGGCTGAAGGCGGTTTCCGGTACGCCATTGTTGATGATCTTCTGCTGGATGTCGCTTTTGACCCGTTCACAGGAGTCGGGAGCCGCCAGTACGGCCGTGGAGCACAGCAGTAGCGCAGCGCCGGTGCAGAGGGATAGTTTCATCTTACGCTCCTTATCGATGTTATCCAGATTTAAGCATAGCAGAACTGGTGTAAACAATTGTATTTGCTAATATGATCGGATGTACACAAAAGGAATCGTCTGTGAAAAGATTGTATTGGCTGATCCCGGCAGCGCTGCTGCTGACGGCATGCGACCGTAAAAGCGCCCCGGACGCCTTCACCCCGGAGATGGCGAGTTTTTCCAATGAGTTTGAGTTTGATCCCCTGCGCGGGCCGGTGAAAGATTTTAGCCAGACGCTGCTGGATGAACACGATGTGGTGGTCAAGAAGGTGAGCGCTCAGCTCTCCAGGGAAGGGTGTTTCGATCTGCTGACCCTGGAAGATGTGGAGAACAAAACCGGCGCCACGCTGCTGCTGGACGCCAACTATTACGTCGACGGGCGCACCCACGAGAAGCGGCTGCGCCTGCAGGGCAAGTGTCAGCTGGCGGAGATGCCTGCCGCCGGGGTGAGTTGGGAGACGGATGATAACGGTTTTATTATCAGCGCATGCGGCAAAGAGACCACCGCCACCTACCGCTATGACAGCGATGGCTATCCGCTGGGAAAAACCACCACCGCCAAAGAGGAGCGATTTACCGTCGCCTCAACGCCGTCAAAGGATCCGCGTAAGAAATTGGACTATACCGCCATCAGCACCTTCAACGATCGCACGCTGGGCACGGTGCGTCAGACCTGCGACTACGACGATCACGACAATCCGCTGAGCTGTGAGCTGCAGGTGATCGATGAAAGCGTCCAGCCGCCGCTGACCCGCCACTACACCATTAAAAACCGTATCGATTATTACTGAGCCGTCGGCTTCAGCAGGGACGGCCCGGGCGTTTTGTGCTCGGCCAGATACTGGTGCTGGAACAGGCACATGCGGATGGTGTTGCGGTACTCGCCGTTAATGAAAAACTCATGGATCAGTTCACCCTCGACCATAAAGCCGAGCTTGCGGTAAATATGGATCGCTTTTTCATTCTCTTTATCAACGATTAAATACAGCTTATACAGATTGAGCACGGTAAAGCCATAGTCCATCGCCAGGCGTGCGGCGCGGGTGGCGAGACCTTTTCCCTGTAAGTCGGGGGAGATGATGATCTGAAACTCGGCCCGGCGGTGCACATGGTTGATTTCAACCAGCTCCACCAGTCCGGCTTTATCGCCATTGCATTCGATGACAAAGCGGCGCTCGCTTTGATCGTGAATATGTTTGTCGTACAGATCGGAGAGCTCAACGAAGGCCTCGTACGGCTCTTCAAACCAGTAGCGCATGACGCTGGCGTTGTTATCGAGCTGGTGGACGAAGCGCAAATCTTCGCGCTCAAGCGGGCGGAGTTTGACGTGTAGCGCGTCGGTCATGGAGATTCCTGTGGTCAAAACGGAAAAGGGATTACAGAAAGGCGGCGCCCGCAGGCGCCAGCGTGGTCAGGGAGCGGCTCAGGGATTGATCGCGCGGCCGGTGCGACGGTCAAGACAGCGCAGGGTGTTTGGCTCCCAATAGGCATTGACGTTGGCGCTCTTCTGGCAGTTATCCTGCGCGTCGAAAGCGACATCGGCTTTATCCCACTCTTTTTCCGCCCGTTTGTTCACCTTCTGGCGCAGGCTGCGGGTGTCGTTCCATTGCTCTTTTTCCATCGACGCCTGCTGACGGCTCTGCGCGCTGTCGCCAGATTCAATCACCAGCCGGTCGGTGGCGGCATAGGAGCTGGAGGTGTAGACCACAGCGCTTAACGCCAGAATGGCGGTCAGGCACCAGCGTTTGTTCAGTGTCATGTTCATCACGATTTCCTTTAAGTGATGGGTTAACCCTCAGGTTCAGTTTACTACAGCTCTTTTGTTGGGCATAGCCGGCAAAACAGCGTGGGGCAGAGGCCATTATCGCGTAGAATGGTTCAACGCTTTGTCTCTTTTACGAATCTTTTAATGCTCAAAACAACGCTGCTGTTCTTTGCTACCGCTCTGTGTGAAATCGTCGGCTGTTATCTACCGTGGCTATGGCTCAAGCGCGGGGCAACGCCGCTGCTGCTGATCCCCACCGCCCTGGCGCTGGCGCTATTCGTCTGGCTCCTGACGCTCCATCCGGCCGCCAGCGGCCGGGTATATGCCGCCTACGGTGGGGTGTACGTTTGTACCGCATTGCTCTGGCTGCGGGTCGTTGATGGGGTCAAATTAACCCATTATGACTGGGCGGGCGCGGCCATCGCCCTGTGCGGCATGCTAATCATCGTGGCGGGGTGGGGACGGGCCTAAGCCCGTCATGTGTGATCCCTGCCGCTTTTTTCAACCCTAATTCTTGTATGGTAGTCGACCTGTTGCCTTACTTATCAGACATCCTATTTCATATGACTCTGTAAGGAACAACGATGGCTATCGAGACTCTTGCCGCCCGGACCGGGGCGACGCCGTTACGCATCCGTCGGGTGCAGAAGATCACCCTGACGCTGCTGTTTATCGCCGGTATCGTCAACTTTCTTGACCGCTCTTCGCTGAGCGTCGCCGGGGAGGCGATACGCGCCGACCTGGGCCTTAGCGCCACCGAGTTTGGGGTGCTGCTCTCCGCCTTTTCGCTCTCCTACGGCTTCGCGCAACTGCCCTCCGGTATTTTGTTGGATCGCCTGGGACCACGGATTGTGCTGGGCGCCGGGCTGATTTTCTGGTCCGCGATGCAGGCCCTGACCGGGATGGTCAATTCGTTCTCGCATTTTATTCTGCTGCGCATTGGCCTCGGGATCGGCGAAGCGCCGTTTATGCCTGCCGGCGTGAAATCGATCAACGACTGGTATGCGCAAAGAGAGCGCGGCACGGCGGTGGGAATATTCAACTCCTCGACGGTGCTGGGCCAGGCTATCGCCCCGCCGGCCCTGGTCATCATGCAGTTGGCCTGGGGTTGGCGAACGATGTTTGTGGTGATTGGTTTAGCCGGGATCGTGGTCGGCCTGTGCTGGTATGTGGGCTACCGTAACCGTCGGCAGTTTACCCTGCAGGAGGAGGAGCAGCAGTATCTGGCCAGTGAGGAGGCGGCCCGCCCGGCGCTGAAGTTTAGCGAATGGCTGGCTCTGTTTAAACGGCGGACTACCTGGGGGATGATCCTCGGCTTTTCCGGTGTGAACTACACCGGCTGGCTGTATATCGCCTGGTTGCCCGGCTATTTGCAGGCGCAGCAGGGGTTAAGCCTGGCCCGTACCGGCTGGGTGGCGGCGATCCCGTTTCTTGCCGCGGCGGTGGGGATGTGGGTCAACGGCCTGGTGGTCGATGCCCTGGCGCGCAGAGGCTACGATCAGGCGAAAACCCGCAAAACGGCGATTGTTATCGGTCTGGTGCTGTCGGCGCTGGGCACCTTGCTGGTGGTGCAATCGTCCACGCCAGCCCAGGCGGTGGCTTTTATCTCCATGGCGCTGTTTTGCGTTCATTTTGCCGGGACGTCCGCCTGGGGGCTGGTGCAGGTAATGGTGGCGGAGCATAAAGTGGCTTCGGTGGCGGCGATCCAGAACTTTGGCAGCTTTGTGTTTGCCTCCTTCGCGCCGATCGTGACCGGCTGGGTAGTGGATACGACTCACTCTTTCAATCTGGCGCTGGTGATCGCCGCCGGGGTGACCTTTGCCGGGGCGCTGTGCTACTTCTTTATCGTCAAGACTCGCATCGATTAGCAACGCTCGGCGATTCGTCAACAGCAGGCCCGCAGGGACGCGCGGCCGCCATGTTCTTCTCCTTCCGTTACCTGCGCTATCCTGTCACTGCGGCGATTGCAGCCACGTGCCCCGTGCTTTATCAGGCGAGATCTTCTTGTATGGTAGTTGACAGAAATCAAAGATGTTATACCAATTGCGTGAGATGGTTGAGGCACAAAGGCATTCTCCTCGAGAGTTCTCCCCGAGAATGGTTGATGGGCTACATAACAACGAGAGTCATCATGGAAAACACCCTCTTAACCGCTAACGCCACGCTGCCGACCTACGATCGCAGCGCACTGATCCCCCGTATCGTTCATCTTGGTTTTGGCGCGTTTCATCGCGCTCATCAGGCTGTGTATGCCGATATACTGGCCAGCGAGCACGGCAGCGACTGGGGCTACACCGAAGTTAATCTGATTGGCGGCGAGCAGCAGATCGCCGATCTCCAGCAGCAGGATCTGCTGTATACCGTCGCCGAAATGTCCGCCGACGCCTGGACCGCGCGCGTGGTTGGTGTGGTGAAGCAGGCGCTGCACGCCGGGGTTGATGGTCTCGAAGCGGTGCTGACGGCGATGTGCCAGCCACAGGTGGCCATTGTCTCCCTGACGATTACTGAGAAAGGCTATTGCCATTCGCCAGCCAGCGGCGAACTGCAGCTCGATCACCCGCTGATCGCCGCCGATCTGCATAACCCGCACCAGCCAAAATCGGCGGCGGGGGTAGTGGTGGAGGCCTTATCTCGCCGCCGGGCGGCCGGCCTGCCTGCTTTTACCGTGATGTCCTGCGATAACATGCCGGAAAATGGTCACGTGATGCGCAACGTCGTCTGCGCCTACGCCCGGGCTCTGGACGAGGATCTTGCCGCATGGATAGAGCAGAATGTCACCTTTCCGTCGACGATGGTGGACCGGATTGTCCCGGCGGTGACTGCCGAAACCCTCGATAAAATTACCCAGCTGACCGGGGTGCGCGACCCGGCCGGGGTGGCCTGCGAACCTTTCCGTCAGTGGGTGATTGAGGATAACTTTGTTGCCGGACGTCCGCAGTGGGAGAAAGCGGGAGCGGAACTGGTCGCCGACGTGGTGCCTTTCGAAGAGATGAAGCTGAGAATGCTCAATGGTAGCCATTCGTTCCTCGCTTATCTCGGCTATCTGGCCGGTTATCAGCATATCAACGACTGTATGCAGGACGATAACTACCGTCGCGCGGCGCTGTCGTTAATGCTGGACGAACAGGTACCAACGCTGAAGGTGCAGGGGGTGGATCTGTCACGCTATGCCAGTTTGCTGATTGACCGTTACTGCAATCCGGCGCTGAAGCACCGCACCTGGCAGATAGCCATGGACGGCAGCCAGAAGTTGCCCCAGCGCATGCTGGACTCAATACGCTGGCATCTGGTGCATCAGCGTGATTTTACACTGCTGGCGCTGGGCGTGGCAGGGTGGATGCGCTACGTTGGCGGCGTTGACGATGCGGGCCAGGCAATCGAGATATGCGACCCGTTGTTGCCGGTTATCCAGCAAGCGGTGGCTGCCAGCGCCGATGGCGAAGCGCGAGTCAAAGCGCTGCTGGGTATTGAGGCGATTTTCGGCGTCGAACTGCCGCAGGAGTTACGCTTTGTCACGGCGGTGACCCGCGCCTACTTAGCGCTGCAGCGGCAGGGGGCTAAAGCTACCGTCGCCGCGTGGGCCGCCGCGCAATAATCTTTTTCCGGTGTCGGTCCCGGGGTCGACACCGGCTCTTCAGTTATTTCTACGATACTCCGCTGATGTCTATTTTTTGCTAGCGATCGGTTTTAGCAGATGCAGAATATGATCGAACGCAATGTTTATACATAACTCTATATTTCCCTGATTTACTAAAGATAATTAGCTGTTATTTTTCCGAACAATGGCTGGTATTTCACCGCAATAATGGCATAGTTAAGTTATTGAAAAAGAACTTTCTCTGCAAAAGGAGTACGGGCCATGTATAAAAAAATTTTATTGCCTGTTGATGTCTTTGAAATGGATTTAAGCGATAAAGCGGTGCGTCACGCGGAATTTCTCGCTTCGGCCGAAAATGGCGAGATCACCTTGCTCAACGTTCTGCCGAACAGCAGCCGTTCGCTATTGCGTGGTTTTACGGCGGATATTCGTAAGTTTGAAGCCTATATGAAAGAAGAGTCGGAGAAAAAAATGCGCGAGGTGGCGCGACTGTTCGCCATCCCCATGACGCGGATCCATACCCGCGTAGTCTTTGGCAACGTGCGTGACGAAATTCTGGCTATCAGTAACAACGAAGAGTTCGATGTCATTGTGATTGGTTCCCGCAAACCGGGGATCTCGACCCATCTGCTGGGCTCCAACGCCGAGTCAATTCTGCGCTACGCCAAAACGCCGGTATTGGTCGTTAGATAATCCCTTCAATGACGACGGCTGCGTCGGCCATGCCGGCAGCCGTCTGACTCTTATTCTTCACTAAACCAGTCGCGGTTCTCCTGGCGAATCAGCAGTACGGATTCGCTGATTTCATGCAAATGGATACTCATGGCTTTTTCTACCGCCTCGGCATCGCGTTTTTCCAGCGCGGTGAAAATCTCATGATGCTGGCGCAGAAGCATCTCAGGAGAGGTGACATGGTCCAGACTCATATAGCGGACGCGATCGATGGCGGCTTTAATATTTTCCACTGTCTCCCAGGCCAGCTGACAGTCGGCAATAATCGACAGCTTCTGGTGAAATTCATCATCGAGCAGGAAAAAGTCGTTTAACTGCTGCCGATCAACGGCAATACGCTGCTGGTGAAGATTCTGTTCCAGCTGATAAAGTTGCTCTTCGTTAATCATGCCGGCGGCACGGCGAACCACCGCGCACTCGATCGCCTGGCGGACGAAGCAACCATTACGCACCTGCGACAATGAGATTTTATTGACGTAGCTACCGCGCTGGGGACGAATCTGGATAAGTCCGTTTTCCGCCAGCTTAATGAAGGCTTCGCGCACCGGCTGACGAGACACCGCAAAACGCACGGAGACTTCTTTCTCCGACAGCGGTGTACCAGGCGGGATCAGGCAGTGAACGATATCCCGGCGGAGGATGCGATAAATTTGCTGATTGACGGGTTGCGTCGGATTCAGTTGCGATTCTGCGGCCATTGATGGTTACTTTTTAGGGGGTTATGCGCACTATTTTACGCGTTTTTTGCGTTTCCGCCCATACCCGGCCCGCAGGCCGGGTGGCTGACGGTTAGCCCTGACGGTGAACGCTGAGTCCGGCAAAGCTCTGACTCACCGGCATCATCTCCAGGGTGTTGATGTTGACATGTTTCGGCAGGGTGGCGACCCACCAGACCGCCTCGGTCACATCTTCCGGCGTTAGCGCTTGGGTATTTTCGTAAGCTTTTTCGGCTTTAGCGTCATCGCCCTTAAAGCGGACGTTAGAAAACTCGGTGCCGCCCACCAGACCCGGCTCGATGTCGGTCACGCGCACCGCGGTGCCGTGCAGGTCGGTACGAAGATTGAGGCTAAACTGACGGACAAAGGCTTTGGTCGCCCCATAGACGTTTCCGCCGGCGTAAGGCCAGCTGCCTGCCGTAGAGCCGATATTGATGATATGGCCGCGATTGCGCTCCACCATCCCCGGCAGCACGGCGCGGGTCATGTACACCAGCCCTTTATTATTGGTGTCGATCATATCTTCCCAGTCTTCCACACTGGCGCGGTGCGCCGGCTCCAGACCAAGCGCCAGGCCGGCGTTGTTCACCAGCACATCGATAGCCTGCCACTCGGCCGGCAGGTCAGCAATCAGCGTCTCAATGGCGGCGCGGTTGCGGACGTCAAGTTGCGCGATATAAAGGTTATCGCCCAGCTCGTCTTTCAGCGTCTTCAGGCGCTCTTCACGACGACCGGTGGCAATCACTTTATGACCGTTAGCGATAAAACGGCGAGTAATACTTTCACCAAAACCGGCGGTGGCGCCGGTGACCATGATAATCATCTTACTGTTCCTCAACGCTTTTTGTGTTTTCATACCATAGCACGCACAGGCGGCGACCGGTAACGGAAATCATTGCGACCCCTTAAGGAGAGGCCTAATCTTACAGCATTAGCCTGTACAGGAGAGAAAGATGTCCGAACGAAACCCCTTTTTTAGCGTCAGTACGTTGCCTTACCAGGCGCCGCCGTTCGATGTGATTGACGACAGCCACTATCGCCCGGCGTTTGATGAGGGCGTCCGGCAGCAGCGGGCCGAAATTCGCGCTATTATCGACAATCCGCAGCCGGCCAGTTTCGCCAACACGCTCGAGGCGCTGGAGCAGAGTGGTCAGCTGCTGGCGCGGGTGACGCGGGTCTTTTTCGCCATGGCTGGCGCCCATACCAATCCTTATATTCAATCACTGGATGAACAATTTTCCGCCGAACTCGCCGAGCTGGGGAATGACATCTGGCTTAATGCGGCCTTGTTTCAGCGCGTGAACAGCGTCTACGAGCAGCGCGACGCGCTGGCGCTGGACAGCGAGTCCTATCGTCTCCTGACCCTGACGTGGCAACGTTTTGTTCACGCCGGGGCGACGCTGGCTCCCGAGCAGCAGGCGGCGCTGCGCACACTGAACACCGAAGCGGCTACGCTGCAAAGTCAGTTCCAGCAGCGACTGCTGGGAGCGGCAAAAAGCGGCGGCCTGGTGGTTGATTACCGGCATCAACTGGCTGGCCTGAGCGATGAGGAGATAGCGGCGGCGGCTGACGCAGCGCGTGAAAGAGGGCTTAGCGACCGCTGGTTGCTGACGCTGACCAATACCACCCAGCAGCCACAGCTGCTTGCGCTGCGCGACCGGCAAACGCGGGAGAATCTCTTCGCCGCCGGCTGGACCCGCAATCAGCAGGGCGATGAGCATGATACGCGTGACCTGGTACTGCGGCTGGCGGCGATCCGTGCGCAGCAGGCTGAGCTGTTGGGAGCCGCTGATTACGCCAGCTGGGCGCTGACCGATCAAATGGCGGCTTCCCCGGCGGAGGCATTGGGCTTTATGCGTCAGATCGCGCCGGCGGCGCGGGCGCGGGCGGAACGAGAGCTGGCGGACATCCAGCAGGTGATCGACAACGAAGGCGGGGGTTTTCGCGCGACGGCATGGGACTGGCTTTACTACAGCGAGCAGGTGCGGCGGGCTGCCTACGCCATTGATGACGCGCAGCTCAAACCCTATTTTGCCCTCGAGCGGGTGCTGCACGACGGCGTCTTCTGGACGGCAACGCAGCTCTTTGGGCTGCGCTTTGTTGAGCGCTTTGATATACCGGTCTATCACCCGGATGTGCGGGTCTGGGAGATCTTCGATCACAACGGCGAAGGGATGGCGCTGTTTTACGGTGACTACTACGCTCGTGACTCAAAGAGCGGCGGCGCATGGATGGATGTGTTTGTCGAACAGTCGACTCTGCGCGCGCAGCGCCCGGTTATCTACAATGTCTGCAACTACCTCCGTCCGCAGGCAGGGCAGAGCGCGCTGCTGTCGTGGGATGAGGTGATCACCCTGTTTCATGAGTTCGGCCATACCCTGCATGGGCTGTTCGCCAGCCAGCGCTACGCCAGTCTCTCGGGGACCAATACGCCGCGCGATTTTGTCGAATTTCCTTCGCAGATCTTCGAACACTGGGCCAGCCAGCCGCAGGTGTTTGCCCACTACGCGAAGCACTACCAGTCCGGGGAGCCGATGCCGCAGGCGCTACGCGACAATATGTTGCGTGCGGCAACCTTCAATAAAGGGTACGACATGAGCGAGCTGTTGGCTGCTGCGTTACTCGATATGCGGTGGCATAGCCTGTCGACCTCGGCATTACCGGAGGAGGTGGACGCGTTTGAGCAGCTGGTGCTTCGGGAAGAGAACCTGGATCTGGCGGCGGTCCCCCCGCGCTATCGCAGCAGCTATTTCTCCCATATCTTCGGCGGCGGCTATGCGGCAGGCTATTACGCCTATCTGTGGACCCAGATGCTGGCCGACGACGGCTATCAATGGTTCGTGGAGCAGGGCGGTTTGACCCGTGAGAACGGTCAGCGTTTCCGTGAGGCGATTTTATCACGCGGGAACAGCACTGATTTAGCTGAACTGTATCGCCAGTGGCGCGGACACGATCCGCAGATTGAGCCGATGCTGAAAAATCGCGGGTTGAGTGCGTAGGGCAATTTTAGTCTGACAAGATAACCGGGCGCGCTGCCCGGTTTTTTGTCTGATCTAGTCGTAACCTTATATTTCTTTTACCTCACGCTGCCTAAATCTTTATCGCTCTCTCTCCCTTTAAGCATTAGCGTGGCTTCTTCGATACGAATGAAGCGCCCGGAATCATCTATTTCAGCGAACATATAAACTTCCATGTCCACCTCTTCTCCGCTGCGCCTGGTGCACAGAACGCGATGCCTTGTGGCATAAAGATTCCCGTTACGAAGTTCGTCATGTAACTCAATTTTAGCGAAGGCGATAATTTCCCGGAGTCTACGCGCATGCTGAGCAAAGCCATCTAATCCTTCCCACTTGTTATCAGTGCGCTGCCGATAACCGGGACTAAAATAGCGACTGAGTATCCGATCCAGTGGTATCTGTTGGTGGTTGATAATGTCATCCAATACCCTAGTAATAGTAATCATTTTGATGGTTAGTCCTCTGTGAAAGTGATGAATACTTTACAATCGACTAACTGGCTTCAGTACGGTATAAAAGACATTAAACACCTCAAACACGCCAATATGCACGATCCATTGATTCCATTCGAACCGGTGTTTTCACCCCAGGGACCCACTTTACTCGTCGCGGTACGTCAGTCTGAGGTAATACGGGAGACTCCACGCCACCATCACAGCTGTGGGCAGTTAATCGGTGCCATACGTGGGCTACTTACGGTCGATGGCGGTGATTGTCGCTGGGTGGTACCGGCAACACATGCCCTCTGGATACCGCCAGGTGTTCCGCACGGCCTGCGCTCGCACGGTCCATATTCAGGATGGAGTGTTTATGTTTCTGCCAAAGCCTGTGGCGAGCTACCTGATAAGCCATCTGTTCTCTCAATGAAAAATCTGCTGCGTGAAGCGATAACGCGAGCGGCTGCATGGCAAGGTGTAGAGCTTAATGCGTCCCAAAAACGTTTAGCTGGCGTTATTCTTGATGAAATTGGTTCCCTTCCCAGGGTTAATCTTGGGCTTCCAATGCCGCAAGATAGCCGATTGCTCAGAATCGCGCAGGCGCTGTCAGCAAACCCGGACGACGGGCGCAGGTTGGAAGAATGGGCAGCCTGGGCCGGCATGTCATCACGCACGCTCACGCGACGATTCCGAGCCGAAACGGGTTTTAGCTTCAATGAATGGCGACAGCGGATACGCTTACTCAGGGCTCTTGAGCTACTGGCTGCCGGCAAGCCAGTGACGGCGATAGCGCTGGATCTGGGATATGACAATGTGAGTGCCTTCATAGCCTTGTTCCGTCGGATGTTCGGCACTACTCCAGGGCGGTATAAAATTTAATTATCTCTTCGCTGAATATGATGCGTTATCCGCCGCTTTGATTACGTTTGTCATGGGCTGAGAGGGGTAAGTAATTCGGGCCCCTGATTTTTCACATTGCCGACCGCCCGCGTTACCGGGTGCCAGGTAAAATCGTCGGCGGAAACGGCTCCGTCGCTGGCAATCTCCGCCGCTTCCGCGCCGGTGACATCCTGCCTCATCCATTCGCGGGCGGCTTCAGGCGTCAGGACCAACGGCCGACGGTCATGAATATCGACAAGACCGCGATCGGCGGCGGCCGTCACGATCAAGAATCCTTCGGCATGGCCCCCACGTTCGAACGGAGTCCGACCAATCGCGGCCATAAAAATTGGCTGGCCATCCTTACGCTGGATAAAGTATGGCTGCTTTTTATTTCCTTCCTTTTTCCACTCAAACCAGCCGTCGGCGAAGCAGATCGCCCGTCCGTGCTCCCACAGCGGCTTGAACATCCTGCTGGAGGCTGCAGTCTCAACCCGGGCATTAATCAGCGGCGGTTTATCCCACCATCCTGGCGCATAGCCCCAGTAAACGGCATCAAGATGGAGTTGCTCATCGCGTTCATTGAGGAGTAAAACTTTTGTCCCGGGCGCGACGTTATAGCGCCCGATAGGCGCCGGGTCCCAGGCAATATCTCGTTCGGCCGCTTCCACGAGATGCGCCAGGTATTCTTCCCGGCTTTGCGCTTGCGCAAAACGTCCGCACATAGCCACCTCCAGCGTGATGTCTGACTAACAGTATAGAACAGCTGCAAAACGGTGTTTTCACCTGCCCAATCACCACGCTCCTTCCACGTCAGTAGACCATTATTTCAGGCCGTCATCTTGCCTGACGTCGCGACAGTACACGCTGGGCGTTAGGCCTGGCATCGTCCGTTTATGCTTCATCGTTATTACCCTAACGCCTGTCTGATAAAGGAAATCGTTTTTACTCTTTTTATTATCTTTCAGAATTATCGCACGGAGTTTTACCTTTGTCTGAAATGGTTGTCGCTGGGTTGTATTTGAAAACATCCACCCCTTATTATTTAAAAAATCATCTTTATCTTTTAAAAGGTTGTTATGAGTAACTTACTATTATTAGTCCTGGCGGTGGTGTTATTGTTTACATCTTTGTTTTTTGGCCTGTCCTATGTTAGAGAAAGAAGAAAAATGAAGATGCGCTTTAATAAATTCCGACGTTAACCGATCCTTCCTGCGGAAAGCGCAAGAGCAACAGATGAGAATCTCGTTAACTCTTGTTTGGTAGCTATTTGGAATTTTTTCATAATATTGATTTTGTGAGAGAAGACCGTCTTATGGCTGATGCCCAGTTCTTGCGCTATCTGCTGATTGTTCATTCCCGTTCTGATCGCATCGATAATATAAAGTTGTGATTTGGTCAAGGTTAACCGAGGGCATTTGACACAGCGTCTGCTGTCTTTTTCCAGCCCACCGCAACTAGATGTTGTCGACTCCGTCAGACGTTTTGCAATCTGATTTTTTACGCGGCGCAAGTCGCTGTTCATGCTGATAAAAGTGGCATCGCGTAGACAAAGTGGTAACCGTTCAACCTGCAAAGCGCTGTCGGTGGCGACGAAAATAAAAATAGACGTGTGCGGAGGAAGTTTTTTGAAAAACGGGTGGCATAGATAATGTTCACCAGCGGCCATTTCTGTGAACAGCATATCAATCGGACCTAATATATCTGTGGAATAGTCTACAACGGAATACGGTTCACGGATGTGTTCTTCCTTCGCGATCTCGCTAAGCAGTTCGCAAATTCCGCGATTAAGAAATATGTTTTCAGTGTTAATTAAAATATCAGGCATAGTCATGGCGATCGTGAAAGTTGTCATGCATTTTAAGTGGAGAACATTAAATGCGTATGCCTTTAGGATATTTCTAATAATCAACAAATGCAATAAGTCTAATTTTGGACTTTGAGCTGGCGAGTAAAATTAATGGTATATTAATCAATGACTTATTTTTTAGCATTGCGCGGGCATGACCGCTAATTTGGCACAAACTGCTTAAATTGCTTATATTGCATGCGTTAATTCTGGTCTCAAATATATTAATCAGAGTTACTTATTCACTGTATGAATTGCTTTTTCAAAAATACCTTTTGCAGGCGCGGGTCCTTGAGGAGATTGCGCCTGAGCGAAACCTGGGGTGGTCATTGATAAAAAGGGGCGGGGTAGACCCGCCGCTGCGGAGGGTGAACAGCAACGGCGTACAACAGAATCAGTTATCAGGATTGTTGGAAATGCTTTTCCACACCATTCCCAGGCCGATCAACATCGACGCGAAGAGGGCGAACAGGGTGGTTGAGATAAAAATGCTGGCCATGGCGGTGCCTCAGAAAGTGCGTATGCAGATCATTAGGCACGGTGTCGGATGAAAGGTTCCTTACCCGGCCGGGTATATTTTCACCAGCGGCGTCCGGTTGACGGCAACAAGGCGAATGCCACGTCGAAGCGCCGCTGTTGGCAAGGGGACCCTGAGAGGCAGCCGTGTTGCTAAACGCGCTGTTCATGGGGAGAATACACGAC
>ERZ791923.2416-NODE-2416-length-16771-cov-13.184793_pt1 | contig 16771 bp, 16 predicted proteins | sample MGYA00510133_ERZ791923 | MGnify/ENA primary metagenome ERZ791923 (study PRJEB30046, sample SAMN00792106) | human gut metagenome | study: EMG produced TPA metagenomics assembly of the A metagenome-wide association study of gut microbiota in type 2... | reverse complement strand
CCCGCATCGGCTTTGCCATTGCCACCATCACCAAGCCTGATATCCTGATCGCGGATGAGGTGCTCTCGGTGGGCGACTTCCTGTTCCAGCAGAAATGCGAAAAACGGATGAAGGAGCTGATGGCAGGCGGCACCACCGTCATTCTGGTGTCCCACTCCATCGAGCAGATCGAGCGGATGTGCAGCAAGGTGGCATGGCTGAGCCACGGCCACCTGAAAATGAACGGCGATACCGAGACAGTCTGCGCGGCCTACAAGGCCACCCAGCGCGGCGAGGCCTGAGCCATGAATGTGCGATTGAAACGTGCCAGAGAGCTGGCAGGCTATGCGGTCCAGCTGACAAAGGACGAGGGTCTGGGCACCATGCTGGCCCGGGGCGCGGGCTTTGTCAGGCGGCGGTGCTTTGGCAAAAAGGCCCGCTACCTGCCCGCAAAAAAGGTGCTGGAAGCCCAGAGAGCCGAAATGGCAGGAAAAAATTTTGAAAACTGCCAACTTTCGACGATTTCTGTGTTGACACCGTTGTATAATACTCCTGAGGTGTTTCTGCGGCAGTTTCTGGATTCCTTCGTGAACCAGACCGCCCCCAATGGTGAGCTCTGCCTGGCGGATGCCTCCGATGCCGCCCACAGCAGTGTGGGGGATATCGTAAGGGAATATCAGGCAAAATATCAACATATCGTATACAAAAAGATCGAAAACAAGGGCATTGCGGCCAACACCAACGCCGCCGCTGAACTGGCATCGGGGGAATATCTGGCGCTGGCCGACCACGATGACATCCTTGCGCCCCACGCCATGTACACCATGGGTCAGGCGATTCGACAGCTGCGTGAGGCAGGGGAGCCGGACGGCTTCCTGTACAGCGACGAGGCCCTCTTCACCAAAAAGATCGAAAAGCCGCTGGTGGCCCACTTCAAGCCCGATTACGCCCCGGATTATCTGCTCTGCTGCAACTACATCTGCCATCTGGCCGTGTTCCGGCGGGAGCTGTTCGAGCAGGTGGGCGGGGAACGCCCCGAATGTGATGGCAGTCAGGATCACGACCTCTTCCTCCGGCTCATTGAGCAGGTGGGCGGCGCGGCCCATGTGCCGCAGGTGCTCTACTACTGGCGGGTGCACGAAGGCTCGACCTCCGGCGGCACAGATGCCAAGCCCTATGTTGCCAAAGCGGCAAAGAAGGCGCTGGCCGACCATCTGGAGCGCACCGGCCGCACCGGTACCATAGAGGATGGCCTGTACCCCAGCACCTATCGGGTCAGGTGGGACATTGTGGGGGAGCCGAAGGTGAGCATCCTCATCCCCAACAAGGATCACACCGAGGATCTGGAAAAGTGCCTGCAGAGCATCTGGAAAAAGACCACCTGGGATCGGTTCGAGGTCATCGTCATTGAGAACAACTCCACAGACCCGGCCACCTTTGCCTATTACGAGAAGGCCCGGCAGCGGTACGATGGCCTGAAGGTGGTCACCTACCCGGGCAAGGGCTTCAACTTCTCGGCCATCAACAACTTTGGCCGGAAAGCGGCAGAGGGCGACTACCTGCTGCTGCTCAACAACGATGTGGAAGTGGTAAACGGCGACTGGCTCACGGAGCTGCTCCGGCAGTGCGCCCACCCCGGCGGCGCGGCGATCTGCGGTGCCATGCTCTGGTACCCGGATGAGACCATCCAGCACGCAGGGATCGTGACGGGTCTGGGCGGCTACGCGGGCCACAGCCACAAGTATAAGAAGAAGGGCGGCAGCGGCTATCTGTTCCGCACCTCTACCGTGCAGGACTTCTCCGGCGTGACCGGTGCCTGTTTGCTGGTAAAGACCGCCGTCTATGACAAGATGCACGGGCTGGACGAGCAGTTTGCCGTGGCCTTCAACGATGTGGACTTCTGCCTGCGGGTGCGGGATGCGGGCTACCGCATTGCCTGGACCCCCTACGCCGAGCTCATCCACTATGAGAGCAAGAGCCGGGGCGGGGATGAAAAAGACCCCGTCAAGGCGGCCCGCTTTGCGGCGGAGCAGCAGCGGCTCTACACCATCCACGGCAAGGAAAACATTCTGGATGACCCCTACTACAACCCCAACCTGACCCGTGACCGGGAGGATTTTTCGGAGAGCGACGATCTGCGCAGGTTGAAAGAGGGCAGGGTAACGGTAAGATTCCGGGGAGGTACCCTCCAATGAACATCAAGGGACACTTTGAGACCATCACCCGGCATAAACTGCTGGTGATGAAGTATTGCTTTGAATGCGGCCTTTATCAGCAGGGCCTGACCCATGACCTGAGCAAGTACAGCCCCACCGAGTTCATCCCGGGCTGCATCTACTATCAGGGCGACCACAGCCCCAACGAGGCAGAGCGGGCCGCCCGGGGCTATTCCTCGGCATGGCTCCACCATAAGGGCCGCAACAAGCACCATCTGGAATACTGGATCGATTACTCTACCAACAAATCTGGCCTGGGCGGCATGAAAATGCCCCTGCGCTATGTCTGCGAGATGGTCTGCGACCGCGTGGCGGCCAGCCAGATCTATCTGGGCGACAAGTACACCGACGCATCCCCGTGGCAGTATTATGAAAAGAGCAAAGATCACTATCTGCTCCATCCCGAAACAAGAGCACTGCTGGAAAAGCTGCTGCTGATGGTCCGGGATCTGGGGCAGGAGCGCACCTTTGCCTACATAAGATTCCTGCTCGGGTGTGAAGATAACGATTAAATAAAATCAAGGAGGCATTGCAATGAAACGTTTCAAAAAAGTTCTGGCACTCGTTCTGGCCGGTGTTCTGGCACTGGCAATGCTGACCGCCTGCGGAGAGACCGCTGATCCGGATAGCATAATGCCGGAGGACGGTACTCCCGAAGTGGTGATGACCGTGAATAACATGGCTGCCAATAAGGGTCTGGGCCAGGTTAAGTACAGTGCAAAGTACAGCGCAGTGACGAAGGCTCTGCTGGAGAACTGGCTGGAGTATACCAATAACAAGATCAATAACACGACCTACTGGGAAAATTACCGTAAGATCACTGCTGAACTGGGCAGTGTGAAGATCGTGGTTGGCATGACAAGAGATTATCGCCCTGGTACGAGTGATCATAACCCTGCTTCCAAGACCAGCTTCAAGTATGATTCGCTGTTCGAAGATACCAGTGCATTCAACTTAGCAGAGAAGATCGGCGTTGCATACGTTACCACTTCTAACGGCACTGTCTATCAGGCGGTCTGCCTGTTCGACGTGAACTGAGCATCACACAACGCCAAAACAGCATAACGCATAAAAAGCCCCCGGAAGCGGCGCGAACCGCTTTCCGGGGGCTTTTGTGTCAGAGAAACTGCTTACTGCTCGTTCTCGTAGATCTTAATATAGTGGGGGGCGTTTCTGTCCTGCACAAAGAGAAGCGTGCAGGTGAGTGCGGCGGCTAAGAACGTGAAGATGGCAAGCAGAGCTTTGAGAACTTTCATGGTATCCGATCCTCCTTGGCGGGCATGGCCCGGTCGTTCAAATGCGGAGCAGGGGACGTTCCGCAGGGTCATTAGCAACAGTATACCATAATCCCGGCAGAAAGGCAAACGGCAGTAAAGTTGCGCGAAGTTGGTGGTTGTTAATAAAAAAACAATTAGTTAGATACGACTAATCGTTAAAAATGGCAAAGAAAAATGAGGAAATTGCATCATTTTGGTGCTGTTGTCGTTGAACTTCCGGCTGTAAAATGATACAATAACTGTGTTAAGCAGCTGCTGTCCCTGCCGCAGTGCGCCCGCATGAGGGCAGGGGTGGCAATTCAAGCAGAATGGGGGATTTATTCCATGTTGAACAAGCTGAAACGTGCGGCGCTTGGCGCGCATACGCCGCATGACAAGGCAACCGCTGCAAGCAAACCAGTTCCGATGCCTCTGCCCGCGCAGGTACGCATCCTGATGAGCCAGCACATCGGCGCTCCGGCGAAAGCCCTGGTCAAAAAGGGCGACGAAGTGTTTGTTGGCACCAAGATCGGTGAAGCAGGCGGTTTCGTCTCTGCAAATATCCACTCCAGTGTTTCTGGTACCGTGGCCGCTGTGGAACCCTTCCGTCTCTCCAATGGCCGGATGTGCGACTCTGTTGTCATCAAGACCGATGGCAAGCAGACCGTGGACCCTGCCGTGAAGGCACCCGAGGTCACCGACAAGGCCAGCTTCCTGGCAGCCGTGCGTGAGTGCGGCCTGGTGGGTCTGGGCGGCGCAGGCTTCCCGACCGATGTTAAGCTGCAGCCCAAGCAGACCGTGGACACCCTGCTCATCAACGCTTCCGAGTGTGAAGTCTGGCTGACCAGCGACACGCAGGAGATGCTGAACTGCAGCGATGATATCGTCCGCGGCATCGAGGCCGTGCTGAAGTATACCGGCATCCCGAAGTGCGTCATCGGCATTGAGAACAACAAGCCCGAGTGCATCGAGCTGTTGAACCAGAAGACCAAAGACAAGCCCGCCATCGAGGTCAAGGCACTGCCCAGTGTTTACGGCACCGGCGCAGAGCTGATCCTGATCGAGAAGTGCCTGGGCCGCGAGGTGCCGCACGGCGGTCTGCCCGCAGATGCAGGTGCCATTGTGATGAACGTGACCTCTGTTTCTACCCTGGGCAAGTACCTGGCTACCGGTATGCCGGTGGTCGAGCGCACCATCACCGTGGACGGTGATGCCTGCGCAAAGCCCCAGAACCTGATCGTTCCCGTGGGCACTGCCTACGAGGATGTTCTGAACGCTGCCGGCATCAAGGGCGGCGTGGAGCTGGGCAAGGTGGTTGCCGGCGGTGCCATGATGGGCCCCGCTGTGGAGAACCTGAGCTACCCCACCACCAAGACCACTTCCGGCCTGATCATGCTCAGCGCCGCTGCTGCAGAGCCCCCGCAGGTCAACCCCTGCATCCGCTGCGGCCGCTGCGTGGAGTACTGCCCCATGGGTCTGGAGCCCGTGGAGGTCAACCAGGCTTATGCAGCCCGCGACGTTCAGGAGCTGGGCAAGCTGCATGTTGATTACTGCTTCAACTGCGGCTCCTGCACCTTTGTCTGCCCGGCAAAGCGCCCCTGCACCCAGATGATGGGCCTGGCAAAGGCGTTCTACCTTGGTGAAATCAAAAAAGGAGGCAATAAGTAATGGATACGAAGCTTATTGTTTCGGCCTCCCCGCACCTGCGCAGTGAGGAAACGACCCAGAGCCTGATGGCCAACGTGATCGTTGCCCTGTGCCCCTGTGTGGTGGCCTCTGCAATCATCTTTGGTGCGCGTGCCCTGCTGGTCACTGCAGTGTCCGTTGTGGCATGCGTGGCCTTTGAGTGGCTGTACTGCAAGCTGCTGAAGAAGGCAAACCCCATCAGCGACCTGTCCGCTGTGGTCACCGGCATCATTCTGGCCATGAACGTGCCCGTGGGCATGCCCATCGGCCAGCTCATCATCGGCGACCTGGTTGCCATCATCGTGGTCAAGCAGCTGTTCGGCGGCATCGGCATGAACTTTGCAAACCCTGCACTGGTGGGCCGTATCGTGCTGTTCATCAGCTTTGCCGGTTCCATGAACAATTGGGTGTTCCCCGATGCAGCAGTTGACCAGCTGTCCAGCGCTACCCCGCTGGCTGTGGCTGACACCAGCAAGCTGAGCCTGCTGGATCTGTTCATGGGTGTGCACGGCGGTGTTCTGGGCGAGACCTGCGCTCTGGCCATCCTGCTGGGCCTGATTTATATGGTGGCCACCAAGACCATCAGCATCGCCATCCCCGCTTCTTACATCGGCAGCATGTTTATCTTCTACCTGATCTCCACCGGCAGCCTGCACGGCGCACTGGTCGGCATCCTGTCCGGCGGCCTGATGTTCGGTGCTGTGTTCATGGCAACGGACTATGTCACCAGCCCCTTTACCCTGAAGGGCAAGCTGATCTACGGCCTGTGCCTGGGCATCGTCACCTTCGCCATCCGTCAGTGGGGCAGCTACGCCGAGGGCGTTTCCTTCGCGCTGCTGTTTATGAACCTGTGGGTCCCCTTTATCAACGATTGGACCCGTCAGACTCCTTACGGCTATGTTAAGCCTGCAAAGAAAGCAAAGGAGGGTGCTGGCAAATGAATAAGAATTCTTCCTGGGAGACCAGTGTAAAGCCTGTTGTTGTGCTGAGCGTGATCGCACTGATCGTCAGCCTGCTGCTGGCCATGGTCAACTCCTTTACGGCTCCCATCATTGAGGAAAACCAGAAGGCCGCAACGCTGGCTGCCTATGTGGACGTGATGCCCACCGTTTCCAGCGCCTCCGATCTGGACGAAGTGACCGACTACACCACCGAGAACATCACCGGTGCTGTAAAGGCCACCGACGGCTCCCTGGCCATCAAGGCTGAGGAAAAGGGCTTTGACGGCGGCATCCTGTCCGTCATCATCGGCTTCGACACCAACGGCACTGTCACCGGCATCTGGGTGGACGCTTCCACCCAGACCAAGGGCATCGGCAGCAACGTTGCCACCGACAGCTTCCTTGCTCAGTTCGATGGCATGGATGGCACCCAGAACATCACCCTGGGCCAGGGCTACGACGCATACAGCGGCGCAACCATTTCCTCTAAGGCTCTGTTTGCCGCCATCAACGATTGCATCAACTGCTACAACGAGTTGGCATAAAGGAGGTTGGTAAGAAATGGCAAGCGAAAACAAGTCCAAGGTAAGCATCCTTACCAACGGCATCATCAAAGAAAACCCCGTTCTGCGTCTGGTTCTGGGCACCTGCTCCTGCCTGGCTGTTACCACGGCAGTTTCCAGCGCGCTGGGCATGGGCGCAGCCTTCACCTTCGTGCTGGTGTGCTCCAACATCCTGATCTCGCTGCTGCGCAACGTGATCCCCGCTAAAGTCCATCTGCCCTGCTACATCGTCATCATTGCAGGCTTCGTGACCATCGTTCAGATGGTGATGCACGCCTACATGGACAGCCTGTACACCGCACTGGGCGTGTTCCTGCCCCTGATCGTTGTCAACTGCATCATTCTGGGCCGTGCCGAGATGTTTGCCTGCAAGAACAATGTGGTGGATTCCGCACTGGACGGCATCGGCATGGGCATCGGCTACACCCTCACCGTGGTGCTGATGGCCTCCATCCGTGAGATCCTGGGCAGCGGCACCTGGCTGGGCTTCCAGGTCCTGCCCGAGAGCATGGCCAAGATGAGCATTATGACCCAGGCTCCCGGCGCATTCTTCTGCTACGGCGTGCTGATGGCCGGCTGCGTCTGGCTGGAAGGCAAGCTGGATGCCCGCATCGAGCGCAAGAGCTGCTGCGACCTCGACAACCTGAAGAAGGAGGCAGAATAAGATGTTAGTCAAACTTGCTGCGATCTTCTTCAGCATGATCCTGGTGAACAACTACGTGCTGGTGAAGTTCTACGGTATCTGCCCGTTCCTGGGCGTTTCCAAGAAGCTGGATTCCTCCATTGGTATGTCCGGCGCTGTTATCTTTGTTATGCTGGTGGCAACGGCTGTCACCTTCCCCATCCAGATCTTCGTTCTGAACCCGGCTGACCTGGGCTACCTGCAGACCATCGTGTTCATCCTGGTCATTGCAGTGCTGGTGCAGTTCATCGAGATCTTCCTGAAGAAGTATGTTGTTGCACTGTACAATTCTCTGGGCGTTTACCTGCCCCTGATCACCACCAACTGCTGCGTGCTGGCCGTGACCATTTTGGTCGTGGACGACTACGGCGCAGACGTTGCTACCCTTGGCTTTGCCGCTGCCTACATTGAGGCTCTGGTCTGTGCCGTGGGTGCAGGTGTCGGCTTTATGCTGGCCATGGTCATGTTCAGCGGCGTGCGCAAGCGTGTGGAAGCCTGCGATCCCCCGGCACCCTTCAAGGGCCTGCCCATCACTCTGATCGCAGCAGCCATCACCAGCCTGTCCTTTATGGGCTTCGGCGGCCTCGTCGAAAACCTGTTCAACGTGACGCTGTAAGGGAGGAACAGGATTATGAATATTGTATCTGCTGTGATCCTCTGTACCATCGTGGGCGCGATCGGTGCTGTTGTTCTGGTGCTGGCCGCAAAGTTCATGGCGGTTGAGGAAGACCCCCGCATTGAAGAAGTTTCTGCCTGCCTGGCCGGTGCAAACTGCGGCGGCTGCGGCTACGCCGGCTGTGCCGACTACGCAAAGGCCGTTGTTATGGACGGCGTTCCCTGCGACAAGTGCGCCCCCGGCGGCCCCAAGGCTGCTGCCGCCATTGCCAAGATCATGGGCGGTGAGGCAAGCGCTGTGGAGAAGAAGGCTGTGGTCCAGTGCCAGGGCAACTCCGAGCACTGCAAGCCCAGCTACGAGTACAAGGGCATCCAGACCTGTGCCGCTGCTGCGACCCTGTACGGCGGCCCCAAGACCTGTACCTTTGCCTGCATCGGCCTGGGCGACTGCACCAAGGTGTGTAAGTTCGATGCCATCCACATTGTGGACGGCGTGGCCAAGGTGGACAAGGACAAGTGCACCGGCTGTGGTGCCTGCGCCAACATCTGCCCCAAGCACGTCATTATGATCGACGCAGGCGGCCCCCGCAAGCCCGTGGTCATGTGCTCCAATCAGGATAAGGGTGCTGTGGCAAACAAGCTGTGCACCACCTCCTGCATTGCCTGCGGCATGTGCGAGCGCACCTGTAAGTTCGATGCCATCCACGTTGTGGACGGTGTGGCCCGTGTGGACTACGACAAGTGCAAGGGCTGCGGCATGTGTGCTCAGAAGTGCCCCAAGCACATCATCCTCTTCCCGCTGAAGGACGATCCGAATCCCCCCAAGCCCGTGGTGAAGCAGGCTCCGAAGCCCGCTGCCGCTCCTGCCGCTCCGGCAGAGCCCGCCGCAAAGGCTGAGGAGGCAAAGGCTCCCGAGGCCCCCAAGGCTGAGTAAGCGGAACCCATTGTAATAGGACAAAGCGCCCCCATTGCTCCTTTGAGTGATGGGGGCGCTTTTTGGTGGGGGCACGCCCTCTCAGTCTCGCATTCGCTCGACAGCTCCCCCGAGGGGGGAGCCAACGCATCTGCAAGGGAAACGGGAGCTTTGGGCAGGCTTTTGGGCGGTAAATGCCGCTGAAGGTCGAGCCGCAATTGGCTCTCCCTTTGGGAGAGCTGGCAAAGCCGTCAGGCTTTGACTGAGAGGGCTCCGAAAACTTTTTTCAAAAAATTTTGAAAAAAGTGAAAGGAATCTGCGTTTCATGTATTATAGAGAGTGAAACTGCGAATATACAACACAAAACTGCGCGATATATCAATGCGGCGGGCGGTGCGGATAAGTTAGACTGCGCTACTCCCCGCAATATATTGCGGCGGTTCATAACGTGCTGTATATCGCAGAATATTTTGTCCGAAAAGGGGAAGGAAAATAAAATTTCACTATTGAAAATGCCGGGTGTACATGCTATAATTGACAATGGTTGTATCTGGTAAAAATAACCTGTCGAGAGAAAGAAGGCCGACAAAGGTTGGATATCTTTTTCCTCGGCTTTGCCAAAAATACTATGATGCAGGGAGGGCTCCACTGTGCGGAAAAATCATCACGGAAAAAAAGATAAGCTGGTGAAGCGCGTTTTTGCGCTTTGTCTGGCGCTTGCGGTCATCTGCACCTGCCTTGTGCCGGTGTTTGCAACCGAGTACAAGGAAGTTGTCGATTCCGGGGACGAAGTTGCCGGTTTTGGCGGGGAGGAAGCCACCCGGCCTGTAGACGGCGGTGAAGCTGCCGGTTTTGGCGAGGAGGAAGCCTCCCGGCCTGTAGACGGCGGTGAAGCTGCCGGTTTTGGCGAGGAGGAAGTCTCCCGGCCCGTAGACGATGAGGGCAGCGAGGACAACCCCGGCGAGGGCGGCACTGTTACGGATTCGGAGTGGGGCACCGTCATTGAGTACGACACCAGCTCCAGCACCGGGACCCAGTGGTCCGGCGAGGACGACGTGGTGGCAAAGCCTGATGACAAAGTGGTCGTTTCCGGCGACGAGATCAAAAAGCTGCAGGATATGGTGGTCTACCGCTTCTGGCTGAAGGAGCTGAACGCCAACGACCTGAAGGACATTACCGCTCAGGCACAGATCAACAATATGACGGAAAGCGAGTATCTGGCCCGGAACGGTGAGGTTCTGTGGAACCTGTACTTCATTCAGGCTGTGCCCCGGGCAGAGACCATTGCGGACTACAGCAGCTACATCGAGAACCCCTCCTCCAACCGGGACCCCAAGGGCGAACTGCGGCTGTTTGACTACTGGTACACGCTGGACGAGTTTGGCAACCGGGTGCGCCTGAACCTCACCGACCCCACCAGCAACATTCTGGACGACAAGACCACCACCGTGAACGTCTACGCCGCATGGAAGGACGGTACCGTTGGCTCCGATGAGGAAGAGGATGTGGATCACGAGGATCTGGTGGACAAGAACCCCGTGCCTGTAACTCTGGATGCCAAGGCCTCTGCCTCCTACGAGGACGAGGAAGGCAACCTGAAAACCACAACACTGCCGGTGGAGGTGAAAAATCTGCCCTCTGCCGCAGATCACCTCAGCGTCATCCACATGGGTGATGACGATATGGAGAGCTTCTATAAGAGCCACTCGAATGATTTTGGAAGTATGGCTCCCATTCTGGGCCTGAAGATCTCCCCCAAGAACGCCAAGGGCAAAACGGTGCAGCCTGCCAAAGGCGAGAAGGCTACCGTTACCGTTTCCGGTCTGGACAAACTGCCGGAAATGGAAGGTGCAACTGCCGACACGCTGAAAGTGCTCCACCAGACCTCTGATGACAATGTGGAGATTCTGGATGTCCTTACTTATACCAACGGCACCCTGACCTTTGAAACCTCCAGCTTCAGCCCCTTTGTGGTTGTGCGGACGGATGGGTATGCAGTTAATACGCTGAAAATCAATAGAATCACAAAAGTCTCTATCAAGGACGATATTGCAAACAGTGGCCACTACGTCCTGAAAATCACTGCGGATGGCAATGAGTATGAAGGCGCGGAAGCAGGAAAACTATTAAAAGAGAATGGCTTTACTGTGACCTGGGAGAAAGGTGGTACTGTTGTTAACCGCCTTGAGGTGACAAATGGTGTTTATAGCCGTGAAGAAAATGGCGGTTGGGTTGATGTTGTCTACACGGATGGCGCTAATTTGACTTATACTGTGACCATTGCTAAAGACACTCAAAGCCTAAATGATAGTTTGACGGTTAATTATAACGATGAGCTGAAAAACGGTGGCTTTGAAGATGAGCTCAGTAATGGTACGGATCAGATCAATGCTGATACAGCTCCTAATCTGGTGTGGAAGACAACTGCAATAACTGGTGGTCAACACAAAATCGAAATTGGCAATACGAAGGGGATGACATCGGTCTATGAGCTACAAGCAAATGGCGATAAATGGGATAATGTACAGTTGTCTAACACGGCAAAAGCGTATGGTTGTGCAAGTGCAAATACTGGTGACCAGTTTGCAGAGCTAAATGCTGAAGGCGCAGGTGCTCTATATCAGGATGTTTTGACAAAGCCGGGCCAACCAATGAATTGGCGTTTCTACCATAGAGCGCGTACGCGCAGAGGTTATGAAGACCAGTCCAAGAGTGTTATTCAGAGTGGAGCTGACACAATGGCCATGGTGATTGCACCACTTGAACTTGTGAAAGATGTTACTACACAGGCTCAGTTGGAAAGCCTGCTTGCTGAGTGTATAAATCATAATGGCGAAAATCACATTACAAAGAATAATAAAAGATACACAGTTTATGTATACGAGGCAACGGCTGCTATCGAGGATTTATCTGGTACTAGGAAATGGGATCAGGTCAATTGTTATGCTAAATATTCCACTTCTAGCTGGACGGAGAGTAGCGATACCTATAAGATTCCGGACGGCCAATATTTGACCCGATTCTTCTTTGCAGCAATTTCTACTGCTTCTGACGACGACCAGACTAACCAGACTAAGACTATGGGTAACTTGCTGGATGATGTCTGGTTTAGCCAGAACGTTGCACCGCCAACTTCCGGCACAGGCCGTGTTACTGTTACCAAGAAGTTCTATGGTTTGACAGAGGCAGAAGCTAAGACATTAGGGAATAGCGGTTTCATTTCTTATAACCGAAGTGTGGCTCATCGTGGTATTGCTGACCAGGCGCTGACAGCGGTTGATTTTAGTGGTGATATTTGGACGAACGGCTATGATGATGAGAATGGACCTTATGTTTCTGTAAGCCATGTGTTCGATGAAGTTGTTGAAGCAAATACGGATTACACATATTATTTCAAAGAAGATGTCAAGAAGGCTGATGTTAGTGGTTACAAATTGACAAGAACCCTTGTAGATGGTATCGAAGGCAAAAATGGTAGTGTGACTATGAGCAAGGAAAACAGCAACCGGTCTATAACCTTCTCGAACTTCTACGAGAAGAAGACCGCTGATGTTACCCTTACCAAGCACGTCACCGGCCTGATGGGCGATACCCACAAGGAATTTGCTTTCAGAATTACCGGACTGGAAGGCAAGGGCGCGACGCTTGAGAATGGCAATTTGTCCAACTTCACCCTGACGCACAACGGTAGCGTTACCCTGAAAAATGTGCCCATGGATACCGTATTTGCTGTGGTGGAGACGCTGGGTGCTGACAGTGGGTATGAGACCAAGGCCACCGGCCATGATACCGATGCAACTCGTACCTTCTACTACAAGTTGGTGCTGGAGGATGGCGAGCAGAAGCTGATGGCCTGTGATGCAGATGGAAGCCATGAAAAGGCACAGAATGAGCTGGCAATTACCGTGACCAACCATTGCACCCTCAAGCCCGACACCGGTGTTCTCCTCGACACCCTGCCTTACATCGTCATCCTTGCTGTGGTCGTTGGCGGCGGCATCCTGCTGATGCTGCGCAAGCGCCGCAAGAACGACGACTAAGGAGGCCGCAGGATGGCAAAAGCAAAAAAGCAGAAGCCCCAGCGGCTGGCCGGTGCAGAGGAAAGCTGTATCAGCCCGGAGCAGGAAGCGATCATCCAGTGGTTCCGGACGGTGAAATTCCGCAGGAACCTGCTGGGCGGCGTGGACGAAGCGGCCATGTGGAAGAAGCTGGAAGAGCTTTACGCCCTGTACGAAGCCGCCATCCGCGCCGAGCGCACCCGCTATAACGTGCTCTTGGAGCAGCAGACCGGAAGCCTGCCCTTGGATACCACCAAAGTAGACAGCTCTGACCCCCAAAAGGAGGCGCATTCCGATGCACCCGCTGGACAATGAAGCCCTGAAGCAGGGGGCAAAGGCGGTGCGCCGCCGTCGGCTGGACGCTGAGAACCGGCAGGATTTCATCAGCCTGCTGGGCCGCATTGTGGTGATCCTGCTGTGCGCCTGGGTGCTGTTCACGCAGGTGTTCCTGCTCACGCAGGCCAAGGGCAGCAGCATGTTCCCCGCGGTAAAGGATGGCGACCTGCTCATCTGCTACCGCCTGCAAAAAACCTACGCAAAAAACGATGTTGTGGTCTACACCCAGGGCGGTAAGCTCCGGGTGGGCCGCATCCTTGGGCGCGAGGGAGACCTTGTGGCTCTGGACGACAGCGGCACCCTTGTGGTGAACGGCGCGGTGCAGAGCGGCGAGATCCTCTACCCCACCTACGCAAAAGACGCGCTGGAGTACCCCTACACGGTGCCGGAAGGCTGCTTTTTTGTGCTGGGCGATTACCGCACACAATCCGAGGACAGCCGGGACTTTGGCCCGGTTCCGCTGGAGGATGTGCAAGCAAAAGTAATTACACTACTGCGGCGACGCAGTTTGTAATACCACGGAAGCCGGAAGAAGCTGCCGGCATCCTGCCTGTGAACCGCGGAGTTTGGGCCGCGGCACAGGAGTACGAACTATTTCTTACTAGGGAGGAATTACAATGAAACTGAAGAAATTCTTCGCAGGCGTTCTGGCTGCCGCCATGATGCTCACCGTCGTCGCAACCGCAGCGTTTGCGACGGCACCTGATAAAATCAGCGTTCCCGGTGCAGATGGAAATGCTAAGATGTTTACTACGGGTGACGCTACTCTGCAACTGACGAAAGAGCTGAAGGTTGAGAGTGGCACTGCACCGAGTAAGATGACTTTTAATTTTGAGGTTAAGTCTGGTGCTGCTGTGGTCGATGAACCCAGCGTAACTTTTGAGCCGTCTGAGGAAGAAGGTTCTTTTGCTGCTACAAAGACTTACACCCGTACTTTTGGTATCGATTTGGAGAAACTTCTGGGTACGAACAAGACTCAGGTTGGCACCTATGAGTACACCATTACCGAGAAGAATACTACGATTCCCGGCATTACGAAAGATCCCAAGACTGTTAAGATGACTGTTACGGTTGTCAATAAGGCAAGTAAGAACCTGAGTGCTACTACTGGTTACGGCTACTATGTTGCACTGCGTGATGGTGAGAGCAGTGATAAGACCAATGGTAAGTTTACCAATACCTACAACGCATACAATCTGGAAGTGAAGAAAACCGTTCAGGGCAACTTTGGTGATCTGGGTGATGACTTTACCTTTACTGTTAGCCTGAATAAAATTGCTGGCAAAGATGATAACTACGCTACTGTGACCGTTACTTCTGATAATGCTGCCAACAATGGCAAAACTCTGAGTGTTGGTGGTAGCGTGGACATTACCCTGAAGCACGGCGAGAAGGCAATCTTCTCCAACCTGCCGGAGGGCGTGACCTATACTGTTAGCGAGAATGGTTCTGTGTGGACCGCTACTGAAAGCGGCAATGTGGCAACGAAGGGCCAGTATACTGTTACTCTGGAAAATGGTACTCTGACCGGTGAAAAAGCTCCCGAAGCAACTGGTACTATTACCACTGCAAACGCATCTGTTGGCTTTATCAATACCCATGAGGGCACCCCTGACATGGGCGTTGTGCTGGACAATGCACCTTACATTGCAATGCTGGCCATCGTTGCCATTGGTGGTGTGGCCCTGATGCTGAACAAGCGCCGCCGCGACGAGGAGTAATTGCTCGCGGTAGATTAAACCCCACCGTCATCCCTTGCGGGATGCCACCGCCCCTAGTAGGGGCGGCCTTGGCAAAACCGTGAAGCTTTGCGCCATGCCAAGGGCCCCCCTATTAGCGGGGGCTGGCACGCGAAGCGTGACTGGGGGGTTATCTCAGCACAAACCTAACGAATAACCACTTATTTGAATTTGCTTAACCGGAGGTGGGCTGTATCAACTGGCAGAGAAAAGCGTTGAGGGCAGCCGACTTTCTGGTGAGCGCGGTGGTCGTGCTGTTCCTGGTGGTCGCCGGGGCGTATTCAGCCTATGCCCTGTGGGACAACTCGCAGGTGTACGCCGCCGCAGACAATGTTCAGGCAGAGCTTCTGCAGTTCAAGCCCAAGGCGGGCGCGGATAACGGCGCAAGCTTTGAGGAGCTGCTGGGCATCAACCCGGATGTCTGCGCGTGGGTCACACTGGACAACACCGCCATCGACTACCCTGTGGTACAGGGCGAGGACAACTTTACCTATGTGAACACCGATGTCTACGGTGATTTCTCGCTGGCAGGCAGCATCTTTTTGGATGTGAACTGCGACAAGAACTTCACCGACCCCTACTCTCTGCTGTATGGTCACCACATGGAAGAGAGCAAGATGTTCGGTGATCTGGATCTCTACAAGGACGCAGAGTTCTTTGCAGAGAACACCACCGGTGAGCTGATCCTGCCCGACCGCACCTATGATCTTAAAACCTTTGCATGTCTGCTGGTTCCAGCGTCTGAGAATGCGATCTTCGATCCCCAGCGCTGGGACAGCGACCTGCAGGGGTTGTACACCTTTGCGCAGGAGAACGCCCTGAACCTGAACACCGAAACGCTGGCCGCCATGAAAGCGGCGGGCGATGACGCTCAGGTGCTGGCGCTGTCCACCTGTTCAACGGAGTTTACCGATGCACGCACCATTCTTCTGGCGTGGATGATCCCGTCCGCGTCGGATTCATAAAGGAGAGGATGAAATGAGGTTCCGTAAAATCGCGGCAGCACTCCTGACGCTTGCGTTGGGGTTCTGCCTGTGTCAGCCGACGGCATTTGCGGCCACCGCGGCTGACCAGCATACACAGCTGCAGGAGCTTCCGGTTTCCATTCAGTCCACGGGGGAAACACCTCTCCCAAAGGAAACACTGACTGTGGAACTTGAGGCTGTGGACAATGCGCCCCTGCCCGAGGTGACCACTCTGGAGATCACCGACGGCGAGACCGGCAGCTTTGGCCCCATCAGTTACACCAAGCCCGGCTACTACGTTTACACCGTGCGCCAGCGCGCCGGTGTAAACACCCGCGGCACCTACGATGAAACCGTGTACTATCTGCGCGTTTCCGTGGTGTGGGACAACGACAAGCTGGTGGCCCGGATGGCCGTGCACACACAGGCCGACCTGATGGACGAAAAGGTGAGCAGCATCACCTTCAATAACAGCTACAAGGCCATCGAGACCCCGTACTACCCGGACCCGTATGACCCTGTCACCCCGCCCACCCCTTCCACGCCGGAGAACCCGGCCCCGGCAGATGCCCGCCCGACTGTGACTGAAACCACCACCCCTAGTGCACCGGAGCCCACCGCCCCGGCCAGCGTGGTGGCGGATGCCCGCCCGGCCGAAGGCCCCAAACTGATCCAGACCGGCCAGCTGAACTGGCCTGTACCTGTTCTGACGGTAAGCGGTCTGGTGCTGGTGGCCGTGGGTGCCTACCTGATGGAGCGCAGCAAGAAACGTGAAAAGAATGCGTAAAGTATCCCCCGGGCTCGTCTGCATCGTGCTGGGTG
>ERZ791923.2400-NODE-2400-length-16851-cov-4.984877_pt1 | contig 16851 bp, 11 predicted proteins | sample MGYA00510133_ERZ791923 | MGnify/ENA primary metagenome ERZ791923 (study PRJEB30046, sample SAMN00792106) | human gut metagenome | study: EMG produced TPA metagenomics assembly of the A metagenome-wide association study of gut microbiota in type 2... | reverse complement strand
TATTTTATGCGAGAGTTCTTTACTATAGCAATTTTTAAAATTAAAGCGGATATCCGCATGAACAAAACCACCCTGAACAGTCAGAAAGAGAAACATTCCACGCTCTCCTTGCGGAGAGCGACTTCTTTAGGTTTGTTATCGCTAAAGCCCCATACACATTTCTATCCACGCTCTCCTTGCGGAGAGCGACGTTGTGCCCCGCGCAAACCCTGATGTGAATTACGAGATTTCTATCCACGCTCTCCTTGCGGAGAGCGACCCCTTCACAACGTCAATGTCAACCCGCTTGGTGGGATTTCTATCCACGCTCTCCTTGCGGAGAGCGGCGATCGGTGGCTTCGGTTGCTTTTGCTTCGGTTCTGATTTCTATCCACACTCTCCTTGCGGAGAGCGACACGACCAGGTTGTGGTAGAGGCGTCCCGCTACCAATTTCTATCCACGCTCTCCTTGCGGAGAGCGACGCGGAGGTATCAACAATGCAAGGCTTGAATGTTATTTCTATCCACGCTCTCCTTGCGGAGAGCGACCTGGGGCGGCAGTCGAGGCGGCAAGACCGCAGCCCTATTTCTATCCACGCTCTCCTTGCGGAGAGCGACTGCATATCGGCCGGGGTTGTGTTATGATACATAGAATTTCTATCCACGCTCTCCTTGCGGAGAGCGACTTTTCGTACTCCACGTCGTAGTAAATGGGGTACGCATTTCTATCCACGCTCTCCTTGCGGAGAGCGACGCCTGCTGCAGAACGGCTTCCTCGATGTCGCCGCAATTTCTATCCACGCTCTCCTTGCGGAGAGCGACCCAAAGTAACAGCAAAATCAATTAAGGTATCACGATTTCTATCCACGCTCTCCTTGCGGAGAGCGACATCTAATCGCAGTGAGCCGTCCTCATGGCGGCGATTTCTATCCACGCTCTCCTTGCGGAGAGCGACGCCCGGCTGGCAGCGTTCGCGCAGCACGGCGCGGAGGATTTCTATCCACGCTCTCCTTGCGGAGAGCGACGGTACTCCCTGAGGCCTCCCCCTGCACGGGGCGAGATTTCTATCCACGCTCTCCTTGCGGAGAGCGACCACGCCCGCGTAGGCGTCGCCGCCGGGGCTGTTATTTCTATCCACGCTCTCCTTGCGGAGAGCGACGTTCTTCGTCAAGGTCTTGGGTCGTGGTCTTCTTATTTCTATCCACGCTCTCCTTGCGGAGAGCGACCCAGACCAATACCGGCAGTAACGAGAGTGGCGAATTTCTATCCACGCTCTCCTTGCGGAGAGCGACTAACAGCTTGGTTAGGTGTTCTTGTACCATTGATATTTCTATCCACGCTCTCCTTGCGGAGAGCGACAACTTCCTCACGGCAAGATTTACTCACCGTGAGATTTCTATCCACGCTCTCCTTGCGGAGAGCGACGCCTGGCCGGTCGGAATCTCTCACCACCGCAGGATTTCTATCCACGCTCTCCTTGCGGAGAGCGACACGTCGCCAGCTGCCGCGCCGTTCAGGTTATCGACATTTCTATCCACGCTCTCCTTGCGGAGAGCGACTGCACAAGCCTGGCCTGTTCTTCCAGCAGGCTGTCATTTCTATCCACGCTCTCCTTGCGGAGAGCGACCGCTGTGCCCGAAGACGCAACCATCGAAACCGACATTTCTATCCACGCTCTCCTTGCGGAGAGCGACCAAATCAATCAGATCTTCGGTTTTTACTTTTCTGCATTTCTATCCACGCTCTCCTTGCGGAGAGCGACCTATGGGTCTTGATGGGAGGTTTAAACTTTAATGATTTCTATCCACGCTCTCCTTGCGGAGAGCGACGGCATTGGTCTGGTGTTCCTGTGGTGGGGTGTCCGATTTCTATCCACGCTCTCCTTGCGGAGAGCGACACTTGGCAACGTGGTAGCCGGATCACTTACGTCGAATTTCTATCCACGCTCTCCTTGCGGAGAGCGACCTTGAATTGCTCCCGAAACGGCTTAGCGATGCGCTATTTCTATCCACGCTCTCCTTGCGGAGAGCGACGCTGGTGTACTCTTTCTCATTGACGAGATTCAGCTTATTTCTATCCACGCTCTCCTTGCGGAGAGCGACTGTCAATGGCGGCGTTCGGTCAAGTTGTTTCGGCAATTTCTATCCACGCTCTCCTTGCGGAGAGCGACCGACATATTTTGATACCTCTTCGATGGATGACTTCATTTCTATCCACGCTCTCCTTGCGGAGAGCGACCGACAGAAGTTGGCGGAAGCAATCAAACCATCATAAATTTCTATCCACGCTCTCCTTGCGGAGAGCGACGAGAATAGAACCCGACCAAGTGCCCGGATATACAATTTCTATCCACGCTCTCCTTGCGGAGAGCGACCCACGGTTTCGGTTTGCACCCCTTCCAGCAGCTTATTTCTATCCACGCTCTCCTTGCGGAGAGCGACTTTTAACTGCGGCCTGCATTTTCCTCTCCATGCCATTTCTATCCACGCTCTCCTTGCGGAGAGCGACTTACGGCACGCTGATATACTCCAACGGCAAGGCTTATTTCTATCCACGCTCTCCTTGCGGAGAGCGACGCCCGGCGCACGGTTGTATAGGTTCGGCGGATAACATTTCTATCCACGCTCTCCTTGCGGAGAGCGACGTGTTATTTCCCCCATTTTTCTGCTTTGCTGCAATTTCTATCCACGCTCTCCTTGCGGAGAGCGACACCTATGCGCCGGAATATCGCCCGGAAACCGAAATTTCTATCCACGCTCTCCTTGCGGAGAGCGACGTGAGGGCGGCACATACCCGTACTTTGACACTGAAATTTCTATCCACGCTCTCCTTGCGGAGAGCGACTGGCGGCGGTCTGTTAAGCTGTTTCGTCAGAACTATATTTCTATCCACGCTCTCCTTGCGGAGAGCGACTTGCGAGTGCTGGACGGCTCCAAATCGTCTATAATTTCTATCCACGCTCTCCTTGCGGAGAGCGACCCATTGACAGGTAGGGCAAAAACGATTCTTGCAATTTCTATCCACGCTCTCCTTGCGGAGAGCGACAGCTTAGCCCCAAAGCCGAAAACAAAAGCAACCATTTCTATCCACGCTCTCCTTGCGGAGAGCGACTAATCCAAGCTATGCCGCACTTGACGGCGCATCTATTTCTATCCACGCTCTCCTTGCGGAGAGCGACTCGGCCAGGGTCGTGACCTCTTTCTGGTTCATTTTATTTCTATCCACGCTCTCCTTGCGGAGAGCGACGTTACCCCCGTCCGCAAACTTCTGAAGTTCGGCATTTCTATCCACGCTCTCCTTGCGGAGAGCGACCTACTACCCTACGGCGCCTGGCGCATACAAGGCATATTTCTATCCACGCTCTCCTTGCGGAGAGCGACTTGATGAAAAGATTCTCGCCGCCCTGGAAAACAAGATTTCTATCCACGCTCTCCTTGCGGAGAGCGACCTTTTTGTTTGTTGCTGAAATGTGCGAATTGTAGAATTTCTATCCACGCTCTCCTTGCGGAGAGCGACTCGGCTCTCGTCTTTATGATATGTCTGCCGCGTGATTTCTATCCACGCTCTCCTTGCGGAGAGCGACACGGTTGTGAACAATATTGTATTCGTGCCCGGGAAATTTCTATCCACGCTCTCCTTGCGGAGAGCGACTTACGGCACTGCACAACATACTTGAATTGCTCGCGATTTCTATCCACGCTCTCCTTGCGGAGAGCGACTTGAATTGCTCGCGGAACGGTTTAGCGATACGCTGATTTCTATCCACGCTCTCCTTGCGGAGAGCGACAGCCCGCCGAGCATCACGCCAACAGCCAGCAGGAATTTCTATCCACGCTCTCCTTGCGGAGAGCGACCAACCCGGCAAGTCAAACAAACTTACCGGGAAAATTTCTATCCACGCTCTCCTTGCGGAGAGCGACTTCAATGGGAGGGAATGAAGAGCCTTTCTGAGGTTATTTCTATCCACGCTCTCCTTGCGGAGAGCGACAGCTGATAGCGTATCAAAGTGGACTGCTACCTGATTTCTATCCACGCTCTCCTTGCGGAGAGCGACCCGCGATTGATGTCTTTCTGGCTGTGTGGGCGGTTATTTCTATCCACGCTCTCCTTGCGGAGAGCGACCTATTGTTCCCGTTGAATTGACAACGCTCGTCAATATTTCTATCCACGCTCTCCTTGCGGAGAGCGACGCGGCGCTCTGTCAAGTTATTCCGCCAAAACTATATTTCTATCCACGCTCTCCTTGCGGAGAGCGACTCAGCTGTATGATACTTATGCCAAGGTTTTGCGCATTTCTATCCACGCTCTCCTTGCGGAGAGCGACATCAGTAACATAATCAATAATGTAATCAATGGAGCATTTCTATCCACGCTCTCCTTGCGGAGAGCGACGGATAGATGGCTTGCGGGCCTAAAGGGCACGCTATTTCTATCCACGCTCTCCTTGCGGAGAGCGACGCCACGGCGTTTCCATTATCGTAAGCGATAATCATTTCTATCCACGCTCTCCTTGCGGAGAGCGACAGATGATTTGGAGCCGTCCACGACACGCAAATTAACATTTCTATCCACGCTCTCCTTGCGGAGAGCGACAAGAGGGTTGTCAGAAGAAACGCCCTGCATGAGTTATTTCTATCCACGCTCTCCTTGCGGAGAGCGACGAGAGAGCCGACAGCCTTGCGCACGCCCCACCACAAATTTCTATCCACGCTCTCCTTGCGGAGAGCGACGGCCCCCAGGGTTGCTACACTCTTAAGGAGGTATTATTTCTATCCACGCTCTCCTTGCGGAGAGCGACGTAATGGATACCCTCATACTCGCCAACGCGGTGCTATTTCTATCCACGCTCTCCTTGCGGAGAGCGACCGGTTATGAACAATATTATATTCATGCCCCGGGAATTTCTATCCACGCTCTCCTTGCGGAGAGCGACTTCAAAATTAGCGAAAACCTCACGAACAGAAAATATTTCTATCCACGCTCTCCTTGCGGAGAGCGACATAGTCAACCTCAGCCACACTGCCACCAACAGACATTTCTATCCACGCTCTCCTTGCGGAGAGCGACGAGCCAGCACGCACCAGGAACGACAAGCACAACATATTTCTATCCACGCTCTCCTTGCGGAGAGCGACTTCTTCTAGCCTTGATGATATCCTTGCTGGTGTCATTTCTATCCACGCTCTCCTTGCGGAGAGCGACGTCCGAAGTATCCGAGAGGGTACCACTAGCAGAAATTTCTATCCACGCTCTCCTTGCGGAGAGCGACCATCTGAAAACGTCAGGTCATCCCCATAAAACAAATTTCTATCCACGCTCTCCTTGCGGAGAGCGACTTTAAACCTCCCATCAAGACCCATAGACAAGAAAATTTCTATCCACGCTCTCCTTGCGGAGAGCGACCAGTTGTACATCAATGGGCCGACCAAAACGGTTATATTTCTATCCACGCTCTCCTTGCGGAGAGCGACAGGCAATCCGCGTAAAAAACCATGAATATGCCAGATTTCTATCCACGCTCTCCTTGCGGAGAGCGACCAAACCAAACAAACAATAGAAACCTACTAAGGAATTTCTATCCACGCTCTCCTTGCGGAGAGCGACTTATGTTCCCTGTTGTTTTTTATCTTGAAAATGTATTTCTATCCACGCTCTCCTTGCGGAGAGCGACCTTTAGAAAATCCTGCGAGGGCATTTCTTATTTCATATTTCTATCCACGCTCTCCTTGCGGAGAGCGACCGTCAGACAGATTGCAATTCATACGATACATAATTAAATTTCTATCCACGCTCTCCTTGCGGAGAGCGACACTATCAAGGGCAAGCCGGCTTCGCCGGTTATCTCCATTTCTATCCACGCTCTCCTTGCGGAGAGCGACGATAGTATAGATGAGCATTAAGGTCTTTAACACTGATTTCTATCCACGCTCTCCTTGCGGAGAGCGACATCTTCAACGCCAGCTGTGCGAAGCCAATTCATACATTTCTATCCACGCTCTCCTTGCGGAGAGCGACCCAACCTAAATAAAAAAAGCCCTTGCAAGACTTTAATTTCTATCCACGCTCTCCTTGCGGAGAGCGACAAAGTGTCTGTTACAGTGCCGTCAGGCTCTTGATATTTCTATCCACGCTCTCCTTGCGGAGAGCGACCGTTAGGCCTACCGGCAAGCCAGCCTAGCACACCGGATTTCTATCCACGCTCTCCTTGCGGAGAGCGACATGGCTCTTGACCAGTATCTTAACGAGCAGGAAACATTTCTATCCACGCTCTCCTTGCGGAGAGCGACAGCTAGTAAACGTGCGCAACAGCCCAACAACCAAATTTCTATCCACGCTCTCCTTGCGGAGAGCGACAAACTATGCAATCTACTATTAACGAACATCGGACATTTCTATCCACGCTCTCCTTGCGGAGAGCGACTCAGACAGATTGCAATTCATACGATACATAATTAAATTTCTATCCACGCTCTCCTTGCGGAGAGCGACATAGTCAACCTCAGCCACACTGCCACCAACAGACATTTCTATCCACGCTCTCCTTGCGGAGAGCGACGATTGTGACATCTTATCTATTGAGCGTTGTAACTTATTTCTATCCACGCTCTCCTTGCGGAGAGCGACCCCGGAAAAGTCAAAGTAGTGGAGCCGGGATTGGTATTTCTATCCACGCTCTCCTTGCGGAGAGCGACGTCTCTTTTATGTTATATGATACATCGGCCTTGATATTTCTATCCACGCTCTCCTTGCGGAGAGCGACATGCGGCGGACATATCAGCGAGCCGAGAAGCAAGCATTTCTATCCACGCTCTCCTTGCGGAGAGCGACCCACTACGATAATTATAATCTGCACTGTACCGAGATTTCTATCCACGCTCTCCTTGCGGAGAGCGACAGCAAAAGTGCACAAAACAGTGGGGCACTTTTGCGCATATGAAACAAATTTTATGGGGATTGCATCTTCATGCTGACAGGCAAGGCTGTATTTTACCCTTTCCGCCCCTGTTTTTTCCATATTTTCTGGTGCGAATGAACCGGGAATTTTATGATTGCCTTCCCCTCGCACTAAGCAAACAAGATTCCATCCTGATCAAAATCCGGGTGCAGACCCACATGCTCGACTTTGCTTTTGTAATGGTTTCCCAGTTGATAAAAGCGCAGGCTGTCCGATTCCGAATCGATCAGTTCGGTCAATTTTGCTTTGAACATCGTGTATTGCGCGGCATCCAGCAGGCACTCAAATACGGAGTTTTGCACCCGCTGGCCGTAGTCTACACAGACTTTTGCTACTTTGCGCAGCCTGCGACGACCGGCGGCTGTTTCGGTGTTGACATCATAGGTTACAAGCACCAACATAACGGCACCTCACTTCCAGAAAAACGGTGGGTACACTTCCAGGTCGCCGCGCAGAGCACGGGCCAGCAAAAGCGCCTGAACATAGGGCACCAGCCCCCAGGGCAGTTTTTCTTTCAAAAACGGATGGGTGATCTCTTCCTTCTTTTTGTTCTGCCATGCGGTCAGGAAAGCTTTGCGGCCATCATCCGTCAGCAGTACGGCACCATTTTCCTGTTTTTGCAGGTGTTTTGCCGTGATGATCTTTTGATTGATGCAGCTGATGACCAGCCGGTCTGCATAAACCGCCCGCAGTTCTTCCATCAGGTCAAGTGCCAGACTTTTGCGGCCGGGGCGCGGGCGGTGCATAAAGCCAACATAAGGGTCCAGGCCCACAGCGGTCAAGGCGGATGCACACTCCCGCGCCAGCATGCTGTAGGCAAACGAAAGCAGCGCATTCACATTGTCCAGCGGTGGACGGCGGCTGCGGCCCTCAAACACAAAATCCTGCTTTTGCTGCAGAATCAGGTCATTCAGGCAGTCAAAGTAGCGCTGGGCTGCCTCGCCTTCCAGGCCGCGCAGCTGTTCCGGATCATCGCTGTTCTGTATCAGCGGCAGCGCGGCGGCCAGCTGGGTGGAGGTGCGTTTCAGTTTTTCGACCGGGACACGCTGGGGATGATCGCGGGTTGCGCGTTCCAGCACCCAGCGTGCGTTATACACTTTACCAAGGATAAAGCTCCGGGCATAGCGACAGCTCTGGGCCGGGTCATCCGACACGCGGTACTGCGCCTGACGCAGCAGCACATTGCCGCGTTCTTCCCCCACGGTGCGGGCCTGAAATCTGCCATACGGGTCAAAAAAGCAAAGGTCAATGCCCCGCCGGGCACAAGCTCCCATCAAAGCGGGGCTGGCACCCGCGTAAGTAAAGCAGACGATGCCTTCCAGCGTATGCAGGGCATAGCGGTGGGTTTCCTGCTTATTGCGGGTAACAACAAGGTTTTCGCCATCCAATGTCAGGTAAGCGTCCTCATTGATGACAAACAGGGTGTTGAGCAGCTTTCTCATGGCGCGCCCTCCTCAATATGCTCCCGCAGATACGCCGCCGGGTCTGCCTGCTGATACAGCGCCGGCAGGCAAAGCTCTTTCAGTGAGCAGGCATTGCAATGCTTGCCGGGTTTGCTTTTTGGGGTATAGCCGCGCGCAAACAGGCGGTTCATCTCATCCGCCATGGTCTGCGCGGTGCTGCGCAGTTCCGGTGTCAGGGAAACATGTTCCCGCTGCCGGGTTTCTTCATAAAAGATTTCCCCTTCCGGCACCTCGCACACCAGCATTTCTTCCAGCGCCATGGCCTGTGCGCAGAGCTGCAAACGGTCGGCATCGTTTACCTTGCTGCGGCCATGCTTATATTCCACGGGTATGGGCTGCCACAGGCCGCGGCGGCCCTGCAATGACACGCCGTTTGGATCCTTGTGAAACTCTACCACATCGCAGTCGCCGGTCAGTTTTAAGCGGTGGCTGACGACCCTCATACCGCGGGCGATCAGCAAATCGCCGCGTTTTTCCGTCAGGGTAACATCATGGCAGCGGGTATGCTGCAGGCGGCCTTCGGCGGTGCGTTGGTTTTCGGACCATTGTTGTTCCAGGTGTATGAGCGCCCACTGACGGCGGCAAAAGCTGAAATGCTGGATACCGGACATCAGCAGGTAATCATCTGGGGAAGCCATTACGACAGCCTCTCGCACGTTACCCCTGCGGGAAGATTTTCATCCACCGTTACCACATAGTCATGGTAACTGCGCGGGAAGGCTACCCCTTCGGCACGCGTGACATGCACTGCATCAAACAGTTTATAGGACGGCGCATTGCCCAGCTCCGAATCATGCTTGAACACGATCAGTTCCCGAACTGCCATTTTGCCGCGGGCTGCACTGTGGTCATTTTCAAACATATTCAGGATTGCCTGCCACAGCAGCTGCAGGTCATCCTCTGAGAATCCTGTAGTTTTGCGGGCAAGGTTGGCCGAAACATAACCCTCTGCACGGTACAAACCATACGGGATCACATACTTGCGGCCCATCTCAGTGCCTTTTCGCTCTGCATCCGCTTCGGTCGTAATGGCAATACGGGTAATGGTCACTTCCTGCGGGAGGACAGGATCCACCGAGCGTGCAAAGCTCAACTGAACCGGGCCACGCACCTGCCCACAGTTCAGTGCGCCTTTTACAAAGGTTGTCATAACGGCGCCAAATGTGCGGATATCATAAAAGTTCTGGCACATAAAGTCCCGGATTTTACGGTCCAATTCCGGGTCATCTTTCTTGGCAGCTTTCAGTGCCTCCTTGGAATCTCCTTCAACGCCCAGATATTCCAATGCTTTTTTGTCGCTGCGGTTCAGGGGAACCTGATCTTTAATGTAAATCTGGTATCCTGCTTCATCTTCTTTGGCCACTTCGACATAGTTGCGAATCTTACGCTTCAAGCAGACATCTGTAACAATGCCATATCCCGTTTCCGGGTCGACACGCGGCATGTTGCCTGCATCCGGATCGCCGTTCGGATTTCCGTTTTCAACGTCAAACAGAATTACAAAATCATACCGGTTTTTGATTGCCTGTGCCATTGTTATTCCTCCACTTTCTTTGTATAGCGTTCCTGTGTCTGATGGTAATAGCCAAGGATAAAAGCGCCTTGTTCCGGCAAGGTCAGCCGTGCGGGAAAGCTTCCTTCCAGTTTTCCGCCCGCCAGCGCAGCGATCTGCTTATCGTAATAAATCTTTTGTGGCTTGCTCATTTTTTGCATATGCTTTTGCGCCAGCATCAGAATTGTTGGGAACACAGTGGCCGGCGTGGAAGCCGCTGCATTAAAATACCTGTCCTTGATGGTTGTATTGATATCCGGGTTTACCGCCATCTGGATTGCTTCCAGCACAGCAAAAAGCTGCCCCATAACATACGGTTGATAATTTGTTTCCTTGTTATTTCCCACAGTTAATACCTCCTTTGGGCAACGGGGATCTTCATTACGCCGGTAGTATGCTTTTATAATAGCGGCACGGCCGCGTGTTACTTTTTGCTCTGCGCGGATACGCATCATAACGCCATCCAGCAGGGTTGCCGGGTACCTTGTATTATTCAGGATTGCACGCAGAACATCGCCCGCCAGCTGCGGTGCTGCCGATGGGTTGCGGGAATTGGTGTTGACGGTTTCCTGCAGCAGCCAATACACCCCCAGCCGCGGGAATTTATCATAAGCGGGGCGCACAATCTCTAAGCGGTCATAATGCTTCTGCACATTATCAAGCAGCGTTTGAAATGTATCCTGCCAGAAAAAGCGAACCGAGAGGCGCGCCGCATTAGGGGCCAAGCCAAGCACATAAAAGTGCCTTTGTGGGTCAAGTGTCACGTTCTGCCACTCTACACTCTGTCCATGGACCAGCTTGTCCACTGCATTTCGCACATCGCTTTCGCTGACAGGCGCATCCATGGCAAACAATGCATCCATTGCTAACTGCTGGTAGGCGGTCTCACCGCCTGCTGCCCAGCAGACAATGGTGGTATCGCCCACGCGCTGAACATGTTCCCTGTCTGCCAGCAGATAGTTTAATGCCTGTGCATAGGCAAAGGCCGCATAACTGCCAACCGGCGCATTGCCCCCCTGTTCATGTCCGTATGAGCAAAAAGCGTCCGCATTAAAAGAAACAATCGATGCGCCGGAAGGCTGTGCCCCGGTCACGCCTTTAATCGCCGGGTGCAGGCGGGCAAGCGGTGCCTTTTGCCCTGTAACCAGGCATCGGATTTCCGGTGCATCCGTGTTCTTATCACACTGCCGCTGCCAGGCTTCCTGTATTTCCGGATCGTCCTGAACATAGTTTTCCCGAATCAGAAATACCAGATTGCCACCCTTGTAAAGTTCCTTGAGACTTTGTTCCAGCGCTGGATTCTGCTCCGCCGCCTTGGGGTCCCAGTTTATAAAAAAGTTCCGCACTGCCTGTGCCGCCTGACCAGGAACATTTTGTAAAATGGCAAGATGCAGCTCCTTTGCAGCGGCAAAGCACTGCATTGCACGCTCCGGTTTGCCTTTTCCGTCAATGCCGAGCATGTAAGCACTGTTATCACACAAAAAATTGGCTGCCACACCACTAGAGCGTTTAACCTGTTCCGGAACTTGCAGCTGACATGGAGCAAGCACTGTTTTTTTTCCGCGCTTTTCCTCTTGCTGCAAGGGGTGCAATGCCATCAGTTGGCCGTTTTCATCCAGTTCCAAAGCCCAACTGACTTTTGCGCTTGTCCAACCGGGGCGCGTGATTTTGCCATTGGCCAGCAAATCTTCATAGTATTGTACCAAAGCCTGTAAAATCATCGGTACACCTCGCAGTCTGCCACATTCAACACACCATGTTCCAATTTTGCATGGAAATACATCGGGGTTATGTTCTGCGGGTCAGTGTAGTTAAAGTCATATAGCATGAATCCCAAATCCCGTGTTTCCTCAATGGTCGGGATTGGCCCGCCGGGCCATGCGCGGAATGCGGCAGGAAATTCACGGCACCCAAAATAAGGGGTATGAAAACACTGGCCTCTGGACATGCGCCGGGTAACAATATCCTGGAACTTTCCCGGATTGTCGCTCGGTGCCGCACGGTCAGTCATCTCAAATTCTGCCTCAATCACATAATGAACGTCCTGCAACACCATGGCTGCACGCTGAACGATCTGCTGGGGCGTGGCAAGGTAAAGCTCTTTCCCTGTTCCCTGCATCGCGCTGCGTACGTCAGAACAAAGGATCTTACTTTTCACCTCATTCCGGCGGATATTTGTAAAGCGGATGGGATTCATGACATAGATTTTCCGGATTTTCCACCGTAAGCCAGGGTGATAATAGATTGCTTCTACTATGCCGCGTGCCGCGGAAGGGGTGAGGACTTCATATGAAACCCTTTCGACTTTTAGCTCAGGCCTCGAGAGCAAAGCATAATTCCCCCATACTTCCAGCTGGATCATCTGCATCAACTCCTTTGCATTTCTATTTTCAGTTGTTTTTAATTTATATTTTTGTTATAGTTTCAATATACGCTACTTTGCACCAAATGTCAATCCTTTTATCATGTATACTTTTTGTTTGCTTTTCATTCGGTTTTCTTTTATAATAAGTTACGTCGGCAGCTTATGCCGTGGATAGAAATAGTTGATTTTACTTTATCGCACAAGAACGGCAGGGCAGGCTCCCTGCCGTTTTTGCTTTATGCAAACCAGGCTTCTCCCGTTTCAGCTTCCATAGCAAGGCCCGTGTTGTTATCGTAAAGGCTTCCGTCCGTTAATTCCCATATGCCTTCACTGATTTGGCAAACCGCCCCGGCATTCTCCAGCGTTTTCAGATGATCCGGGTAAACCGAAACACCATATTGCCCCAGTTGACGGAACAAAGTTTTGCTTACCTCTCCTGCACGCAATCGTGCAAGCAAATGTTCCCCTTTCCCTTGGGGAATGTATACGGTCACGGCAGGTGTTTCAATTAAGCGGAACCTCTCTGCCGCTGTTGCAAAGGGGAAAATGCGCCCTTCCATATCCTGCTCGAACCCTTGCAGAATTTGCTGTTCATCCAGTCTTTTATCTCCTTTTAAGGTACGGTAAAACAGAAAGTATGTTTCGATTGCTTCCAGAGATGCCAGATCTGCATATTTTTTCAGGACGCTTTGCGTTGCGGATACATTCTGTTCCAGCATGCGCGGTACATGCTGTCCTTCCAATGTGAAAATCTGTACCAAGCTCTGCTCCGCCGGGCGTCTTCCCTCTCGATTGCAGCGCCCCGCCGCCTGCAAAATGGAATCCAAACCTGCTTCCTCGCGGTACACAGCCGGGAAATCCACATCAACACCCGCTTCGATCAAAGAAGTTGATATCACACGGCAGGGCAGCCCATCTTTTAAGCGTTCCCGGATTTCCTGCAATAACTGTTTGCGATGGGCTGGGTATAGCAATGTTGTCAGGCAGTAGCTGCCCTCTTTGGGCAGGTTATTGTATAATTCCTGTGCTGTTTTTCTCCGGTTTACAATACACAGCACTTGTTCCTGCGCTGCCAGTTCTGCGCCAAGCTGGCTTTGTTCCAACTCTCCGCGCATTTTTAGCGTTGTACGCCGGAATGCTTGATATTGCTCTTTGGGATGTGGGCAAAGTTCCGTCATCTGCAGCCCAGGCGCCAGTTCATCAAACAAGGGCTGCAAAGCTGGTTGTGTGGCCGTGCAAAGCACCGCTGCTGCGCGGTAATGCTGTACCAGCTGCGCGATTGCCGCAACGCAGGGGCGCAAATAAGGAACCGGCAGGTTTTGTGCTTCGTCAAAAATGACCACGCTATTTGCAATGTTATGTAATTTACGGCATTGTGACGCATGGTTGCCGTAAAGTGATTCAAAGAATTGCACGGATGTGGTAACCACCACCGGAGCATCCCAGTTTTCCGCCGCCAATGCTTTGCGGTAGGCTGCCGGCTCATCATCTTCCTTGGCAGAGTAGTCCACCCCTGAATGGTGTTCCAAAACATTTTCTGCTCCTAATATTTCCGAAAACACATCCGCGGTCTGGTCAATAATGGATGTATAAGGGATCACATAAATAACCCGGTCCATATGGTTCTTTACAGCTAGCGAAAGCGCAAATGCCAATGACGCTACCGTTTTTCCCCCGCCTGTAGGAACGGTCAGGGAATAAAGGCCGCGCCGCCCTGTTTGCCCTGCCGTTGTACAGGCACTCAAAATTGAACTGCGGCGCTGATTCAAGGTTCCCTGGGGATGGCTCCATTTTGCGGTATATTGGTTCAACCTTTTCAGCAGTTCATCCATTGTCTGGCCTTGTCCGCGCGGTTTAGGGCTGCTCATAAAGTTTTCCGTATCCAGATAGTCCGCATCGACCAGGCAGGAATACAACATCCGGGTATAAAATGCCTGTGTAAAACGATTTTCCTTCATCATTTCCGGCTGGGGCGGTATGGACGGCAGTTTAATCTCATTCGTCCATTGGGTATAGGGTTCAACGCTCTTTTTCAATCGCCCAAACATTGTCGCATCCTGCGCAGTATCGCTTCGGCCTCCTCCATCCGGCAGGCCGCTATGGTGTCCCGCAATAGCAAAAGCCAGTGGGATTTGACCATATCGGGCAGCCACCTGTGCACCAGCCGTTGAGTGATCCACTTTCTCTCCACCTTGCAGGCGCTTTTGAAACTTTGTACTATATTTACCAATATCATGCAGTAATCCAAGCCAAGTTCCCTGTTGCTGGGCATCAAAGGCTGCTGCAAATTGCCCACATAGGACTGCCGTTCCCTGCAAATGGTCCGCTACCGTTTGGACGCGGGTTCCGTCTTCACTGATATGAGCCAGCATCTTTTTCTCCTGGTGCATAATCAAACTCCCTTCTGTTTTGCTTTTCTCTATTATAGCAGATCACTCATCCCATAATTCGGACTTTCACTCCAGTTCTGCAATCTTTGTCATACTATCCAAATTTATCCATGTAGAATTGTTAGCTATTCCCATTAGCAGATATTTTTGATAAAATAAGATATTATAGGGTTTATGAATTCACTTTCTTATATTACTTCTTCATCTTACCGAAAAATCATTTGCGCAAGGAGTGAAAAGCCATGAAAAGGAAGTTATTCTCATCTTCCGCCAGTGTTATCACCGCAATAATGCTTACCGCTTGTGCTGCAGCGCCAGAAAATAAACCTGCTTCCTCCGCTGCTCTTTCCCCGACCAGTGAAGCTGTTGCCACAGCTATACCATCCACTAGCAATGCCAACTGGAAGTTACCGCCGCAATATGATTTTGACGAGATGATTCCTCTCTTCTCCCGCGAAACCCACACTGCCGGTTACGCCGCTGCCCGAAATCTGTACGCTGTGCGCAGGGGCGAACGCTGGAGCCTGTTTAATGCTGCCAACTGTAATGCTTTTCTGGAAGATTTGTCAGAAAGCATCCCGTACCTGTATGGTGAGCAGGAGCTCTCCATTGGGGTAGATGATACATACGATTACCAGAAGCTGAATGCCCTGGAAGAACAGATTAACCAGGAGCTGGTTGCCCAGCAAATGCCTTTTACAACCATGCTGGGCGGGCACGGCGGGTATGGCATCCAGTGGATTTTAGGTGACAGCCAGATTTACCGTTCTGCTATTGGTGTCTATACATTTAGTGGCACGCCCATCGAACAGGTGTATGCTCCTGATTTGGTTGGCATCCAGCAAGGCATTTGGGATGATGAATATGCCGGTTATCTTGTTGACAATTCTGCACCTTTTGCCGTTGCGGATAAAAACGGTACAATTTTAACCGATTTCGACTACCAGGATGCCTGCATGGCCGGTGAATCTTTAATCGCGGTAAAGGATGCAGCCGGTAACTGGGGATATTGCGACCAAAGCGGTGCTTTAGTAATCCCCTGCATTTATCAGCCGCAGATGAGTTTGTCCATCATGAACGAAACTGTTGAATATCCTTATGCAGACTTATCTGGCATGGTAGTTGTGAAAAATCAATCCGGACAAAAGCTAGTTCTGGATGTTTACGGCAATGAGATAATTTCCGCTGGGCAATATGAAGATTTAGCCCCCGCGCGCGATGGCTGCGTATGGGCAAAACAGAATGGCCTTTGGGGCTTGCTGCAAGTACAGGATTATACCGAAAACAATGCCGACATTATTCTGCCGGATGGATGCATTGCACCAGATGTAACGCTTAGCCGAATTGATAGCCTTTGTACCTACACCACTGCTGATCATGGGCTGGTTATGCGTAAAGGTCCCGGTACAAATTATGAAAAAATGGATAATATCCCCTACGGTATCATCGTATGGGAATGCGGCTATAGCAGCAATGTGCCTGACTGGGTTGTTGTATATTACAGTGGGATTTATGGTTGGGTCAGTGATGAATACTTGGCTACCACTATTTATTCCACCAGTAAATAATAAATAAAAAAGCAGGTGTTCATGTAGAAACGATATCGTCCTCCACGTGAATACCTGCTTTTTATAGCTTCTTTTATTATATCTGTTCTGTGCCGCTATTTGTCTCTGTATGAAATAAATAGCCGCTATATGCATTTGAATGAAGTATTCTGTTTTTTTTGCTTTTTTACCTAAAAGAATCGCGTAGAAGGCTCTCTTAACTAAAGAGCCGACCTCTCTCACACCACCGTGCGTACCGACCGGTACACGGCGGTTCAACCACATAAGTGCAAGGACTCGTAGTAGCGCCTGAGGATACTAAAATATCCTGCTTCTGCGAGTCTTTCGTTTGCAATGGAACCTTTTAATACAGGACTACCGGCGACACGCCAATAACCCAGTCTGGAATTGCCCCACTGGTACTATTCCAAAATTCTTCGTTTGAGTTTCATTACTCATCGATATAATCTTTATCGAACCACTCGCCTAGCGAGTGGTTTTAGACATACAAAAGAGCACCTTAGCTTACGCTATGGTGCTCTTCCTGGTGACCCGTGCGGGAATCGAACCCACGTTAACGGCGTGAGAGGCCGCTGTCTT
>ERZ791923.2391-NODE-2391-length-16870-cov-9.773833_pt1 | contig 16870 bp, 21 predicted proteins | sample MGYA00510133_ERZ791923 | MGnify/ENA primary metagenome ERZ791923 (study PRJEB30046, sample SAMN00792106) | human gut metagenome | study: EMG produced TPA metagenomics assembly of the A metagenome-wide association study of gut microbiota in type 2... | reverse complement strand
GGTACATATCATCTAGTTTTTTCTTAACAATTTTCATGATTTTCTCCTCTTTTTGCCTATTTTTGGGTATAAGAAAAGCTGCATAAACGCAGCTTTATTTTTTATTATTCACTAAGTGCTGCTTTTAAGCCTTCTTCAATTTCTTTTGCAGACATTACATTCTTTAGTCCAACAACTTTAGTTCCACGTTTCTTTGAATCTTCAAACATAGGAACGAAGTTTTTTGAACACAATACGATATCATAATTTCCAGCAGCTGACTTTCCTTCGCTCACTGCACAGTGATGAATTTCTTGTACATCTAATCCCATCTTTTTAGCCACTTTTTCCACATTTAATTTGATCATCATACTTGTTCCAGCACCATTGCCACAACATACTAATAATTTTAATTTTGCCATTGTAATATCTCCTTTTATTCAGCACTTACTGCTTATACTTTTTCTAAATACGCATCATAATCTTCTGTAATTAAGAAATATGTATCTGGGTGTTTACGATATTGTAATTGTGGAATTGCTAATAAAATCAATACAACAATTCCCACACCTACGTATCCTGCATATTTCATGATTACTGTGAAGATCGGCCATACCGTTGCCCAGTCAAACATTCCTAGATATCCTCCATATTGACTTAATCCAACCCAGCCAGCAATTAAAGCAGATCCGAATACTTGAATTAAACCAGAAATAAATGGAAGAAGCATAGCTGCTTTGATACCACCACGATTATCAGCATATACAGCGATAACTGCATTATCGAAGAATACAGGAACGAAACCTGCAATTACCAATGTTGGTGAATGCATCAACAATAAAGCACCAATCGCTAAGAATTGTCCTAAAGCACCCATTAAGAATCCTACTGTTACAGCGTTTGAACTACCAAATCCAAATACAGCGGCACAATCAATACCAGGAACAGCTCCAGGTAAGAATGAATTCGAAATACCTTGGAATGAATTTGTAAGTTCTGTAACGAAGGTACGAACACCTAATTGTAAGATAGCTAGATATACCGCAAAGTTAAACGCTGTTGTCATAGTATAGAAGAAGAAGTTTTGTGTTTCTGCAATAAATCCAGCTTCAACTAAATAATCCTTTCCTAACACCATTAAAATAGCACCGAAGAATAAGAACATCAAGATAGATGTTGCGACCATATTTTCATTAAAGATAGATAAGAATCCAGGGAATTTTAAATCATCTAAACGTTTTGAATTTTTTCCCTTCATCTTTTTAGCAATACTACCAAATAATGCGATACCAAACATTTGTTGGTGAGCAATCGCAAAACCTCCACCTTCAGTTAATTCCTGCGTAATTTCTACTGTTAAGTTTGAACCAACAGCCCAATATAATCCTAAAATCAATCCCATAACAATTAGAATTGGTGTACTTCCTAATTTAGGGAAGCAGAATAGAATCAACCAGAATGCTGTTGATGCTTGTTGCATCTGTACATGACCTGTTGTAAATACAGCACGCATTTTTGTCCATTTTTTTAATCGAACTAAAATTAAGTTCATAATAAATGCGATCAACAATAAGATCATAACTTGAGAGAACGTTCTACCAAATTGTTCCTGTAAACCTTCTGTAACAGCGTTTTGTCCAAAATATGGATCAATAACCATTGCGTGTAAATTGAAACGATCTTTTAATCCAACTAAGATTGGTCTAAAGTTTCCTACCAAGCCTGAAGAACCAACACTTAAAATCATGTATCCTACTGTAGCTTTAATAAATCCTGCAAATGCATCGTAAATTGGTTTTTTCAATAATAAGTAACCGATAAATACGATCAAACCGATAAAATATGCGGGTTGCGTCAAAATGTTTGTCGCAAAAAAGTCCCATACTGTCATTATTATATTCATTTTACTCTCCTCATATATTATTCATATTGATTAGCGATTTTTTCTAAATCACCTTTTGTTTTTGCATTCATCAATGCTTCAACGATATCCTCATTCATCAAAGTATCCATTAATGATTGTATATTTTGAATATGTTGTTCATGATCAATTGCCGCTAAAGAGAAGAACAATTTTGCCTTTTTATCTGGATCTTCTGGATCAAAATCAACTTCTTCTTCCACCTTCATAAATGAAATAGCTGTTCCATTACATCCTGCTGCTCCTTCTGTTGAGTGTGGCATCGCAATACCTGGAACAATCACAATGTATGGTCCATATTTATTTACACATTCAATAACAGCCTCTACATATTCATTTTCTACTGTATTATCCTTTAACAAAGGTGCATAGCTTTGTCGAATGGCGTCTTGCCACGAATCAACTTTCTCAACAAAACAATAGTGTCCTTTTTCAACAATTTCTTTCAACATATTCATTACCTCTTCTTATAAAACTGATCGATATGGAACGTTAGGTTCCTCTTCGAAGCAATCCTCAAATCCTCTACGATAGTGATATTGACGTTTTGCTTTATCTGTTGGATATACATATTTTCCACCAACATCCCAAATAAATGGATGGAATTTGTAATCTAACATATCTTTCTTATAATTATATAACAATTCAATTTCTTTTGGGTCTGCTTTAAAGTTAGTCCAAACATCATAGTGAATAGGAATAACTACATCTGTTCTTAAAGCCTCAGCCATACGTAAGATATCTACACTTGTCATTTTATCTTGCATTCCAACTGGGTTTTCTCCATATGATCCAAACGCAACATCAATATCGTAATCTTTTCCATGTTTTGCATAATAAATTGAATAATGAGAATCTCCTGAATGATAAATATTTCCTCCCGGTGTTTTTACTAAGTAGTTCACAGCCTTATCATCCATATCTGTTGGACATTTGCCACGAAGATCTTCACGATCTGGACCCTGTGAATCCGTTGTTGTGATACAAGTACGATCGAATGAATCTAGCACAACAATTTCAATATCTTTAATTTTAATAGTATCTCCAGGTTTTACTGTAATGCAACGATCTGCAGGCACACCCCATTTTTGCCATAATTCAACAGATTTTTTAGGTCCAATGAATGGCACTGGAATTTCATTTCCATTTTCATCCACCGTCGTCATACCTGATTTTAATACATGACTTGCATATTCCGCTGACATGTGATCTTGATGATAATGTGTAGCTAATACTGCATCTACTTGCTTAATTGCGAATGGATCAATCACAAATGGTACGGCTCTTAAATTTGGCTGCATATTTCTACAACCGCACATATTAGCCATTTGATGGCCAACTTTCATTTTTCCATCACCATGAGTACGTTTACCATTACCTGCCCATAAGTCAATTGTAATGTTTGCACCACCAGGTGTTTTAAACCAAATACCAGTACATCCTAGCCACCACATTGCTACAGTGCCAGGTTTTACTTCTTCATTTTCAATTTCTTCATTCAACCAAGTACCCCATTCTGGGAAAGTTGACATGATCCAAGAATCTCTTGTAATTTCATCTACTTTTGACATTTTTTTCCTCTTTCTATTTTTCACCATGGTTTTTTGACGTTCAAATCATAAAACATTAAAAGATTAAAAACAATCATATTTTATGTTCGTTTATATATTTTTACGATTATTTAATCACTTATTAACATTTTTATGTTTTTTGATTGCATTATACGATTGACTTATATGTTCGTTTTAGATAAAATAAACTTAAAGAAAGAAGGTACAACATGAAAACATTAGAAAAGATGTCTTTTTCACAAAATGCTCAACAAATTATTTCTTATACATTCTATATTTTATTTGCAGGCTACAATATTTATAAGATCATTCAAACTGAATTTATATCTACTAAAATACTATTTATCATTCTATTAATTATTATCTTGGGCATTGCACTTTATTCTGAATATTTAAAACATTTATATAGAAAGGCAATCAAAACAATTGCCTATGATTTAAATCCTGAAAAAGCAAATGAACAATTTAATGAATTATTAAAAAAAGACGTATTTCACGCCTATAAAAATGATAAAAAAATATTTGATACTTTATATTATATAGATCAAATGCAATATAAGAAGTGTTTAGAACATATTGAAGAGAACTCAAAATTCTTTCACAGTTCAATCGATCAATTACTAATCTATCATCACACTAAATTCTACTGTTCTTTTATGTTGAACGATTTGGAATGCACCAAACAAGAATATAATAAATTAGAAAGAATGCGGAATACAAAGATAAAAGGGGCAAAGGTATCTCCTTTATTTAATTGGGAGTTTATGGATGCGATATATTTAATCTCAAGAAAAGATTACAAACAAAGCTATAATGTATTTAAATCTGTAAACACAGATAATATGAATCCTAGAGAAAAAGTACAATATTATTATCAATTCGGCTTATTATGTAATAAAATAAAGGAAAAGAATCTTTACAACAATTATAAAAACAAAATCATAAATTTAAAAGGGCTAAGCAACACATGTAAAAAGGGAGAAATTTTATGAAAATGACAAAGGAAGTCGTAGATAAGCGACGAAAAAAAATCATGCAAGAAATACAAGTCAAGGGTACTGTAAATGTAGATGAACTTGCTGCAGAATTAAATGTAACACCACTAACAATTCGTAGAGATTTACAATATTGGGAAGACATGGGAGCTGTTGAACGTTTCTATGGTGGTGCTAAACTTGTTCAAAACTTTGTTGAACATGACATAGATCCAAACGAAGCTTATAAACATGCGATTGCCAAATATGCTGCAACATTTATAGATGATGGAGATACAATTTTCATCAACACAAGTTCAACTGCACTATTAGTCATAAAATATATCATAGGGAAAAGGGTCACAATCATCACAAATAATGGAAAAGCTATTTTCTGTGATCATGACCCAAATGTACAAATTGTAATGACTGGAGGCGAGCTTCGCTTTCCTAAAGAAACAATGACCGGTGATTTTGCCTTAAACAATCTTCAAAGAGTCAAAGCCAACAAGGCATTTTTAGGATGCAACGGATTTGACAGCGAAGTCGGCATGAGTACGGCAATTCTTCCGGAAGTAATCATCAATGAAGCTATGATTTCTAGGTGCAGTGGGGCTGCCTTTATTTTAGCAGATGCGACAAAAATTAATTATGTGCATCAATTTGTAGTCGCAAAGCCAGACTCATTTGCTTACTTAGTAACAGATACTCGAGTACCTGCTGAACAAATAGAAGAATTTGAAGAAAAAGGTATTCTTGTCAAACAATTAGATCCACTACTTAACTACAAGAAATGAGAAATCATTTCTTTTTTTAATCCAATAATTCTAGCCCATACTCCATCAAACACTCATTGGTTTCATATACACTCTTATGATTTTCAACACAATAAATCAATAAGGCATCTCTTTTTACTTTTGGATACAACATCCCATTATTTGATAACGACAATAAGTTGTTTGTCATACGTAAATCTAAGCCTAATCCTAAGCTTAACTGAATCACCTTATCTTTATTAGGAACCTTGGATCCATCAAAGATTTGGTACCCATAATTCCTTTGAATTGTTGTCTTCGATAAAATCTGTGCCTTAGTTACATGTTTAATTTCTAATATGTGATTTAAATACTGTGAAAAAGTTAAATCATCTAGACTTTCCATTAAAGTATTTAAACCATCACTCTTTGTTTCTTGAATTGTTTTTAATAATTGATTTGTCTCTGCCATAATACTTATAATATACACAAGAAAGAGCAATTTATGAAGACTTTACGAATAATTAAACAAGATCAAGATAAAACAATTTCATTAGTAGAACATGAAATATCACATACAAAATATATCCAGAAAGAATTGAATTATTACGATAAGACTCTTTATCAAACGATTCAAAAGATAAAGAATCCTTACTTACCTAAAATTTTTGTGATACAAGAAAATGACAACCATCTAATACTAATTGAGGAATATATAGAAGGTAAAACATTGAGTCAACAATCTTTTTCAAAAGAACAAGTTAAAGATATCATGCATCAATTATGCGAGTGTTTAGATTCATTACATAAGTTAAATCCACCAATTATTCATCGTGATATCAAACCAGAAAATATTATTTATCACAATAATAAGGTGACACTCCTTGATTTTGGCATTGCTCGTTTTCTAGATTCCAAGAAAAGTAAAGACACTCTTATTTTAGGCAGTGTAGGTTATGCAGCACCCGAACAATTTGGCTTTCAACAATCCAATCCACAAACTGACATTTATGCCTTGGGTAAATTAATGAACTACTTATTAAATGGTTCACTAGAACATCAAAGCAATATTTCCTTTGATTTAAAACAAATTATTTTAAAAGCAACACAATTAGATTATAAGAACCGCTACAAATCTGTGAAAGAAATGGATCTAGCCATTCAACAAAAACAAGTTATTATTCCGCCATTCAATAATACTACTTTAAAATCGAAGATGATTAGCCTTGCATGGATTGTATTTACACTTATAATTGTGGTCGATATGGAGCCAGGGGAAACCATTAAAAATAGTTTTATTAATAAACTAAGTTGTTTTTTGTTTATATATTTTGGTTTATTCCTTTACTACAACAAGAATTTATTCCATAAGAACATGTCTAAAGTCCCTTGGCCAATACTTTATTCCATCATTCTCTTTCTATTTTTATGTTTAGACGTATGGTTTTTTATGTGGATTGATTCCCTGATTTAAATGTATGCTCATGGCATACCAAACCTTTTTATATTTTTCTTATACTAAAGAAAAAGAAATAAGGAGTATATATGAAAAAGGGTTTAAAAGTATTTTTAACAGCCGCTATTGTCTTATCGGCTGTCGCATGTTCAACAACGAGTGATGAAGAAACAAAGAATAAAGACACAAAAGAAAAGGTCGTAGAAACAAAGAAAGATACTAGTGTTCCAAAAGAGTATCGTAATGCACTGCATAAAGCTGAAAATTACAGTAAAATGATACACATGTCCAAACAAAAAATCTATGATCAATTGACTTCAGAATATGGAGAAAAGTTTGATGCAAAAGCTGCACAATATGCGATTGATAATCTAAATGCGGATTATAATGAAAATGCATTAAAATGCGGAGAAAACTACAAAAAGACGATGCATATGTCAAAAGCTCGAATCTATGATCAATTAACTTCTGAAAACGGAGAAAAATTCACAGCTGAGCAAGCACAATATGCGATTGACAATATTAAGGGAGACTATTTAGAGGCAGCCTTAAAATCTGCCAAGAATTATCAAGAAACTATGAGCATGTCAAAAGATGCCATCTATAATCAGTTAGTAAGTGAATACGGAGAAAAATTTACAGCTGAAGAAGCACAATATGCGATTGATAATTTAGATGAATAATCCTATACTAAAAGCATGAAACTCGCTATATTATTTCCTGGAATTGGATATCACACGGATAAACCATTACTATATTATTCAAAGAAGATATTAAAGAATATGAATTATGAAATCAAAGAAATTCATTTTGAAAACCTAGACTTTGATTTAAATAAATCTAAAGATGAGGCATATAAACAAGCCAAAGACCAAATTCATAAATTCGATTTAAAAGCTTATGATTCCATTCTCTTTATCTCAAAAAGTATAGGTACTTATTGCGCAGCTAAACTTGCCCATGAATATAAGTTAACTGCCAATATCTATTTCACGCCATTAGATTTTACTTTGGAATATCTTCAACAAAAAGATTTAGTGTATTCTGGAACTCAAGACCAATGGGCTAACTTCGATAAGATTGAACATTATTGTATTCATCATCTTATTGAATTTCATAGTATTGTTGATGGGAATCATTCTTTAGAAACAGGAAATATTCAAACAGATATTGAGAATTTGAAACAAATCATGTATCGTGTAGAAACATTTATCCACAGTTTATAAGGCTGTGGATATTTTTAATTGATCTTTTAAACGCTCAAAATAATTCTTTTGAAATTGAATACGGTCTAGCCATAATGTTTGTGCCGTCTTTGTTGTACACTCATAAGAAGCATATTCATACAATGTTTGTAGCATCAAATCTACATACTTAATCTGTACATCTATTGATTGTTTACTAAATTGTGCAGCTTCTAATGTTTCATATAAACGATAGGCACCTACACGATCAATATTATCCGCTTCTTGTACACTCAATGTGAACGCATTATATTCCCCATCAAAATCCGCTTTTAAATCCACATGAATCGCAATGGCATAACATATATCATGAATACGCTCTTTAGGATAGTCAATCGATTCAAGAAATGTACGCACCATTTTACTAGATACCCTTCCATGATTTTGCCACTCATCCTGTGTTTTAAAAGGTGTACAATAGCTTACATCATGCAACAAACACGCAATTATTAAATTCTCTACATTCAACCCTTCTTTTTCAGCAATTTCCTTTCCAATATTTGCGACACGATACGAATGAGCCAAACGATATGTATCCTTTATTTTCAATTTCAAATAGTCTTGAGCCTTAACTAAATACTCCATATATTCATTATACTATTTCTTTCAGAAAATTTCTGAAAAAAGCTTATGTTCATGGTATGATATATGAAAGGAGTTTTTTATTATGAAGTTAAATGTCGATTTAGAAAATCATTCATATCCAATATATATTGAAAGAAACGCAATTCAAAAAGTACATAAATATATTCCTGTATCAAGAAAGATTGCGATTATCACAGATACAGGTGTGCCTAAAAAATGGGTCAATATTGTCAAAGAACAATGCCCGGATTCTTTTATATGCACCATACCGCAAGGTGAACCATCCAAATGTTTTGATCAATATAAAAAGCTTTTAGAAGAAATAATTTCACACAACATGTCTAGAAAAGATGCCATTATTGCGGTAGGCGGTGGGGTTGTCGGAGATCTTGCAGGTTTTGTTGCTGCAAGCTACATGCGCGGCATTGATTTCTACAACATCCCAACGACTGTATTAAGCCAGGTTGATTCAAGTGTAGGTGGTAAAGTTGCCATTGATATGGGTTCCTACAAAAATATTGTAGGGGCATTTTGGCAACCTAAAACTGTTATTATCGATCCAAACGTATTATCGACGCTTTCCCTTCGCCAACAACACAACGGTCTTTGTGAAGCACTTAAAATGGGACTAATTCTAGATGATCATTTAGTCTCTTTATTTGAACAAGAAACATTAGATATCGATGCGATTATTACGCGTTCCATTGAATTAAAGCGAGATGTAGTTCAACAAGATGAAAGAGAAAGTAATCTTAGAAAGATTTTAAACTTTGGACATACCATTGGACACGCCATTGAATCTGCATATGGATTAAATACATATCTTCATGGAGAATGCGTGGCGATGGGTATGTTATTCTTTATTGAAAATGAAGCATTAAAACAACGCGTATTAAACATCTATAAAAAACTAGATTTACCCCAAGTACCAGACTATGATACTGCCACATTATTAGAATATGTAACACATGATAAGAAAAGCAGTCATAATACCGTATCTACAATTCTAGTAAAACAATCTGGTTCTTATATCATCAAAGAACTTTCTTTTGAAGACATACAAAACGTATTAGAAAGAGGACCTTATGAAAAATAATTTCGGTACAAATATATCTTGGACATTATTTGGTGAAAGCCATGGTCCTGCCATCGGTATTACATTAGATGGTCTTCCTGCAGGCTTTAAGGTGGATATGGAACAAATCAAATCGGACATGGATAAGCGTAAGGCAACAGGTAAAATTTCAACCCAAAGACACGAAGCGGATGAAGTGCATATTATTTCAGGAATGTATAACGGGTATACAACAGGAACTGCACTTACAATTATCATTGAGAATCAAAACACTAAATCAAAAGACTATTCTGCTTTTCATGGAAGATTGCGCCCTGGACATGCTGATTTTACTGCCTTTGAAAAATACAATGGATATCAAGACTATCGTGGTGGTGGACACTTTTCTGGAAGACTTACCGCATGCATTGTAGCTGCTGGAAGTATTTGTAGACAAATTCTAAAATCACAAGGAATTGTGATTGGATCACACATTGAAAGTTTATATACTCTATCAGATACTCCTTTCTCTAAAGACTACACTGTTCTAGAAAAACAAATTCAAGAAGTCAATGATAAAACTTTTGCGGTTTTAGATAATCAAGTCAAAAATCAAATGATTCAAGAAATCGAAAAAGCAGCTGCTGAAGGGGATTCATTAGGTGGTGTTTTAGAAACCGCAATTATAGGCCTTCCTGCAGGATTAGGAGAACCTTTCTTTGATTCTGTAGAAAGCATTTTATCACACTTAATTTTCTCTGTACCAGCCGTCAAAGGTGTTTCTTTTGGTGAAGGATTTGGCTTTGCGAAATTAAAAGGATCTCAAGCCAATGATGCCTTCCGTTTTAATGATAAAATTGAAACCAAGACAAATCACAATGCCGGAATCAATGGCGGCATCACAAATGGTATGCCGATTTTAATCCATACTTGTATTAAGCCAACACCATCGATTTTTAAAACACAAGAATCTGTAGATTATCTTTCAAAAGAAAACGTGGATCTTAAAATTCAAGGAAGACACGACCCATGCATCTTGCACCGAGCAAGAATTGTTGTGGATAGTGTAGTTGCGTTTGGTTTATTAGATTTATATATGTCTAGGCTTGCCATTAAGCCACTTCAGGGGGATTTTGAATGAAAGTAAAAGTAACACCAAGTAAAGTACATGGAAATGTAAAAATACCTGCATCCAAATCTATGGCGCATAGAGCTTTAATTTGCGCCTCATTAAGTGATGGTACAAGTATTGTTTCTAATGTCACAAACTCAAAGGATATTGAAGCAACTGTTGGCTGCATGAAGGCTTTGGGTGCTAAAATTAAACAGATTGATGAAACTACATATGAAGTAACCGGTACAAATCTTTTTAAACAAGAAGGAAACATTACGTGTAATGCGAATGAATCTGGTTCTACTTTACGTTTTTTGATTCCACTTGCTGCATGTACAAATGCCAAAGTTAAATTTTTAGGTCAAGGAAGATTGCTTCAAAGACCTATGGATGTATATAAAAATGAATTTAAAGAACAAAACATTGAATTTAATCAATCGGATAAAGAAATCATTGTACGTGGAAATCTACAAGCAAAAGACTATGTTGTACAAGGAGATATTTCCAGCCAATTTATTACAGGATTCATGTTTGTCCTTCCATTATTAAATCAAGATAGTACACTAACAATTACTAAGCCTTATGAATCAAAAAGCTATGTAAATCTTACGATTCAAATGTTAGCAAAATTTGGTATTGAAATTATAGAAACAAGTTCAAATTCCTATTTAATCAAAGGAAACCAACACTATAAAGCACAAGACGTTTCTGTTGAAGGAGACTTTTCTCAACTAGCCTTCTTTGCGATATTAGGCACTTTAAACAATACTCTTTCGTGCTCCAACATGGACATGTCAAGTAAACAAGGAGATAAAGCCATTTTAGATTGTATTCCTAGTTTTACAAGTAACAAGGATACAATCACGTTCACAAAAAAACAACCTGCACCACAAACTATCGACTTATCTAATTGTCCAGATTTAGGACCAATCTTATGTGTCTTAGCCAGTTTCACAAATGGTGAAACAAATATTGTGAATGCAGCTCGTTTACGTATGAAAGAAAGTGATCGTATTCTTGCTATGGAAACCGAACTTAAAAAATGGGGTGTGGATATTACTTCTACATTTGATTCCATTCAAATTCACGGTAAAGAACACTATAAATCAGATAATACAGTAGAAATCTTTGGACATAATGATCACCGTATAGTTATGGCAATGACAGTTTTTGGGTTATGCGCAGAATCTGAATGCATTATTGATGATGCCCAAGCCATCACAAAGAGTTATCCTACTTTCTTTGAAGACATTCAAAGCTTAGGTGGAAAGGTTGAGATTCTATGACAAACATTGCGATTATCGGACTTGGATTAATGGGAGCAAGTTTTGCGAAGAAACTAACACACTTAAACTACAATGTTTATGGTATTGATGTTTCTAAACAAACGATTGATAAAGCCAAAGAATTAAATATTATTGTAGATGGTAGCACAAATCCTTTAGATGTCATTTCAAAGTGTGATACATTTATCTTCTGTCTATATCCAACTAAAATTCTTCCTTGGATCGAAGTCTATCAAAATGATATTCCTAAACATTCATTATTAATGGACATCAGTGGTGTTAAGACAAATATTGTCAAACCTATTCAAAATGTATTACGCGAAGATCTTGAATTATTAAGTATTCACCCCATGTGTGGTAGAGAATCTCGTGGTATTGAATTTAGTGATGAAACGATTTTTAAGGGTTCAAACTTTATTCTTGTTCCTACTCAAAAGAATAAAAATGAAACAGTTGAAGCCGTAAAGGAATTAGCTAACAAGATGGAATTTGGCAGAATTTGTACACTATCCATTGAAGAACATGATAAAATGGTTGGTTTCTTATCTCAATTAACTCATGTGATTGCGGTATCTTTAATGAATACACATGATAATGCACATCTTGTAGAATATACAGGAGATAGCTTTAGAGATTTAACGCGTATTGCGAAAATCAATGAAGATCTATGGACGGAACTCTTCATTATGAATAAAGATATCTTATTAGATGAAATCAACCAGTTTATCGATTCAATCTCTCACTTTAGAGATTCTTTAGAACAAGAAGATACACAAGAAATGAAGCGTCTATTCATTCAATCCACAAAGCGTAGAGATAAGTTTAATAAAACCGATGCAAAGAAGAGATAATGCTCTTCTTTTTTTATACTTTTTTTGGCATAATAAAAAGTGGAGGTTTTACAAATGAAAACGAATACAATAAAAAGTTTTTTAACTATTACACTCGCCATGTTTATCATCAGTGTCGCCATATATTTCTTCTTAATTCCTAGTGGTGTTATTACCGGAAGTGTTACTGGTTTAGCTATGGTTTTAGCTAAAATCACAAGCCTATCTATTTCTACACTTACCTTTGTGATCAACGCCTTATTGTTGATTCTAGGTATCATTCTAATTGGTAAGGAATTTGGGGCAAAAACGATTTATGCCTCTTTATTATTACCTTTATTTCTAGCTGTATTTGAAAGAATCTATCCAAACAATATTTCTTTAACACAAAATGCTGTTTTTGACATGGCTACATATACATTAATTTTAGCTTTTGGACAAACCATACTATTTCGTGTAAATGCATCGAGTGGTGGAACAGATATTATTGCGAAAATCGTCAATAAATATACACATATGGATCTAGGCAAAGCTTGTACATTAGTCGGTCTACTCATTTGTACAACAAGTCTAATTGTATATGATATTGGTGCTTTAGTGGTTGGTGCATTGGCAACTTTAGCCAATGGTCAGGCTGTAGATTATTTTATTGATGGTTTTAATAAGAAAAAGAAGATTTGTATCTTATCCAAAGAATATGAAGTGATTCAAGATTATATTATGAACACATTAAAGCGTGGTGTTACTTTATATTCGGCAAAAGGTGGTTATGATAAAACAGAACATACAGAACTTGTCACAATCATGGCTACAAATGAATATAAAAAATTACTATATTATCTTCAAGAAAGTGATATTGAAGCATTTGTAACGGTATCTACAGTTAATGAAGTCATCGGTACTTGGAACACTAAGAAAAATCACATTTAAAAGGACTCAGTCTCATAGTTTAATTGCACTTTCGATAATCCTTTTTGTATTCGAAATGGATTGTGATATTTTGTTTTTAATATACAAAAAGACTGTAGCGACTCATCATTCAGTCATTTTTAAATTCATCTTTTCCGAAATCAATTTCTTAATATATAAAAAAAGAGACTAATTAAAGTCTCTATCCTGCAATTAGAATCCAGTCGGTTTCCCAACGATTTTTAGATGCATTCCATAAACGTTTATACATTTTTCCGTTTTCTGTTTTAAGAATCCATTGTAAAATATCAGCCCTAGGTTCAATAACGGCAGAAGTAGTGTTCTCTAAAGAAGTATTCTCTTGTGCATATATTGGAGATACGTTAAAAATAACTGCGATACATAAAAATAAAGGTACTAAAATTTTTTTCATACTTAATTCTCCTATTCTTCAATAATTGGCAAGTCTTTAAAAATTGGATCAATTTCAGTTAATTCAAATGTTTCGTCATTAAAATACAATGTATATGTTCCATTTTTATGATGGATTATATAACTGCTCTCTAATTCAGAATTATGAAAATAATTATTTTCGTTAAAAGGAGCTTTATGGAAAGGCTCTAGAACTATACTATTACTTATTAAAGGTAAAGATAATATTATTAGTATTAATAATGCATTCGTACTTTTTTTATAGTTTTGATTAAACAAATACTCTATTCGATAATACAAAGTACTTGTTCCATCGTTAATGTAAAATGTGGAAGAAATACCTAATTGACTAAATGTTGTCTCTGTTTTAGATAATAAAGCTTTTTGTACTTTTACTAATGTTTCTGCATATTTTGTTACACCTAATTCAGATAGATCCTGTGTTACTTTTTTATCTACTCGCATCTCTAGAACGAGTTGAATCTTGTTACATAGCCAATAAACAGGTGGAAACCACCAATAAATGATCAACAATATATTTAGAAAAAGTTTGATGAAATTGTCTTTGTGTTTTAAATGTTCGATTTCGTGTAGAATGATATGTTTGGTTTGTTCCTTTTCTAAATTGATTTTTGGAATTAAAATAATTTTTTTAAAACCTAAAATCATAGGAAAAGGAATACTGTCTGCTATCCATACAGGATAATCAAACCGAGCATCTATCTCTAGGTAATCGGAAACTTTCTTTTTTATGGAAGTTCTATCCAATACATTAAAAACACTCTCAATTTTCTTGAATTGAACAAAAAATCTAAACGTTTGTACTATGATTCCCATAAGCCAAATCATAAGCAATAAAGATAAAATCGAAAAATGATCAAAAATAGTATAATTTAGAAAAGATTGGAGCGGATTCATGATCCAAGGGAAAGCAAAGGTAATGGTAAACTTCCATTCTACAGGAAAAAGTAACCGTAGAACGATCATAAAAGAAAGTACGATCAGTAAATCTGTACGTAATAAGAATATAAGTTTTTTATTGAATAGTATCAAATAGAACAAAGTGATCATCACTGATGAAATGATCAATGTTATAAAAATAGAGGAAACAGATAAATTCATAGTATTTACCTTTTTAATAAAGCTTTCTTATTTTTGATCAATTGTTCTAATTTATCTAATACTTTTTCATCATGAGTAGATTCAATAAAATTGGATGCTATCTCATAAGGACCGTTTGCTCCCAATAAGAACTGTATATAATCAGTTTGAGAAATAGCTGGTGTATAATAGCGGGCAAAGACAGTTCCAGAATAATTAATTTCAGCAATTTCAACATAATTCATTTTCAATAATCGCTGAAGAACCTGTTGTACAGTATATATGCTTAATGATTGCTCTATTTCAGTAATCATATGTGCTGTCAAAGGTTTATCGCTTTGCCATAATATAGACATAACTTCATTCTCTTTTTTAGTAAGAAGTTTAAGTGTCATTATAATTACATCTCCTTTCTATATTTATTATAACTTGATATATTTATATTAACAAATAAAATATTTTTAAATTATTATTGCTAAAAACAACAATATAAACTATAATTTACATAAAGATAACGTTATCGAAAAAATAGAAGATTACATAACGATTAGATTATGTAATTGTCTCAATTTAAAGTATTAGGTAGAGGGTGATTGCTATAAAAAAAATATATAATCTTTTGCTGATACTATTCTTAATTCCAGTTCTTTTTGGGTGTGAAATCAAGCAAGCAAAAAGCCAAGGTTCTTTTACTGATATTTCTTATGAAGAATTAGTAAAAAAAATAGATAATAAAGATTCTTTTATATTACAATTTTCCAAAACTTCATGCCCGTATTGTCAAGAATTAGAAGAAGTAGAAAGTGAGTATTTTATAAAAAATAATGAAATCATTTACAGATTTTATATTGATCTAAATGAATTAGATTATGATGAAAACATAGATTTTTTTAAGTCAAAATTTAATGATCTTTCTTTTGTTCCTACTGTTTATTGGATGGAAGAAGGTGTAGCCAAAAATCAATTACCTATTTTAGAAAATAATCAATATGATATCTTAGATAAATGGATTAATGATAACAAAAAAATTTATCAATAGGAGGAAATTTTATGTCAAACTTTAAAAAAATATTAGTATCAATATTAAGCTGTTTAATGCTTGTAACTTCAATTAGTATGCCATTACATGCACAAGAAAACACTCTTCAAAGTTCAAATAGTCCAGATCAAATTGAAGCTAGATGGTGGCCTGGGAATCCAAATCCAGAACCAGGGAGTGAGGCTTGGTTGCAACTGTACGGATATAAAACCCCTGGTAATCCTACTATAGCTAGAAAATGTGCACTTGAAGCTTTAGGTGGAAGTTTTGGAGCATCATCAATTGCATCATGGATTGCTGGTGGCACTTTTACTGTATTAAATTTTGCCCGAACATTTGGTGCTAGTTGGGCTGTCGGCTATTTAGCTTGTATAATTCGATATATGTAATATATCTTTATGAAAAAACTTATAAAAAGTTGTTTTGAGAAAATAAACATTTTCTTTACTCAAAATGAGAAACTAAGTTATATATTAGGTCGAGTTTCTGCTTATATTTTATTATTTGCAAATGTTATTTTATCAACCTATTATAGCCATGACTTACTAATATACATTTTGCAAGCAATTATTAATATTAGCTTTTTATTGTGTATCTATTTTAATTTTTACATAAAAAAA
>ERZ791923.2389-NODE-2389-length-16876-cov-3.659176_pt1 | contig 16876 bp, 10 predicted proteins | sample MGYA00510133_ERZ791923 | MGnify/ENA primary metagenome ERZ791923 (study PRJEB30046, sample SAMN00792106) | human gut metagenome | study: EMG produced TPA metagenomics assembly of the A metagenome-wide association study of gut microbiota in type 2... | reverse complement strand
AGAAAACCATGATTGCGGAAATGGTCATCGCTGTTGCCTATGCAGATATTGAAAGCCACACGACGATAGAGTTCCTGCAAATTACGATCTACATCCGTACAGTTCCGAATGATGAAATCAACTATATCCAGATAGCCATGCCCTGTAGTCGCATTATCTCCATCATTTAGTCCCAACAGAGTCATTGCAGAAGCGAAATGAATCCGCTTTCCGTCTTGTATTCTGTCAAAACGCTCTGAAAGCAATGTATGATATTTTTCGCCTGTGGCAATAACTTTTGTTTTCGCTGCATTTATGCCGGCTTTTGCTGCAAGCAAATGGCTGAAATGCTCCCAAAGCCCTGCATCGTAATCATCCTTGCGAGAAGGGAACTTGGCTACATAAAGCGTTTTATCCGTGTCTACCACACTGGCTTTAGGTCTTGCCCCACCCAATGAAGAGCCCGGTTGAACAAGTTGTGCAATCCACTTTCGATCAGGCAGCACGTTATCTTCTTCGCTTCTCTCAATCTCCGCACTGGCTGCAATCAATTCCCTAATATCCGTCAAAGGCGGAATTTTCAACGACTCACTTACATTTATAAAATCGCCATCTATGTTTTCCTTGAAGCGGAAAGCACCCATTCGGGAGAAGTCATCAATGCCGGTCAAAAAATCGAATGAAGACAATCTTCGTACAGGTCGCTTTTCTCCCATTGCTACAAGCTGCTCACGTCGCAACAACAGAGTCCGTCCCCAACGGTCTGGCAATGCATCCGAAAAACATCCGAATATATCTTTCCCCGGTTGTGTATATTGTTGTCCCGGATAATTATTCAAGTCATCACTCAAAAACAAACCTCCATGCTTTTTCAACCAATCATCGCTGAATGTAAAGCAATAACTATCAGAGCCACGAAGTGATTCGTAGCCCAACTCGCCAATGAGTTCTATCTCCTTCAGCCAGTCAAAATCGGCATATACATACAGTTTCTTCATCCCTATTCCTTTTTAGAAGCACGCTCCCTTGTCTTTAAACTCAAATCCTGCAAAGCTTTCCCCAATTTATCTTCTTTGGCCAGCCACAGAATATCATCGTCAAGCTGCAAGGCATACAGCACACGCAAGTAGATCCCTATTGCCACAGTCGGTGCGCCTTTCTCAATTCGAGATACGGTTAGCGGAGAACAGGTTGCACGTTCCGCCACCTGAGCAACACTCAGATTCCTTCGTAGGCGAGCCAATTTAATCTGCTCCCCCACTATTTGCATCTTCTGCTCCAATTTTCGGGGCAACTTAGTACCCATTGTATTCTTTGCCATAATCAACCTATCATATAATATGCAAAGGTAATGCTTTTTATTTATTTAATGATGTATTACACATAGAAAAATACACTTCATTGCATAATTATCCATGCACATAATCCATTTTGAGTAGAAAATTCCAGTAACCAAGTGCTATTATATTATTTGTTGTCGCTATATATGCCTATTAACAAACAAAATATTATTTGTTATATAGCTACAATCTATTCCTCGTTCACGCATCATATCAAAGAACCATTTTGCCGGCCAAAAGAAAAATGAGTAACCACATTTCCAACTTGACTTTAATGACTGCTATATACCAAGTAAAGTATTTCCAAGGGGGTGGTTTGAACCCACCCCCTTGGAATGGACTATAGCATATTCGTACACACAGCAAAGGGAATCGTCTCAAACGAACCCATTAAGCAAAAATTACAAATACACCCCAGTCTGCCATTACACTTTTTCAAGGGAATAAATACGACTTCGTCACACTTTTTCCAGCGAATCAGAGCCCATTTAAATACTTTTCTTAAAATCATCAACTTTACTTTATCCTCGTATCCATATATACGTCCACTAAAGTAAAGTCAAAAAGAGGAGAAAGAAAAACACTCGACAAGCAAACGATTTTTTCTTTTGGTCAGCACCGTTATAATACACAACATCATCTTCAACCTTGTAGAAACAACCAGCTAAATAACCACGAACATCACCACCAACAAAATGCTATGCAATATATCCCATACTTTCCCCAAATACACCTCAAATCAGCCCCTCAAAAATGATTTTGCACAAAGTTTTTCACTTGCTTTCATAATCCGAAAAAATGCACTAATTTTGTACTCATTCAGCGAAGAAAAAGAAGTGCAAAACGGACTTTTCTACCATTTTATTTATAAATTATTGGTAGTCAACTAGTCTAATATGCTGCATCGGTAAATAACTAACTTCTTGATTATCAGGAAGTTGCAATTATAAACAGTCTAAAATACTGACTAAAAACGACTTAAACATGGCAAAATAATAGTTTTTGGAAAGGTATTTTCTTTTGTTATGCCTATTTTTTCAACATTTTTGTCCCCCGTTTGTCCCTCAAGCCACATACGGGGGACAAATTTACGTCCCTCTATGTAATTTGAGTACGTTTCACTATAAAATCTATCTAAATCATAGATAATTATTGCTTTATACAGATACCCTCAATCTCTTAGTCTCTAAAATATCAAATACTATAACCACTGATAACCAGATATATACATATAAACAAATACGGAATTAGAATTACATCAGATGAGATTTTGTTCGAAATGTTTGAAAAGTATTTTATCTTATTCCTTCATGCATCAGAAGGTTTATTAAATTACCTAGAAAGATTAACGCAAGGACATTAGATTTGATTCTTATTAAAAAGCACAAGTCCCCTTTTCCATCCCCTTACTCTTAAAGAACATAACATAGTAAGTAAAATCGAAATATAAAGGATATTTTTCGCAAAAAACGAGTAAGCTATTAGCAATCAATAAGAATGTAATAGTGCATGGACCTATTACCATATAATTCATTCTTGCAATATATTTAAGAAAGACATTGGTATAGTTTATTAATTATATTTGCAATAACATACTCACCCCGCTTCCCATAAGAACAGCGCGCTCAGGGTGAGTCTTTTATTTTCTATGTTACGAATTACAACATATGTAACCTTCCTGGCCATATGCATTTCTTTCAAGATGAATTAAAGCTATCAATTGCTGTAACTCGAATACACCTGACTTGACATCTTTGAAATGGCTATACTGTTCATCATATCTATTCTTGGAACCTGACTGCTATCTGGACTCAATATCATCAGGAATTAAATATTAAGAACGTTCCTTGCCTAGATACTGATGAAACTCAAAGAGAAATATATTGATTCTAGCCAAATCAAATTCTCCGAAAAGGAGAAAGTAATTGGGATAGAACACAGCTATCTTCTAAGATCACAAGATGGTGGATAAATCTGAAATAAGCATACACATTCCACTCATTTTCCATTTATTATGTGAGTTAGCAATGATCCGACTCTATATAAGTTTCCACTTCACAATTATGCGTCATCCACCATTCATCTTATCTCCTGCTCCTATATGTAATAATCCCTAATCAGATATGCGATAGCAGAACCATTTGATATTAAACCATTTAGGACTTCCACATAAGCGACTCTTAAAGCATCATCTCTACGAATGGCATCCCGTGTCTTTGCATCATCATATAAATCCTCAACGGCATTTTGCCATCGTATCATCAAACGCCTATCTCTTGATGATTGACGAAGAATAGCTTTATCTATATGTCTTAAGCAATCAGGCATAAGCCACCTAAAACCAATCTTGCAAACAAGCCAAGGCAGGTAAGAAACGCCCTCTTGAGGTAGTATATGCAAAAGTTTATAGATATGTTCATTCGCGCCATTAACGATTTCCCAATTTTCAAGCAAACTGGGTTTCATCACATCAAAACTAAGCATGAGCGAAGGAAGAACTTCCATCGCATTATTCTTCTTATACCACTCAAACATAATCTCCCACAACTGCCAGAAAGAATCTTTATTCGCTGGAGTGACCATATAGCAATAGTGGTTGAATATTGAACCTATCGGACTCTCACGCCTGTCATAATGATACCTAGTCTGTTTCAGACTTGACACCAACCATATTTCTTCTATAAACTTACATCTCTTCTGGGGCTTCGCAACCATATATGCAGCACAGAACTCCTCTATTCGCATATCTGGCATTTTCACGACGTATCGATCAGACATTTTATCCGTCAAAGCATCCATGAATTGTTTACAATAGATAAATGCCATCTCGTCTATAATCGTATCCTCTATATCTGTAGGAATCAGTTTGCAAACATGCGCGAATTTATCAATATCGTTTCGTTTACTTTCAGTATTGTGAATATATTGCAAGATGATCTTCTCTGCTAATTCTTTATGATTAAGCCAGATCAACGACTTGAAAGAGTTCTCAAAACGAGTAAACAAAGAGTCATTATCATCTATAGCATCAATTAATCCCCATATTACTTGCAACAAGTTCTCATCATCAGGCAGACGGTCAAGTAAATATACAAGCCCATCAGAGCTATATTCCGTGTACGGCTGAAACATTCTAGATACCGCAAATCCATAGGTCTCTTGAACAATGATTTCATAGCACCATGCTCGTTCTTCTTTGTTCAGATTTTCCCAATGTTTCTTTACACCTAACGCTGCAACCAGTCCTTTTGCTACAAACACACTATCTTGGTCTTTATGTAAGCAATATGCTTCACGCCATTCATCAATAACCTGTTCAGAATCCTCATCGTAGCGTGTTCTGGAGAGGTTACCCACCGATAGTATCTTATTAAATTGGTTGCTAAACGCCTCATTTTGAGCTGCCTCCTCTTTTATATCCTCGGAAGGACTTCCTTGTAAAATGACCCCCTTATCCGTCTTGCCTATAATTTCATACTGAGCTATATCCATACGACCGGCTGATACTTTCTCCAAATAAGTAGTGGCCGTTTCTTTCAGATGCTTGACAAGTTTTCTAAACTCGTCAGCAAAACCCTTGGTCATGGACATTCTTAGGATCATACCTTCTAAATCCTGTTTTCTATGTGCTAATTTATAGCTATCAGCCACCTCTTTTTGAACATTCTTGGATGCATAGGGGCTTATAGTGGGTGACATTAATTCAGCGCTTAATCTAGTTTTATCCCATAATATAAAATCTCGGCAACTGTAGATAGGCATAGCTTTCATACCGACAAATATCGGAAATCTTGTAGCGACACTGGCTAATACTCCCCAAGCACTTACATTGTAACACTTTTTGTAAACAATATCAAATACAGTCAAAAGCCTCTCCCTAGAAAGAGCATACTTAGCACTATCATTATTGTTTTTGATGGAGTCCATCATCCACTTCTCAAATGTCATCAAAAGGCTTTCTCTCACGTGTGATTGGTAATTGTTTCCTCTGTACTCGCGCCACATATAGTCATTGCCTAAAAGGGTTATTTCATTACCATCCACTACAACTTTTATTTTCTCTAATTCCTGTGTATGACTGCATTTGAGCTTCTCTATATCATAGTTAAGAATTTCACAAAGGAATTCTATTGCATCTTCTGGGTGAGAATAGAAGAAGCATTTGAAAGAAGTCGTCAATCCGCTGGATTGATGAATCATAGGATAGTAATCGTGTACGATTCCTTCATCATCAAGCCATTCCTGCCTAATTAGAGCTTTATATATATCGGGATATGTATTAATAAAGCCTAGTGTTTCTATACCTTCGCTGAGCAAAAGAAACTCTTTAATAACTTTGTACTTATAAGAATTTGCTTCTAACGCCTTTTCAACCCACATCTTAATCAGTTCTGGATTCTCATTCATCCATTTGAAAAGAAGGCGTATTACATTCTTGTCTGGTTCCTCAAGTATTCTATCATCAGCAAGAGTCTGATTTACGTCATCAGCTAATATGGAAAAGACATATTTTTTTAAATTAGGGGCATCCTTCTCAGAAAGACTGACATGCTCGCATTGCAGTAACAATGGTATCAAATTGCTTCTATATGCGTTGAAGGCCTCTCTATTCTCATAGAGGAATGTAACAAAGGTATACCATCCCTTCCCAGACGGGAGCATATAATATGAATTTCTTAACTTTGCGCCTTCCTCAATCATCCTATGTTTTGTAAAAAACTCTTTAGCACTCCAGTCCACTTTTCGGAACATGTACGATAATGCGACTGACAATCTCCCTAATAGCAAATTATTGTCTTTTAAAAGAAGGTCTTTTATTGAAGCGAGGAATGATGCTCCCTTATCAGAAATAAGGATAGCATAGAATAAGGCATCATAGAACGCATCGTCCAAGCGGAGCGAAAGACTCTCTCTAATAAAAGCATCAAGATTTCGATCTTCCTCAGAGATATGTGTCTCAATATACTGGCGGAACATGTTTCTTGACGCAATGTTCGAATCTATGTTCTGGTAGAACTGAGCAAGACTTATTTCACCTGTTTCAACCTCACGATAATTATTATCAATATAGCAATATAAGCCCCAATCAGTAAATATATCATGTCCGGGGCGTAATAGGCCTTGCTCTGGCTGTCCAACAAGAATATCATCATCAACAAGTGACTTTACAGCATCCGTCATCTCACATTTCACCAAATTCATACCTATTTTAGATGTTCTTCTTGCCACATCAATAAGAGATTCTATGCGCTGAGTAATCAATTGCATTTCATGTTTCTTTCCTGATACAATTTGTCGGCAAAGTCTATCTTTGAATTCACTTTCTTTTAAAGTACCTGCATTTGCTATAGTTGCAATGGAACAAGCAGTATTCAGATAGAATGGGTTTCTTAGGATATGTCGAGTCTTATCTGTTGAACAGTATGGTCGAATTTGAGGAATACCCCTTTCCACTTCCATCAATTCGTCTTCACTAAGAAGCCCGATATCTATAACGTAGTCATCTGTGATAATAATCCCATTACATGCCAGGCACAACCTAAATTGGTCAAGAGAATTTTTCCGAATTGTGAAGACTATTTTTACTTCATGATTTTCTTTCAGAAGATTTTCTAAGAATAATACTGCTGTATCAGTATTGCCATTCAGCATTCGTTCAGCACTTTCCACGAGTAACACCTTACCTCCATCTCCCCATATGGGTGATTTAAAAAGTTCAGGAAGTCTGCTTGTTATATTCCAATTTGCCAGTATCTCTGATTCTTTTGATTCATCAAGGTCATCACCCAACACCGCCACAGAACGATATTTATTATTTGCTAACACTTCTTTAGCAAGTGCTGATTTACCTATACCAGCTTCACCGGTAATGATAACGATATTGCCTTTGTCTAAAGAAGAAGTTATCTGATCTTTATATTCTTGACGAGATAGCTGTATCTTTCCAACAATCTTATTTTTGATGCGTTTAAGAACGAATTCAGTGTTATCAATCAGTTTATTGTATTGATCAATAATCTGTTGTCGCAATTCAATCGGGATTAGAGGTATCTCAGCCCAACCTTCACCTTTAATGACCTCATTAATTTTTTGCAACTTCCAACCAATAAATAGGTTTCTCTCTTCCTCAACCCTATGAATAATGCCAACGAGGTATTTTTCTCCATTGGAATCAACAAATACGCCAGAGCCGGAGAAGCCGCTTTCCATATACTGCATTTCCATTCCGTCTTTTCGCTCCTCGCCTAGTTTAACATAGAGCTCATTACCCACCTCGCTCTCTTGTGAAATATAACAGTTGTTTTCTATCCTAAGTTTATGGTCGATTGCATTTGACGGGAAGCCATCTATCTCACACGGGTAGCCAGAACCTTCAAACGTAGCACACTTCACATTGGCAGCTATTGCCATGGCAATATCCTCAGAAAGTTTCATTACACAAATGTCAAATTCCTCGGTTGGCGAAATTGCCATTTCTGTAGGGATGACTTCATTCTCTTTGCCATCAATATCTGTAATAACAACGGCTTTTTCCCTCGGATGTTTATCGCACACGTGAGCCGCTGTAAGCAGATAATAACACTCATTATGTTTGACCAACACAGCACTACCTGTGTCGTTAGCTTTAAGCTTAACTGTAAAGTCGTAGTTCTTATTCATATTACTCAAAAGTGAAGTTGGCATCATAAACAACGTTTAGATTCCCACAATCATCGTTTGCAAAAATCTCCTTTAGTTTTAAGTTCATCTGGGTGAAATGCAATTCACAACCCATCGGGTTTGCGGCAATCAATCTAGCTATAGTTTCTTTGTCAGGTAGATGATATCTATTTGCACCATTGCCAGAGATAACATATTTGGGACAGATAATGTCTTTCAAGAAAACGAATGAGCTATTCCTACTGCTACCATGATGGGGAATATGCATAAGGTCAAACTTAAAGTTCCCATCCTTCAACATATTTGCATTCTTCAAGTCATCAGACAAAAGAGATGAACATGAATCAGCAGAAAACAGAAGGTTATAACCGTGATAGCTTAATACAAAAGCAATACTACTATTATTTTTCACTTCATTGTCTTCCTCGTACTGCATCAGATCGAAGTCCTTAAATTTTTTGTTATAATCCCAGTCTACGCCTTTAATAAGTCCATCTGCTGTTTGAGCGACATCTTTGAATTCCTTGTCATTCCACCATTCTATATAGCGTTTCATTGCATTCTCGTCTGGTGCAACCACGGTTATTGTGACATCAGATAAAGTAGAAGTATGCCCTGCAAGTATATCCTGCTTAACACTTACATGCTTTTCCCTAAGTAAGTCGCGCAATTTTTTTCCACCATGGTAGCCTATAGTTCCCGTTCTCTTTATTTCATAGTCACCTTTTCCACCATAATTCATCCAGACCTCTTTTAACTGTTCATGGTGAGTTTCGAAGAAATCGGTGTCGTTGATAAAATTATAGAGCCCTCCTATATGGTCATTATCAATATGAGTTATTATCCACAGATCTATCGATTCCCCCATACTGAATAAGAATTCAAGTTCCTTCTTTAATCTGTCGGTATAGCAGAACTTCCGTGAATTAATATTACCACCATCCACAAATATATTATGCACACTGCCATCGTCACCCATAAAACGGATGATAATGGCATCATAATATTGCATAGGTGTATATTTTACAGATAACATAACAATAAACTTTCGTATTTAATGTAAAAGGATTGAATTTAGGTTCAATCCTTTTACATCCTTTTTTTGAAAAATAGTCACTATTTCAAACTAATCCTTTAATGAGAGTTTTCAACTTTAGATATACTATCTTCATATTTAATAGCATAATCCATTAATTCTGTTATTTTTTTCATTGGCATCACTTTAATAGTATCATCGTTTTCATTAACTCTAATTGCCATACCTATCAATTGGTAAGCATTATTAAAAACAGGTCCACCACTTAAACCAGCCCAATGCTGATAAACGACTTTATTAGGATAGCTTAATATATAACAACCCTCATCATCAAATTCTTTAAATTTCAAATCAAAATGAATAACATTACTTCTCTCAAGTCTTATACCATCCGTTATATCCCATTTTACGCACCCTTCAATTAAACAATAATCTGATTCCTTCAATTCTGATATACACTCAGAATTAAGTATTATTTTCTCTTTTCCTGCAGCGACCTCAAAATTAAGATCTGGAACTCGAATTTCATGGGTTAAAAATGGAATTTTAAATGAATTTGAAAGAATACTAAAAGTTACATCTTGCATATCAGGGATTTCAAATGACAATTCATCTCTTATGTCAATCTTATCAAAAGAGAACAACCCTCCTATTGGAGTAAGCGCCGTCGCTAATTCCTTTGTACTATTTTTATTATTTATAACCCAAAGAAAATCGTCTTTTCCTAAACGTAATCCTTCTTCGAAATCATCAATATGAGCGACATGGTCTGCTGTAATAAAAAAAAGCTTATTACGATACTGTAAAAAAAAACCACTACCATAACCTTTAATATCCTCAGCACTAGCATCAGAGCTTACAAGTACCTGTTGAGTCGCTAACCAAGCAAATTCAAATACAGAATTCATATATCTCTCAATTAAATAACATATTGCAAATGTACTAAAAATCTTTATGTATATTCCACTATCTTGCGATATATATTAGTTGCACACAAATAGATACAGATAAATAACTAGATATACAAAAAACAAACTAAACTTAATCCATATGCTGAAGAAAAAAAGAGGGACAAAGAGAAAATCTAGAATTCTAAATCACGAAGGACAAAGGAACATATTGCTCTAAAACCATAAATCAGCAGAAATGAAATTGTATTAGTGTTTTCTTTGCAGATTGTCTCATTTTTTTGTCTCTTGTTTGTCCTCCAGCATAAAAAATGCAAAAGCTACACCTGATTATCAATATTTTATGAGTTTATAACACGTATTGCATCGTCCCTTTTCCATCTGTTCCGAGAAAAATATATTGTCTTTTAGCGAGCAAAACAGCCAGTATACATAGAGTTAATAATACATCTTTAGAAAACACTAACTTTACATACTAGAATGAACTATAGCAGTATCACATAATTTACTGCAATAATTTAACCCTATTTTATTCCTTCCTCATCCTTCATATCCATAAAATTTGCGTTAAAACGCTTAAGAATAGTTTCCTAAACTCTCCAGTTCATAAAATCATTACCCAACTATATACTTTATTTCACTTATTCTTCTGGTAATCCATGTTATCTTTGTATCTTTGCAGAAACGAATGATAGAATATGGCTAAATTTGAAATCGAAGATATAGTTTGTCTTACGTTTGATAATAGTAAAAGATTTATTGTAACAAGCACAGTATCATTAATGAAAGAACCTGACGTGGCTGTTGCTTATTTCAATGAGTGTAAAGGTAAAATTGATTATACAGTAATACCAGAAAAATATCTGGTTAAGATTTCACATTTGGAAACTTGTAAAACCGATGATAATGGCGAATAGGTATTCTTAGAAAATACAATGTCGTTTTAATTTCATGAACAAGTGGATAACTTGGAATATTACGCACTGTTTCTTCTGTTTTCTTTTCTATGATTGCTTTCATAATTGTTTGATTTTCTATTAGTTAGTAAATTTAACAAACTTTATATTTCGTATAAGGGTCGATGAATAACATTTTAATTCATTGACCCTTAGTATTTTATATAAAATGATTATATTTAATAATACAAAAATACACTGAACATGAAACCATAAATTCTGTATTACCGCCCAAATCGAACAGATATGAGGCAACCAAAGTCATTTATTCAGCTAATGAATTCTTTGCATGATGAGAAATCATGTAGAGAATTCTTAGAAACACATAGATGGCATGGTGTGCCTAAATGTCCGTATTGTAACCATGAATCCAAAGAGCATTACAAATTAAACCGTAATGGAGAGTTTAATGGATTATACAAATGTCGAAATTGCAAGAAAACATTTACTGTTACAAAAGGGACTATCTTTGAACGAAGTAATGTCCCTCTGAAAAGTTGGTTTTATGCAATACACATGTTACTCTCTCATAAGAAAGGCATTAGTAGTATTCAGTTATCTAAAGATATAGGCGTTACCCAGAAAACAGCGTGGTATATGTTACAGAAAATACGGTGTAATCTAAATGGAGAATTAGAAGACTTATTAGACAGTTACGATGGCATTGTACAAGTCGATGAGACCTATGTAGGCGGTAAAACCAAAGGTAAAATTTGGCAAAATCAAGGTAGAAGCCTTAAACAAAAAGTTCCTGTGGTCGGCTTATTAACCGAAGATAAAGTTAACTCATTTGTAGTTACGGATACAAGTGGAAATACTTTGAAAGCGTTAATCTATGCACTTATAAAACCCGCCTCTATTGTTGTAACTGATGGTTGGAAAGGTTATAAAGGAATATCTAATATGTACTACCATAAAATCGTTAACCATAATAAGGGTAGTTATAAAAACAAAGAGGGCTACCATACAAATGGGATTGAGGGCTTTTGGTCAATGTTAAAACGTGGCATAAAAAGCACATATCATGTAGTTAGTCATAAGTATCTGCAAATGTATTGCGATGAGTTTTCCTATAAGTACACAACAAGAAAAATGGGAGAAATAGAAAGGCTTGTACATTTTATTTCCAAGAAACATAGACAGATAACGCATTCAATGTTAACCGGTGGCTATGGTTAATTCAATAAAAATTAGTACCTTTGTATTGTCCTTTTGGACAACATAATTTTAGGAAGCGTTTAGCTTATTCTACATCTGAGAATCTGGACAATTCGTAAGTGTCGTAGGAATAATGAAAACGTTCTCCTTTGGCTTGTTATATAGCACTTTAAGTGTCAATATACGGTCAAAGGCGTGAGCTGTTTTTCCTTATTTACGACACAGGTAGTCCAGAACCTTTCAGAGTAATAAGTCTAACAGTCTCACGCCTCTTGCATTTAATAAACTGCTCTTTGGGGATTGGGGAGCAACAAAACTTTTAAGTTATGCGGAAAGCATGTTATTTAGTAATCATGGCTCTTATAATGGTGTCATGCTCAGGAATTCCCAAAGAAAAGGAACTAACAGTGTCTAATGTGAGTATCTCAGGAATTCTTAGTGACTTTGTCAAAGTTGTTGATGGTACTTATACCTTTACCAATAATGGTGAAGAAGCATTTGCCACTATTGAGTTTGAGTTGGTAAATGAACCTTATGGCGAAATTGCACCAATTCTAAGTAAAACAAATTCATCGCAAGTTATTCTACAAATCCTTGATTCAAAAGATAATTATATAGAACTTGGATTATGGGGATTTAGTGCAGATTATAGAGAACTCGAAAAATTAAATGATTTGATTTATAAAGGTAAAATAGGAGATAAAAAGCGAATTTCATTCTCTATGCATTATTTTAATAGCAATGAAAATGGAAAATTGGTATTTACTAACGCAACTAATTTTGAAGTTGTAGATAAGGCATTTAACTACGGTTCTGATGAAGATGTTGCAAGCATTAAAACATCAGATTCAAAATCAATAACAACGAAAGGGGAAAATTGGGACGAAATGTTAGACAGTTATGAAAAATATGTTGAGCAGTATCTCAAATATGTAAAGAAAGTTAATGATGGCGATATTTCAGCAATGACTGAATATGCAGAACTTTTAGATAAGACCACAGATTTATCAGAGAAAATGGAAAGTGCGAAGGGGCAATTATCCCCTAAACAGCTAAAAAGATATCTAAACATCACAAATAAATTCACAACAGGAATTGTTGATATAACTCAATAATATAGTTGTATAACGTAAAACAGCCAACCTTGTTAATTCGAGGTTGGCTGTTTGTTTATAACAATGTAAATCTAATATTTATCAATCTCAAAACTAATAATTATCCATTTCGACTTTTGAAAAATACCCATTGATACATACGCGGCAAATTTCTAAATAAAAAGAAACATGAAAAAGAAATCATGCCGAGTTATCAAGAGTATGACTCAAAAGTTGAAAAGCGTTTATCAGTATGCAAGTAAACAACCTACCACGAAGTTTATTGCAAAAATTCTGTTACGAAAGTTAACTGACGAAATCTTTGAATGGATTAAATCATTGCTTTTCGAATGACAATTATTGAACCTCACCTATCCACGAAATAGGTGAGGTTTTACCTTGTTATAAGTTATAATATATTTGCATGTATCAATGTTCATTTAATGCAAAATCAGTTATTATCTTGGTATATCATTGTATATAGTTGGGTATTTTTTTAAGAATACAGCATTACTCATTTCATCATCCACATATGTTATTTGACTACCATAAAAATAATGAAGGGCAGATGCTGTAACATATTTGTGCAAAAAAGTTTGTATGGTTCCAAAAAAATTAGGATACCGGAAAAGCACATCTGCTTTTGTGCCAAGTTTTGCTTTTATCTCATCGATAGCTACATTGGTATGGGTTAATACGCATATGCCCTTTCCTTCAGGCAGAGGCATTTTATTGGCAAGAATAATCAATTTTGCCAGCAACGTCGTTGTTTTACCACTTCCAGGACATGCCTGAACATAGCAACTACTATCTTCTTTGACAATTTTTACCTTTGTAGAATCAAAAGGTTTCTTACCTTTCAAAAGAATATCATGGGCTATTCTTAATTCTTCATCAGTAGCAAATGGCATAACTTTCTTTTTATATTTATTTTGTAACATGTTTAATGGCATCTACAAGGTACTTCAGTTTATCATCACTCTCAATGACAGACCTCACTTCATCTATATTTACAGTTCCATCATTAACAGGAGCTAACTCTCCAGCAAGCATTCCTGCTAAATACTGTGCAGTGATAGCCTTACTTACAGTTCCATCATTCAAAGGTTTGAAAATCTTGTATGTTTCTTCTTTAGTTGGAATATATCTATTTGGATAAACTTCTGTCACCTCTTCCCATAATTTATTCAAGGCTTCATTATTTATTTCCACTTCAGGGTGGGCCTTTTCCTTGTAGGCTGCTTTTATCGCTGTAGCCAATAACCTATACAAGCCACTTCCAGCAATCTCATATTCCAAAGTCCACGCTATTGGCAAGAATATTTTGATTTCATCTGTATTGATAACATTTTCTAATCGCGTCCTCTTTTCTTCTCGAATCCGAGCTAATATATCTTCATCTAAGACCACTCTTTTATTTTCTGTTAGTATAGCCTTCATGTGGTCTATTGTTTCAACAATAGGTCTAAAATTCGCGTTCTTATGCAACCTAACTTCTTCCTCAAAGGCAGATATACTCCCGAAGACAGTTGACATAGCATCATAATCTACTTCTGTTGAAATTTTCTCTAACTCTGTCCTTAGATCATCTCTCAACCAACATCTCGGTATTTTTCGGTCTTTACTATTTTCATCGTAATATTCAAGAGCTCTGACATCAAGATCGGAAACAACTGCTATAGGCATTCCAAATGATTTTTCATCTTTGCGTTTGAATATATTGACATACCTCTTATATGCTGTACTTCCTACATTTACAACAGACACACCATACTGATAAAGATTCTTCCCAATCAATTTGGCTATAGCAGGTATTAGTAGATTTTCAGCATCCCCCTCCACCATGATTAGCCCTTTTGCAAAGAATAAGTTGGCTTTTGTTGCATCGAGGAATCTTTCTAAAAAATTGTAGTCAGCTGGTAACATCTCCGTATATTCTGATGACATAGGAAATACAGCATTCCCTTTCAATACAATCAAATTCGCCAACTTTATTTTTGAAGCTAGTGTAATGCTATGAGTGGAAAGGATAAACTGCTCATTATTTTGCTGAGAAGAAATGTATTCAATCAATCTTAATTGATACTGAGGATGAAGGTGTGCCTCCAACTCCTCAACAAGAGCCAATTTCAATCCTTTCTTCTGATTGTTAAAGAGTAGCATTTCTGCAGCAATACATAGTAGGTTAAGCGTGCCAAGACCTGATTTATTACCTTCCATAATCAGATCGAGCAGTCTCAATATTTCTGTCAATTCTCCTCCTGTCAGTTTGACTTCAGCATTTCTTGGATCGCCATTTAACAGGAAATGTTCTCTCAGAAAACTATTGATGTCACTTGTTATCCTTTCCCCACCACCTCCAACTTTGAAATAGTTCTCTATTTCCTTTTTCAGTTTTTCATAATCTGTTTCAAGTTTATGTTTTATGATGTCCCCGTGAACGTCTTTCTCGGTTTTGAAAAGTTCATGCACACCCAAAATTTGCGCCAGCCTTGACTTGTAACCATGAGTCATATCAGTGAGAGCATCTCTAAGCGGTTTAAAGTATACTACTTTTAGAAGTTCCCTCGCTTCTGAATCCATTCTCTCTGCTTGTCCTTCAATTCCTGCTGAGAACGTAGGCATTATTATGTTGTCTTTACGTTTTACATACAACCAGACCTTAAGCAAATATTTTGTTTTATCTTCATTCCAAGAAAGCCATTCCCAAAATAAGCCAGCGTCTTGTTCATTTATCCCATCAAATACACATTCTATCTTGAACTCATCCTTTCTGTTTCCATCAGGTTCTTGATAGAAATCCTTGTCTTCAAATTGAATAAATTCTCCGCTTTGAGTTCTTAACACATAACGAATAGCATCCACAATAGCTGTTTTACCTGAATCGTTCTCTCCGATCAGGACATTTACACCTTCTTGAAAATGAATTTCTAACCCAGGCTTTCCATCAGCCATAGCACAATATTTTCTAAAATTCCAAAGTCTAAGCGTTGAAAGGTACATTGTAATTTATTTATCTAAAAGATATAACAATTCGTTGTTTATAATTACCGTTTCATATATTCTCTCCACTCTTCTTTCCTCTTCACATATTCAAAATACTCATTGGCATTTCTGTTCATCGTATCAACAAGGTACTGAGCCATTTCATGCATTTGTGTAGCATATAGGACCGGTATTCTGTTGTCATCCTCAGCATAGTAAGCAATACTGTGTTCTATTCCATTCAACATATTTTCAAATGCCAAACAAGGGTTCAACCCTCCACTGACTAATGTGTTACCCAAGGCCTTCATTTTTTTGCTCCGAGTAGTAATAGGTTCTGTTTTCAAGCATCCAAGAACTTTTTCTGGACTATCCAAATAACAATAATACAACCAAATCTCAAAACAAGGATTGCTCACGACCCATCTACCTTGTACATCGGTTTGATTACCTTTAAATATTTTCTCCAACTGATCATAGAATTCATCTACATCCGAAAGGAGAAATACTTTGTCCATAGTATCCAGATGGAAAAGCTGCGATTCTATTTTTATTTCTCCTGTCAACTGTATTTGTTCCCACTTCTCTTGCATCTGATATGGCTGCAATCCTTGTCCTTTTTCAGACATAAATACAACTCTTAAAGAGTTAAACTCACGCTGTTTAATCAATTCCCGAAGAAAATCCTTTTCCTTTTTCTCCCCTCCAGAGAGTACGAATATAAGACTGGTGGAAAGAATCCCTTCAGGCTTTTGGTAAG
>ERZ791923.2383-NODE-2383-length-16922-cov-3.391237_pt1 | contig 16922 bp, 18 predicted proteins | sample MGYA00510133_ERZ791923 | MGnify/ENA primary metagenome ERZ791923 (study PRJEB30046, sample SAMN00792106) | human gut metagenome | study: EMG produced TPA metagenomics assembly of the A metagenome-wide association study of gut microbiota in type 2... | reverse complement strand
AATTTCCAGAGGAAATTTGCTTTGCGCCGAGTCGGGTCTCACAAATTTGTCGTACCCCCGACTACAGAGCGTTCAAAAGTACGTAGGCACGCCCAACCGGTACAACCGTCCGTACCGGGCAGCCCGGGGTGCCAGAGGGGCCGCTGCCCCTCTGTTTGGGAAGGAGTCCAGAGGAAACCCTTTCAAGGGTTTCCTCTGGGCAATTTCTTCGCGGCGGCTCGACACCGCGCTTCTTTGCGCAGCTAAGAAACGTGGGGTCGAATCACCCGGCTGGCAGGTCTCTGCCAGTCTAAACTGGCGCTTGCCGCCACGGACGGCAAAAACAAAAAGCACCCTTGGCAGGCACTGCCAGAATTATCGTTTCAGCCCTCGCAGGGCTTCTATAAACTCCGGAGTCGTTCCGCAGCAGCCGCCAATGAGGCTCGCGCCGGCTTCGACAAGCCGCTCCATGTGCCGCGCAAACTCGCCTGCCTCCATGGAATAGACGGCCTCGCCGGAATCCGAGATCTTCGGCATGCCCGCGTTCGGCTTTGCGATGATGGGAAGCGTACATGTGTTTTTGAGTGTGCGGATGACGCTTTCCAGCTGGTCGGGGCCGGTGGAGCAGTTCACGCCGATCGCGTCCGCGCCCAGCGCCTCGAGAAGTTCGGCGGCCTCGAAGACACTGCCGTCAAAGTAGCACTTGCCGTCGGACTGGACCGAGAGCGTGCAGATGACGGCAATATCGCCAAGCGAGCGGATGGCCTCAATGGCTGCGACGCATTCGTTGACCCCCATCATGGTCTCCACGCCGATGAGGTCAGCGCCGCCGGAAATCAGGGCCTCGGCCTGCTCTCGATACGCGTCCAGCAGCTGCTGATAGCCGTCGCTGTCTTCGGGGTCGGCGGGCTTTCCGGTCGTGGTCATATCGCCCGCGACGAGAACGCCGGAGCCGACGGCTTTTTTGCTGAGCGCGACCAGCTCGCGGTTCATGCGGGAAACATCGTCCTGCAAGCCGTAGCCGGAGAAGGCGATGCGGTTGGCGCAGAATGTCGGCGCGTAGACCATGTCACTGCCAGCGGCTTTGTATGCGCCCTGTAGGGCGAGAATTGCGTCCGGGTGCTCGAGCACCCACTGTTCGGTACACACGCCGCGCGGCATACCGGCCTTCATGAGGTTGCTGCCGGTCGCGCCGTCCATCAGGCGGATGTGTTTTTTTGTCCAAGATTGGAATTCAGTGCGGTTCATAGGGACTCCTTTTTTGCGTTACACAACTTGCGAAAGCACGCTTCCGATCGGGTCGCGGAAGATGAGGTTTGCGTACGAGTCATATTGCGTCTCGTCGCGGTTGATTAAAACTAATTTGTTGCCGCCGTAGTAGCGAATGAGGCCCGCAGCGGGATAGACCGTGAGCGATGTGCCGCCGACGATCAGAATATCGGCCTTGGAGATGGCGCGGATGGCGCCGTCGATGCACGCTTCGTCCAGACCCTCTTCATAGAGCACGACCTCGGGCTTGATGAGCCCGCCGCAATCGCAGTGCGGAACGCCCTTGTAGTCGCGGATAAATTCCGGGGGATACTGCTTGCCGCAGCGCTGGCAGCGGTTGCGCCAGATCGAGCCGTGGAGCTCATAGACGCAGCGGCTTCCCGCCTTCTGGTGCAGGCCGTCGATGTTCTGCGTGACGATGGCCTTGAGCTTTCCTTCCTGCTCGAGCTTTGCCAAAGCCAGATGCGCGGCGTTGGGTTTAGCCTCTAGGGGGAGCATTTTTTCGCGGTAGAACCGGTAAAATTCCTCCGTGTGGCTATAGAAAAAGCTATGGGACAGGATGGTCTCGGGCGGGTAGTCGAACTTCTGGTGGTATAGGCCGTCGACGCTGCGGAAGTCCGGGATGCCGGACTCAGTGGACACGCCCGCGCCTCCAAAAAAGACGATGTTATCACTTTCGGTAATCCAGGTTTTTAGGGTCGCGTTTTCGGAAGTCTTCATTTTCTGCCTCCAATTCTGCAACAAATTTGCGTTCGGCGCGCGTTTTATAGGGAAAGCGCAGCTTCCCGAACATGTCGGGCCGCCGGTACATCGTGCGAAGAATCGACTGCTTCTTGCGCCAGCGGTCGACGTTCTGATGATTGCCGGAGAGAAGCACCTCCGGAACGGCCAGGCCGTGCCAGACTTCGGGGCGCGAGTACTGCGGGTACTCGAGCAGTCCGTCCCAGTGGCTCTCGTCCGTGAAGCAGACCTCGTCTCCCAGAACGCCCGGGACAAGGCGGCATACCGCGTCCGCGATCATCATCGCCGGAAGCTCGCCGCCGGTTAAGACGAAGTCGCCGAGGGAAATTTCCTCGTCTACGCATTCGTCAATGAAGCGCTGATCGATGCCTTCATAGTGCCCGCAGACAAGAATCACGTTTTCAAAGCTTCGCTGCATCTGTTTTGCCTTTTCCTGATTGAACACACTTCCGCAGGCAGAGAGAAAGATTGTATGTACCGGCGCGCCGATATCGTCGCAGATCGCGCACCAGCACCGGTACAGGGGATCGCACTGCAAAATCGCGCCGCGCCCGCCGCCGTAGGGGTAGTCGTCGACCTGATTCTGGCGGTTGGCAGTGTAGTCGCGGATCTGGTGGGCGTGAATTTCGATGAGCCCTTTTTTCTGCGCGCGGCCAAGGATGCTCGAGTGCATCATCGCCTCGACAGGCTCGGGGAACAGCGTCAGAATGTCAAAGCGCATCGGTCTGCATCCCCTCAATGAGCCGCACGCGGATGAAGCCGCTATCAATGTTCCGCTCGAGCACAAATTCCGGCACGGCGGGAATCATGTATTCGTGCGCGCCCTTGACATAGAACACGTCGTTCGCGCCCGTGGAGATGACCTCTTTGAGCTTGCCGAGCTCTGCGCCGTCCTCTGTCAGCACGGGAAGGCCGAGCAGGTCCTGAATGAACATCGCGCCATCCTCGAGCTCGATATCGTCCCGCGCAATGAAAACGACCTGATCGCGTAATTTAGCGGCCTCCTCGACGGTATCGATCCCTTCAAGCTTCATCAGAACGCACGTCTTCTGCACGCGCGCGTCCTCTACGGCGTATTCCCTCTTCCCAACGAACACCCGGTCAAACTCCAGCAGAAATTCGGGGCTGTCTGCCCACGGCAGAATCTTCATGTCTCCGTGCAGCCCGTGTGTCGAGACGATTTTCCCCGTCTCCAAAAATTCCTTTTTCATCGCGTTTCCTCCGCGTTTTCCAAACTGCGCCACGGCGCTATTATTCTAATATAGTATACCGCGAAACCATCCCGCAGACAAGCCCGAAAACAAAAAACGCGCAGTTCCGGGCAGAACCACACGCTTTGATATGTTAAAAGACCGCGTAGGGGGCGATGCCCACATCGCCCCATGAGAAAACTGCGAATTCGCCGGAAATTATCGTTAAAAATGGTTTCATCCGCCGGGACGATGTGGGCATCGTCCCCTACGCATGGTATTGACACATTCCCGTATTTCGTAGGAGGCGGGAAATCTTAAATGAGGAGCATCCGATCGTTATCGAGCGCTTTGCCGGAGATTTCGCGGAAGCGGGCAAGAAGGTCGGAGACGGTGAGCGCGTCTCGTTCGGCGCCCTCTACGTCCAGAACGATTTTTCCGGCGTTCATCATGATCGTCCGGTTGCCAAGGTCCAGTGCCGAGGCCATGTTGTGGGTGATCATAAGGCAGGTGAGCTTGTTTTCTTCGACGATTTTCGTCGTGAGGGCAAGCACTTTTTCTGCCGTTCCGGGGTCAAGCGCGGCTGTGTGCTCATCGAGAAGCAGCAGCTTCGGGGGATTGTAGGTCGCCATCATGAGCGTCAAGGCCTGCCGCTGCCCGCCGGAAAGAAGCCCCACGGGCTGGCTCATGCGGTCCTCTAGCCCCATGCCGAGCAGCGCCACGCGCTCGCGAAGCTGCTTTTTCTCCTGCTTTGTAAGCCTATGGAGCCAGCCGCCCTTTCCGGCTGCCAGCGCGAGATTTTCTTCGATCGTCATGCCCGGGGCGCTGCCGCGCATGGGGTCCTGAAAGAGACGCCCGATCTGCTTGGAGCGCTTATGCTCGGGGGTTAGGGTGATGTCCGCGCCGTCCAGCGTGATTTCTCCGGAGTCGGTGATGAAGCTTCCCGCAATTGCACCGAAAAGCGTCGACTTGCCCGCGCCGTTTGCGCCGATGATCGAAATGAAATCGCCTGGACGGACGTGAAGAGAAACATTGTCGAGCGCGAGCTTTGCATCCTCGGTGCCGGGATTGAAGGTTTTAGAGATGTTTGTGAGCTTTAGCATACTTACGCCCTCCTTCCGCGATTGTGCGCCGCACGGCGGCGGAGCATCGGCAGCTGGTCTTTGAGATACGGAATCGAGATGGCTGCGATGACCACGACGGCCGAGACAAATTTCAGCATGAACGCCGGCATATCAAAGCGCAGCGCGATCGTATAGACGAGGCGGAAGAAAAACGCACCAAGCACCATGCCGAAAATCCGCAGCGGAAGCTTTTTCCGGCCAAGGAAAACGTGGCCGATGAGAAGAGAAGCAAGGGCGATGGTCACCATGCCGGAGCCGATGTCGATGTTGACGGATTTCTGCGACTGCGCAAGCAGGCACCCCGAAAGCGCCGTAAACGCGTTTGCCACGCACAAGCCGATGATCGTCGTAAAAGAGGGGTTAATCGACGACGAGCGCACCATATCGGGGTTGTTGCCCGTGGCGCAGATGGCAAGACCGAGGCGCGTTTTGAGGAAGAAGCCGAGGAAAACGCACACGAGCAGGACCGCGATGGCGGAGACGACGAGCTTATACTCGCCGGAGAGGGCAGAGCCTGCGAGCAGGTCCTTCATGTCAGAAAACACACTCTGCGTTTTGTTCATATTGAGCACCGACGAGCCGCCCATGACGGCAATGTTTACGGAATAAAGCGCGGTATTGACGATGATGCCGGAGAGCAGGCTGTTGACGCCCATTTTCGTCTGCAAAACAGCCGTCACAAAGCCGGAGAGCATGCCGCAGAGCATGGCCGCCGGAATCGAAAGGTAGGGGTGTCCGGCAATCGCGACCGCCGCGCCGACCGTCGCGCCCAAGGTAAAGCAGCCGTCGGTCGACAAATCGCACACGCCAAGCATCGAATAGCTCAGAAACAGCGCCAGCACCGTCAGCGAGCTGATGAGCCCGAGCTCCAGTGCGGTCTGTACAAGGCCTAAAACAGAATCCAGCGACATAGTATCCTCCAATGGTTGTGATTTTTGAAAGCCGCAAGCTGTGATGGGGCACACCACAGCTTGCAGGAACGGATTTTCTTACTGAACCTCGTCAAACGATTCGGCGGTGACGATGGGCTGCACCTTCGTGCAATAGGGGGAGAACGTTTCGGACAGCTCGTTAAAGTCGATGCCAAGCTGCTCGCAGATCTCGGTGTTGATAGTGGCTGTGCCGTTGTCAAAGGTCTTGACGGCGGTCGCTGCGGGGTCTGCGCCATCGAGGAGGATGGAGGCGATCATGTTTGCGGTTTCCACGCCGAGGTTTGCATAATCCACGCCGTAGCCGAGGAACGCGCCGTTCAGGGCGAAGGAGTCTGCGCCGGTGTAGTGGGGGATACCGGCCTCGGCGAAGGTTTCATAGATCGTGAGCTCGGACTTCATGACGGTGTTGTCGGTCGGGGTGAAGACAGCCTCCACGCCGTCGGAGACAAGCGCCTGCGCGGCCAGCGCGATTTCGTCAACGCTCGTGCCGGTGCGTTCGATGACCTCCACGCCCTTGTCCTCCAGGTAAGCCTTTGCGCTCTCGATGGCGCTCGCGGCGGAGTCCTGACCGAGGTCATACAGAAGGCCGACCTTCTGGAACTCGGGATTCTGGACGAACATGAGGTTCATGACGGCTGCGGTGTCGAGGTAGTCGGAGGTGCCGGTAAGGTTGCTGCCCGGGGCTTCGAGAGAGTCCACAAGTCCGACGGAAACGGGGTCGGAGACAGCGGCGAAGACGACGGGGGTGCCGGTCTCTTCGGTGGCCGCCTGCATGGACATGGCGACGGGCGTTGCGACCGCGACAAGAAGGTCTGCGCTGTCGGCCTGGAAGTTCGAAATGATCTGGGACATGAGGTTCGAGTCTGCGTTGCAGTTGTCGTATTCGACGTTGAATGTCACGCCTTTTTCTTCGCCGATGGCGGCGAGCTGCGACTGGATGTTTTCAACGATCTGGTTGAGGGATGCGTCGTCGACATAGTTGCAGATGCCGATGGTGTAGGATGCGGTATCGGAAGAAGCTTCCGAAGAAGCGGGGGCAGCGGTTTCGGTGGATGTGGAATCGGAAGCGGCGGCCTGGGATTCGGCGGGCGCGGCAGTCTCAGATTTTGCGCCGCAGGCGGTGAAGAGGGAAACGGCCATCAGAGCGGCCAGAACGATCGAGAGAAGCTTTTTCATGGATTATACCAACCTTTCAATTATCAAAGTAAAAATCAATTTGAATTGTGAGAAAAGAACTTGATTTCGCGGCGCGAACGCCATCGTCTGGTATAAAGCTTCATGCGAAAACCTCCTTGGGAAAAACAAAAACTCCTGTCCCGGCAAATCACATTGCTGGGACAGGAGATAAATCCTGCGGTGCCACCCGGCTTGACGCATATGCTTGCGTCCACTCATGCGTACTACCATACGCTGGCGTTTGATTACGAAGCGCCTGCTCCGTCGCACATACTAAGGATGTTCATCCGTTTCTGATTGCCCTCAGAAGTCCATTCCATCTTAGCGCTTTCGCCGCAATCCCACCATCTGCGGCTCTCTGAAGAAACCGGTCTAAAATGTACTCACTCTTCTTCAACGGTTTCCTGCATTATAGCGCTGAAGATTTTACTTGTCAAGAGGGAAGTGCAAAAAATTCAGCGGATTTGTCCGTTCCCGCGGATGACATATTTGTAGGTTGAAAGCGCGTCGAGTCCCATGGGACCCCGGGCGTGGAGCTTCTGCGTGGAGATGCCCATTTCGCAGCCAAGGCCGAACTCCCCGCCGTCGGTGAAGCGGGTGGAGGCGTTGACGTAGACGGCGGCGGAGTCGATATCATCGAGGAAGCGCTCGGCGGCGGCTTCGCTTTCGGTCACGATCGCGTCCGAGTGGTGCGTCGAGTGCGCCTGAATGTGCGAAATGGCTTCGTCCAGCGAGGAGACAACGCCGACGGCCAGAATGTAATCGAGAAATTCCGTGTCAAAATCGCGTGCGCCAGCCGGCTTTCCGGGGATGATGGAGAGCGCCTGCTCGTCCAGCCGGAGCTCGACGGGGGGAAGACCTGCCTGCTCGCGCGCGTCGACAAGGGCGTTTTTGAGCATCGGCAGGAACGTCCTGGCGATACCCGCATGTACAAGGCAGACCTCCTCGGCGTTGCAGACGGACGGGCGGCTCGTCTTGGCGTTTACGATGATGGAGAGGGCTTTTTCCAAATCCGCGTCCTTGTCCACATACACGTGGCAGATGCCGGTTCCCGTTTCGATGCAGGGAACGGTTGCGTGCTCGACACAAGCGCGGATGAGCCCTGCGCCGCCTCTCGGGATGAGAAGGTCGACAAGACCGGCAGCCTCCATGATTTCCGTCGCGCTATGGCGGGAGGTATCCTCGACGATGTTCACGATATCCGGGTCAAAGCCCGCCGCGCGGACGCCGTCTTTGAGCGCGTCTACGATCGCCTTGCTTGACCGGTATGCCTCTTTTCCGGGGCGGAGCATGCAGACGTTGCCGCTTTTGAGGCAGAGTGCTGCTGCGTCCGAGGTGACATTCGGGCGGCTCTCGTAGATAATGGCGACGAGGCCCAGCGGCACCTGCTTTTTATAGATTTTCAGCCCGTTCGGGCGCGTGATTTCATCCAGAATCCGTCCCGTGTGGTCGGGAAGGGCGGCTGCGTCCCGGATCCCGGCGGCCATGGATTCGATGCGTCCGGCGCTGAGACTGAGCCGGTCGAGCATGACATCCGAAATCGTGCCTCTTGCCTGCTCCACGTCCTGCGCGTTCGCGAAAAGAATTTCGTCTGCGTGGTGCATGAGGTGCTCGGCCATGGACAAAAGCAGCCGGTTCTTGTCTTCTGCGCCTGCACTTCGGACCGAGGGCCATGCGGCCTTTGTTTTCTCCAGAATTTCGCGTGTGGTCATTTTGTTTCCTCCTGCGTCAGAAAGCGCGTCCCGACGGCTTTGCTGTCCATGATATCGTAAAGGACCTCAGGCCTGCTTCCGTTGGCGATCACCATCTCACAGCCAGCTTCCGTCGCAATTTTGGCCGCGCGCAGCTTTGTCACCATGCCGCCTGTTCCGAGGCTGGACCCTTCGCCGCCGGCTAAGGCGTAAATTTTTTCATCCAGCTGATCGACGATATCGATTCGCTTTGCGTCCGGGTTTTTGTGTGGGTCTGCGTCATAGAGGCCATCAATATCGGAGAGCAGCACAAGAAGGTCTGCCCCAATGGTGGACGCGACGTTGGCAGATAGCGTGTCATTGTCGCCGATGACGATCTCGTCGGTGGACACGGTGTCGTTTTCGTTGATGACCGGCAGCGCTCCGAGCTCCAAAAGCCGCGCGAGCGTGTTGTGGAAGTTGCTTTTCCGGCTTCCGGCCTCCTGCAAATCGGGCGCGGTGATGAGGATCTGCGCGACGATGTGGTTGTACTCGGTGAAGAGCTTGTCGTAGATGTACATGAGCTCGCACTGGCCGACAGCGGCGGCTGCCTGCTTGGTCGGCATGTCGGACGGCTTCGCGGGCAGGCTTAATTTACCGACACCCATGCCGATCGCGCCAGAGGAGACGAGAATGATCTCGTGTCCCGCATTTTTAAGGTCACTCAGTACCTTGCACAGCCGCTCCATGCGCTGGATGTTGAGCCTTCCGGTTGGATGGGCCAGCGTCGATGTACCCACCTTGACGACGATTCGCATAGTCATTGCTCCTTGATTGGGGATTTGCCCTGAATTTTTTGATATTATACACCAGAGCCACTCGTTTTGCATCCGTTTTTTGCTTGCCGCGCGTTAAAATTTTGCGACCGACCCTGCAAGGCCCCGAAGAGACGCAAAAACGCTCCCACCAGACAGTTCTGACGGGAGCGTTCTGTATACGTAATTCTTTAGTTCTTCATACCGTGCATGGTCATTACAACCATACCTGCAAAATAAGCGGCACCGCAGACAGCCAGAACACCCAGCATTTTCTCTTCCTCCATTTTGAATCATACGCTGCATTTTTCACAGCGGTTATCGGTTCCTTACAGTCTTCATTATACGCACGTTATTTGGAATTTCAACCATTTTGTACAGTTTGTATTTTCTGCATTTATACAGTATGCACAATTTTGGCGTTTGCTTATGAATTGCAAGAAGCGTTTCCTGCAATTCATCCTGCATTTCCCGCCTGCATCGCGCCCGCACCATTCTTGCAGGAACACCCACATCTGCGTCAAAACCCCGGCGGATTTTGCAGGATTTCCGCCGCGTTCCTCCAACCGCATCCGTACAGCTGCATCTCGCCCTGCATTTTTTCGGTTTCTTCCGTCATTTTTGAAGCCTTTCCATGCAAAAACCGGCGAGGGCCCGTCGAAGGCTCCCGCCGGTCTGTTCAATTGCCGTCAAAAATTTGTGAAATTCCGCTACAAAAGCAAGGCTTACACGACCATCTCGTACTCGCCCATGCCGCCTGACGAGAAGTACCGCTGCAAATCGAAGGGCGAGAACACGCCGCGGTCGGTGACGATGCCGGAAATGAGGTGCGGCGGCGTGAGATCGAACGCCGGATAGTAGCCCTTCACGCCCTCGGCCGCTGTCCGGATGCCCATGGCCTGAAGCGTAAACTCCGGGTCGCGCATCTCGATCGTCACGGTGTCCTTCGTCGGGTGGCCCGCGTCGGGCGCGCCGGTGACGAACGTCGGAATGCCGAAGTGGTTCGCGCAGATGGCGATCTGGAACGTACCGACCTTGTTGACGACGTATCCGTCAAGGCAGATCGCGTCCGCCGCGCACGTGAACACGTCCACGCCCTCGCGCTCCATGACAAACGCTGGCATGTTGTCGGTGATGACTGTCACGTCAAAGCCCATGTCATGGCAGACTGTTGCGGTCAGGCGCGCGCCCTGAAAATACGGTCTCGTCTCCGGGCAGAACAGACGCACTTCTTTTCCTGCGAGCCTGACTTCCTTGAGCATCATACCGACGATGGTTTCCCCGAAGCACTGCGTCATGACCGTCCCCTTCTGCGGGAACATCGCGACCAAATATTTTGCAATTTCATTGACCTTGGAATACCGCGAATTGTTCGCCCGGACGACATGTGCCCGGATGGCCTCATCCACACGCGCGCCGCTTTCCAGCGCCTCCTTCGCCGCCGTCAGGCAGCCGGAACAGACCTGCTCCATGCGCTTTCTCGTCGTCGGGCGGGCATTTGCAATGCAGACGGCAGCCTGCTCCAGAAAGACCAGCTGCGCTTGCTTCGTCTTCTCCCGGCATTCCCACGCAGCGAGCGCCATGCCCATTCCGGCCGCGGTATACGGCCCCGCGCTTTGGGTCACCATGTCGCGGATGGCCTGCATGACCTCCACATGCGTCCGGCACGTCACAAACTCTACCCTTCTAGGATACACGCGCCGGTCTAAAATCCGAACCGCACCCGCGTCGTACCACGCAACGTTTTCATATTGCAGCATAAAGGCAAGGCCCTTGTCTGCTCTCATCTCATTCATAAACGTTCATCTCCCGGATGACAGATTTCAGATACGCGCTGAACTGCTCTTCAATCATGCGGCCCGTCTCGCTGACCTCCTCGGTCGTGAGCGGCTGGTCCAGCATGCCCGCCGCCATATTCGTGATGACGGAAAAGCCGAGCAGCTCTATTCCGCAGTGCGCCGCTGTGAGCGCCTCGGTGACCGTCGACATGCCGACCGCGTCGCCGCCAAGCAGCCGGATGGCGCGGATTTCTGCCGGCGTTTCAAACTGCGGTCCCGGCATGAAGAAATACACGCCCTCGTGGACGCGGAGCTTCGTATCTTTAGATAGCCGTAAAGCAAGCTCCCGCAGGCGCGGGGTATACATCCGGCTGACATCAAAGAAACGGTCTCCGAACGCGGGAAGGTTCTTCCCACGCATGGGGCTCGCACCATTGAGTTTTATGTGGTCGGAGATGACCATGATATCGCCCGGCCGGTAGCCCTCGTTCACGCCGCCTGCCGCATTCGTCACGATCAGCTGTTTGACGCCCAAGAGCTTGAAAAGCCGCACGGGAATCGCCAGCTGCTCAAAATCGTACCCTTCATAGGAGTGGAACCGGCCCGACATACAGACGAGCTTCTTTCCCTCCAGCGTGCCGAAAATCAGCTTTCCCGCGTGGTCTGGCGCGGTGGAGACGAGAAAGTTCGGGATGTCCCGATAGTCGATCTCGACAGGGTTTTCGATCTGCTTTGCAAGCGGCCCCAAGCCGGTTCCAAGAATCAGCCCCAGCTCAGGCGCAAACGGCGCTCTGGATTTTACGTATTCGGCCGTCTTTTCATAAAATGCAAACGGTTCGTTCATGCTTCGTTCCTCCCTTTTATCATCATATTTCTAATCAACGCGTAGGGGGCGATGCCCACATCGCCCCGGCGAATAAACCCGTTTTTACGGAAATCTCCGGCGAATTCGACGGTACCCTTGGGTCGATGTGGGCATCGACCCCTACGAACCTTACGGAAGATTTCAAAAGAACTGTAGGGGTGGACGCCTCTGTCCGCCCTTGGGAAGTATCGAATTCGCCTCAGGTTTTACGTAAAAAACGGATTTTTCTGCGGGCGGACAGGGTCGTCCGCCCCTACAAATCTCCCGGGAAAGTTCAGCGTACTTTGCAGGCTTTCAAAAATGCCTCGCGGTCGGGTGCAAACGTGATTCTCTCCGCCGCGTCCTGCACCTTCACCCAAGCCGCCTCGCTGATCTCGTCCAATTGCGGCTTGACCTTCCCTTCGAAATAACGCGCCGGGAAAAACCAGACGCGCCGCCGGTCCTCCGGCCTTGCGGATGGCACGGCGATCGGCGCATCCGTCAAAAGCTCCGCCGAAATTCCCGTCTCTTCCCGCGTCTCGCGGACAGCCGCCTGTTTGGCCGTCTCTCCGGGCTCCAGATGCCCCTTCGGAAACGACCACCGACTGCCGACACGAATCATCAAGACCGTATCATTCCGAAAGACGATTGCTCCCGCGGAGTCCATTGTCCGGTCAAGCTCTTTGGATACAAGCCGCAGAACCTCTCCGGCCAATTCCTCCCGGTTCTCCTTCGTCACAGTCAGCACGTGCACGTTCGGATGCGTTCGGATCGCGTTCGTGAGCGGCGTGTCGGCAATTTTCTGGACCACACCGAGAATCGGAGCGCTTCTGTCCAGCAGCGCGAGAATCCGCTCCGAAAACCGCGCCGCCGCGCTCTCCATCCGCCCGACCTCGTCCATGAGGATAAGCGGCATGTTTTCCGCATCCACTAGCGCCTGCACGCCCGCGCGCTCAAAGGCCTCCGGGATTTTCTCAATCCCGCGTCCGCAGCCTTTTCGGATACCCACGCGGTTCCAGTCGCCCATCATGGGATGCTCGTCTCCGGCCGGAATCAGGTAGACCGACATCGCGCCGTCCGGCAGATCGGGAACCGACACGCTCCGAAAGCCGCCAATGTCCCGCAGTTTCAGCGCAGCAAGCGTCTTCTTTATGATCGTGCTCTTTCCGACCTGCACGTCTCCCGTCAAAAAAATGTGCATGCTTACCCCTTCTTCGCCTTTTCCGTACCCGCAAGCTCGGCTCTGTGGCGGATGAGCTCGGCGGCGATAGAGATGGCGATTTCCTCCGGTGTTTCGGCAAAAATCGTAATGCCGATCGGCGCGTGGATACGAGAAAGCTCTGCTTCCGGAATGCCGTTTTCCATCAAGTATTTGTACGTCGCGGCCAGCTTATGCCGGCTTCCGATGCACCCAACATAGCACGCAGGGCTTTTCATCGCCTGCAAGAGCACCTCGCGGTCCGCCTGATGGCCAGGCGTCATGATGGTGACATAGTCGCGCTCCGTGATATGCACCTTTTCTTCAATATGATAGTAGTCACCAAAGATCACCTGCTCGGCTGCGGGGTAGTTTTCGGGCTTCGCAAAGTCTTTGCGGTTATCAAACACCGCCACGCGGAAGTCGACGTTTGCCAGCACCGGCACCAGCGCTTTTCCTACATGGCCGCCGCCGAAAACATAAACCCGGCCTGCACGGCTGATGGGCTCGACGTAATAAGACGGCTCGCCCTTGCGGTAGACCGCGCTGCTTGTGAGCCACGGGCGGAGCATCGTTTCGTCCAGCTCGGCAAAGCGCAGCCCGTGCGCCTCGTCGAACGTTCCCATCGCGGTGATTTTGCCCTGTTCCATCCGGCTGATGAGCCACGCATCCTGCCCGCTTGCCAGAAGCTCGAGGATCGTTCTGGTAAGCTCGAGGTCACGCGCGTTTTCGTGGTCAAAGAACCGGAAGTAGACCGTGACGTTTCCGCCGCAGATCATGCCGATATCGTTCACCTGATTGGGAGCTAAGCAAAACGCCTGACAATACGAAGCGCCCGTCCGGAACAAGCCCATCGCCTGCCGGGCCGCAATGCGCTCGACTGCGCCGCCGCCGATGGTCCCAAGCGCCTGACCGTTCTGAAACACTGCCATCTTCGCGCCCGCACCTCTGGGGGCCGAGCCGGATGAGGCCAGAATGCTGCAAAGGACTACGTTTTCTCTGCGCTCCAAGGCGCTTTTCATAGTTTCAAATAGCTGTATCATAAAAATTCCTCCGGAATGGCTTTGGCATCAAGGATAAACCGCCCCAGCGCCTTTTTCTGCGGCAGGTAATAGGGGAACGCGCACGCTCCCGTCTCGCGCAGCCGCGACAGCACCGTCTCTCGGGTGATCGTTCCCGGCGCGTCCTTGCTGTAAATTTCAAAAAACCGCACGGCATCATCCAAGCTTCGCAGCGGCTGGCCCATGTCAAACGTTTTTGTTTCCAGCCGGAACGGAACACCCTGCGCGCGCAGAAAGTCTGCCGCCTGCTCCGTCACCTCATCTCGCAGCGGCACGGAGGAGACCGAAAAACGATGGTGCGTGAACGCCTTTTTGACCACGACAATTTCCCCCGCGCAGCACCGCTTTGCCACGCGCAGAATTTCCCGCATCCGTCCAAAGAGGCAAAATACCATCGCGTCATAGGGACGCTCCGGCGCAAAGGTCATCATGTCCGTCTCCAGAATTTCCAGATTGGAGACGTTTTTTTCTGCCGCCATCCGGCGAAGATTGGAAAGCACCTGCCCGGAAATATCCGCCGCCGTCACGGTCTCGAACCGCTCGGCCAATCGCACGGACAAAAAGCCGAGCCCGCAGCCCGCGTCGCACACATGTCTTACCGCCGGGAGCGCGCCGCAGATCCAATCGGCGAGCTCCTGCTGATAGGAGCCGAAGTTTGCCGCGTCCTGCATGAAGGAGATCATATCGTCTGTCCAGCAAAACATCACGCGCCCTCCATTCCGCCTGGGACGGGCATGCAGATCGTTTTCCGCCCGAACACTGTTTCCATCTCGCAGCGCGCGACCGGAATGCCGTAGAGCCTTGATAAAACGTCCTCCGTCAGAACCGCCTCCGGCGCGCCCACGGCCATCACGCCGCCATCTTTGAGCGCCAGTACCTTCGTTGCATAGGAAAACGCCTGATTGGGGTCGTGCGTGGAAAAAATGATCGTGTAGCCGGCCTGCCCGAGCTTTTTCACGCGCTCCATGACACGGCAGCTGTTGCCGTAATCAAGATTCGCCGTCGGCTCGTCCATGATGAGCATCGAAGCGTCCTGCACCAGCGCCCGCGCCAGAAGCATGAGCTGCCGCTCGCCGCCGCTGATTTTCATGCAGCCGCGGCTTGAGAGCTTTTCCATCCCGAGCGCACGGAGCATCTGCATGGCTTTTTCCCGCTGCGCCTGGCCGGGCTGCTCAAAAACGCCCAGCTGCGCGGTCATGCCCATGAGGACGCTGTCCAGGACCGTGTGGTCGAACGCAGGCGTGTGCGACTGCGGGATATACGCGAGCTTCTTCGCCAGCTCCCGCCGGGAATATGCCGTCAGTTCCGTCCCATCTACCAGAATTTCTCCGCCGACGGGCTTTAAAAAACCAAGAAGGCACCGAAAGAGCGTGCTCTTTCCCACGCCGTTCGGCCCGAGTACGGCCAGCAGTTCTCCTTTTTCCGCCGTGAAGGACACATCGCCAATGACGGGCCGCGCGCCGTAGCAGAAGCGCAGGTTTTTCACTTCAATGCTCACGCTGCGTCCCTCCCGACACGATCAGATACAAAAAGACCGGCGCGCCGACAAACGAGGTAAGAATGCCGAGCGGAATTTCACTCGTCGTGACCGTCCGCGCCAGATTGTCAACGACCATCAGAAACACCGCGCCAAGAAGGCTCGAGGCCGGAAGCAGCTTCCGGTAGTCCTGCCCGAAAATCATGCGCCCGAAATGCGGGATCACAAGGCCCACCCAGCCGATCATACCGCTGACGGCGACACTTCCCGCCGTCATGAGCGTTGCACACAGAACCACAACGACACGCAGCCTTCCCGTATGCACGCCCATGCTTCTAGCCTCTGTCTCACTCACGGTAAGAAGATTCACGCGCCACCGGAGCAGCCACAGCGGAACCAGCCCCGCAAGAATCGGCCACGCGGCAAACTGCACGTCGCGCGCCTTTGTCGAGGCCAGAGAGCCCATCAGCCAGTAGGTGATGGCGGGCAGCTGATCGGTCGGATCGGCAACCAATTTAATAAAGGAGGTGCCGGAGGTAAAAAGAGAGCTGATCATCACGCCCGCGAGCACCATCGCAAGCGTCGTCTGGATTTTGCTCATGCGCGAAATGAGATACGCAAGCAGAACCGCGAGAAGGCCAAAGGTGAAAGATAGCCCCGTCACCGCGCCGTAGCCAAGACCCAGCAAAAGCGCCAATGCCGCGCCAAAGCCCGCGCCGGTCGACGCGCCGAGAAGATCCGGCGAGACCATGGGGTTTCGGAACATGCCCTGATAGGCGCAGCCCGCCGTAGAAAGCGCAGCCCCGACCAGAGCTGCCGCAGCCACGCGCGGGAGCCGCACGTTCAGAACGACCGCCTGCGCTCTGACCTGCCACGTCTGCATGAGCGCGAGATTTCCCCGGCTGAGCGTGCGCAGCAGCCAGTCCGCCAAAATCCTGAGCGTCTGCAAGGGGGAAACATCGTACCGACCCACCCAGAACGAGCCGAAAAACACCAGTGTGAACAAAAGCGCCAGAATCAGAAATCTTATTCCTGTGCCATGCGTTTTTTTCATGCCCTACCATCCATTATCTTTTGATATAAATAACGTATATCAGCCGCTCCCGCTTGTCAAGCGGCAATGGCAAAAATCGGCGCATTGCGTTCGGCATTGCGGAATTCTTTCGTATCCCACGCATTTTGCCGCGCCAGCAACCCGCACTTGACCACAGACGGAAACCACGCTATAATATATCATATCAACGATCGGGAGGCTCGCCCATGAAAACAGGAATCGACACCATTTGGGAAGACCGCAAGCGCATTTTGGGTATGCCCATCAGCTTCACAAAGTACTACCTGTCCGAAGACCGCCTGTTCGTCCAGACCGGGCTTTTGAGCATGAAGATCGAAGAGACGCTTCTGTACCGCGTAACGGATATCTCCGCGCGCGTAGGACTGTTCCAGCGTATCTTCGGTGTCGGCACGATCGTCGTCCACTCGTCTGACAAGAGCACGCCCCACATTGCGCTCGTAAATGTCAAAGAGCCGCTTGTCGTCAAGGAGCTCATTCACAAGCACGTCGAGCAGATGAAGGTCTCGCGCAATATCCGCGTCAGCGAATTTCTTGATGACGGCCCCTCCGCACCCGACCCGTGCGCCCATATGGAGCATAAATAAATCGTCCGC
>ERZ791923.2380-NODE-2380-length-16943-cov-4.695938_pt1 | contig 16943 bp, 17 predicted proteins | sample MGYA00510133_ERZ791923 | MGnify/ENA primary metagenome ERZ791923 (study PRJEB30046, sample SAMN00792106) | human gut metagenome | study: EMG produced TPA metagenomics assembly of the A metagenome-wide association study of gut microbiota in type 2... | reverse complement strand
TAAGAATACCGAATGTGCGTTACTATCCAAATCCACTGTATTTCATCCTTTCTTTTACTATTCGACTGAATATATTATACCATCATTAGAGTGTAATATCAAGTGAGCAACAGACGCAATTCATCTCCCACCTTAGAGGTGGGAGTCTTCTTGCTGGAAAAGGATAAAATAAAAGAACAGCTGCTATACAGCAGGAATATCCGACTGACCTGAGGATAATTCCTGCATATAGCAGCTGTTTTTTATTTTGCAGAGAATGGTTTTACAGTGCTGCCGCAAGATAAAAAATCCTGAAAAAACTGTATTACAAAAATCATATAAATACTGTATTGACTGCATTATTTTCTGGAATTGTCATAAATCGTACAGAAATTATCTTTCAACAGTGGCTGTTGGACTGGAAATTACGTGTGAAAAATAGTATCATGATGAATAGCAGCCATAGGGGTGTATGGAAATGTATGAGGAAACGGGGCGTGGCTATCCGCCCGAAGGGAGAGGGAAAAATGAGGCGTTCTTTGATAAAAATACTGGTGCTGGCCCTGATTCTTTCTGTGATGCTGACAGCACTGAATTATGAACCAAGAGCAAACTATGATCCGGAAGAAAAGCGTTTTGCATGTATTATCAACTATGGATTCAATTATTGGGCAGACGTCCAGAACGGGGCGGAAGAGGCAGGAGAAGATGATAATGTCAGCATTGATGTTTACAGCTTTGAACTGATGGATACACAGCGTCAGATCCAGCTGATGAAAAAAATGGAATATATGAAAGTAGACGGAATCATCACCATGGGAGATCCGAACAATGAAGAACTCAACAATGAAATCGCAAGACTTTCCGAAGAAGGGATTCCGGTGGCATTGATAGATTCTGATTCTCCGCAGAGTAAAAGAGCCTGTTATATAGGTTCAGATAATTATGCGATCGGACAGCAGGCGGCAAAGGTACTGGCGGAGAAAACAGAGGAAAGTGCAAAGATTATTGTGATGGTTTCCAAAATGGAATATGCCAACCAGCAGGAACGTTATCAGGGTTTTGCGGATGAGATTGCAAAGTATAAGGATATGCAGATTCTGGCGGTGGTGGAAGGAGATTCCAGAAGAGAAACTGTCCTGCGCCAGCTTCAGAGTACGCTGGATGAGTTTGAGGATGCAGACACTATTTTCTGCGCAGAGGGAAACTCACCGCTTCATGTAGGAGATGTCCTGAAACAGATGGATAAAAAGATGACCGTACTTGCAATGGAAAATTCCAGGACAGTGCAGAATTTTATAAAAGAGGGAATTTATATTGGAACTTTGCAGCAAAATGCCGGACAGATAGGATATCAGGCCGTGAAAATGCTAGAAGAATACTGTGAAAATCCAGATAAAGAGCCATGTGAAGTCTATGTAGATGCCACATATGAGGACAGGGCAGATTTTACAGAGTGAAACAAATCAGGTTAAAAGACACGGGGGTGAACAGAATTTTATATGGAAAAAAGAAAAAAAGAATATACCCTGAAGCGGCATCTGGCAGAATTTCTGGTATTTGTGATAGGCAGTATGATATGCCTGAATGTATTTACCCTGATCTTCAGCAGCAACAGCAATGAGAAATACAGGCAGGCTTCCTATAATATCCGTTCTCTGGAAGAATTTGCAATCACTCAGGAACAGGCAATGAAATATCTGCGAAGATATGTATTGTATGATGCACTGGAAGAAGACTATCTTCAGTTGAAAACCTATCTGAAACAGGGAGAAGACAGCCTGGATTATCTTTTCGATAATACCAATGATAAAGACACACTCAGAAGACTTTATAACCTGATGAAAGTGCACACATTCCTGGAGGAAAAGGCAGAGAATGTCAAAAATATGGTGGCAGAAAAAAACTCCGAAGAAGAATGGCAGCGTCAGATCGATACCGCATACGCAGAAGCTGTTTCTGTCTACGATGTTCTCCTGGAAGAGTATGATACGGTAAATCGTCAGTATTTAACATATGTAGATAAAATTTCAGAAAATCTCAGAGTTCGGAGGATGTGGTTTCTGGGATGTTACCTGATCGTTTTTATGGGTGTGTGTGTCTATCTGTGGAGAGAAATCTCAGAAATTTATAATTCTGTACTGCTTCCTGTGCAGGAACTGGTGCACGGTGCCAGACGGATCGGAGAGGGAGAATTTGAGGAAATACATCCGGGGCATGGAAAAGTGGAAATGGATAAAGACATTTCTCTGCTTGTCCATATTTTTAATCAGATGACAGATAAACTGAAACAGCAGATAGCGGTTCTTCAGGAAAATATCAGGATACAGAAAGAACTGGAAGCAAGTAAATACCGTGAACTTCAGATGCAGATCAATCCTCATTTTATGTTTAATACCTTAAATATGATCGCGGAAACTGCGTATTTTGAAAATGCAGAAAAAACAGAGTTTCTGCTGAATAAAACGGCAAAAATGTTCCGGTTCAGTCTGGATTTTTCGGGGAAATCCATTTCCCTTTTTAAAGAAATTGAAGAACTGGAAAATTATATTTTCATTCAGGAAGAACAGTATGAAGACCGTATAGAATTTCTCTTTGACCTGGATGAATCTTTTCACAATATCCTGGTTCCGTCGCTGACACTGCAGCCTCTGATCGAAAACTCGGTGGTACATGGAATCGGAAAATATACAGAAGGCGGGCGCGTAAAACTTACAACCAGCTATCATGAAGAGGAAGGTGCGGGATATATCATGGTAGAAGATAATGGTGTGGGAATAGAAGAAGAAAAACTGCAGCAGATCAGACAGGAAATGATAAATTATAAAGGAGACAGTATGAAAATAGGTCTGGGAAATGTATATTCCAGACTGAAGATTCTTTATGGAGAAAAGGTTTCTATGGACATAGAGAGTGAAGAGAGAAAAGGGTGTAAAATTACAATAAGAATAGAAGGTATCTGAAAAAGCACCCCGCAGAAATCTCTACAGAAAGCAGCAGGGCGGACCCGATCCGCCTGATCATGTGGGAGGAAATAAAAAATGTACCGACTGATGATAGCAGATGATCAATCCATTGAATGCAGGGCACTGGAACATAAGATTCAGACAGAATTTGAAAATATTGAGGTTCTTCCAAGCGCCAGAGACGGGATTGATTTTCTTAAAAAAGCAGAAGAGTTCAAACCGGATATTGCCATCGTGGATATCAATATGCCAGGACTAAACGGACTGGAGACGATTGAGATCCTGAAGATGAGAAATATAAATATGAAGGTTATCATACATACCTCATACAGTGAATTTGATTACGCAAGAAAAGCCATACAGCTTGGCGCAGTGGAATATCTTCTGAAACCTGCGTCAAAAGAAGAAATGGTTGCCGCGATTGAAAAAGTCTGCAGGATTCTGGATAAGGAAAAGGAATTTAGGATACAGCTTACGGAGGGCAGAAAAAGAGAAGACGGACTTGCGGAGCTGGCAGCAGGAAAGTGGATGATGTCTTTGTTTCTGCGGCAGTCTGATTCTGAAAGTTATCAGGACTTCTGGGAAAAATACCCGCAGGCAGCAGCAGGAGGAGTTTTTACGGCATGGAAACCCAATGGACTTGAAGAGTTGAAAAAGGTCGGATGGAACTGGAAGGAGAAGGAAAAGCTGATACTGGAGCAGATGCGGCGATACTGTAACTGCGTGGGAATGCGCCATAAAGATATCTTTTATCTTTATATTTTTCCGGGAAAAGCCCTGGAAGAAGGTTACGAGGAATGGATCATAGAAATTACGGATGCTGTCTGCCGGGAACTTGGGGAGGAACATCTTCCGTTTGCGGTGGGAATCAGCCGCTGGAAATCAGACCCGCAGCAGTATGATACAGGCCTGTATGAAGCAAGAATCGCAGTACAGGGGAAAACAAAACCTGGCATCAGCTTTTTTCAGTATGGAGAAATCATTACAAGAAAAATGATGTTATCTGATATTCTGCCTGAAGTTTTGCAGCTTCTGATGGAAAATAAGACACAGGAATGTATGGAATTGGTGCGCAGCCAGACAATTGCGGAAAAGAATGAAATCAGTCGGGAAGAAACCGAATTGTTTAAAGTACAGGCATTGGAGTTTATCTTACAGCTCAGGGCAGAAGTGGAAAATCTGGCAGGAGAGAATGAAATCAGATGGAACAGCAGGATTTTCACACAGGATTTTGGAAAAATGTCCTGTGCAGATGAGGTTTTAAAATGGACGGAAACTCATATAGAAGAACTTGGAAATGCACTTATGGAAAAACCATACGAAGAATCAGAATATATCCGTAAAGTGTTGCACTATATAAAAGGAAATTTCAGCAAAGACCTGTCACTGGAAGATGCCGGAAAGGAAATTGGAATCAGTTCTTTTTATCTGAGCAGGCTTTTGAAACAGGAACGAAAGACAACATTTATCGAAACTCTGACAGATATCCGCCTGGAAGCAGCTGTCCGCATGATGAAAGAAGGACAGCTTCCAATGAAGGAAATCTGCTGTCGAAGTGGATATCCGAATCAGTCATATTTTTACAGAGTAGTAAAGAAAACAACAGGAATGACAGTTGGAGTTCTGCGCAGATATCTGTAAAAAATATATGGTTTAACCAAATCAGGCAGGCAGCGAAGCGGATTGCGGATATCTGCCTGAAAGTGAAAAAAATGATCAAAGTGCAAGATTCAGACAAGAGTGCAAGATAGTACAAAGAAAGAAGTTAAGATAGTATAGCGATTGTCAAAATGGTAAAAATGAAAATTTCTCCGGAAACTGGTATATTAATACCATCAGATAACGACAGGCCCCATAAAGAGCGGAAAAGATGATAAGGGGCATCTGTTTCAAAGAAGGGAGAAAAAGTTTATGATGAAAAACAGAAAGAAACTTGCCGGTGTATTAGCTACTGCTACTGTATTAACTTCTGCATTTGCACCACTTACAGTTATGGCAGAGGATTTTGACGCTTATAATCCACCGGTCGCAGAAGTAGAGGCCGGACAGATTAAAGGATTTATGGATGATGATACCTATACATTCCTTGGTGTTCCGTATGCTGCATCAGAACGTTTCCAGATGCCTCAGAAAGTAGAAGCATGGGATGGCGTTTATAATGCACAGGCATATGGAAAAACATGTAAGATTCCGGAACAGACTTCTGTAGGCTCCGATGAAATGCTGTGGCCTCACCGTTACTGGATTCAGGGAGAAGACTGCCAGAACTTAAATATCTGGACACAGCAGTTAGATGAAACAGCTAAAAAACCGGTTCTTGTATTCTTCCATGGTGGCGGATATAACAACGGTTCTTCCATTGAATCAGCAGCATATGACGGAAAAAATTTAAGTGAATATGGGGATGCGGTTGTAGTAACTGTCAACCATCGTCTGAATGCACTTGGATTCCTTGACCTGTCTGCTTATGGTGATGAATATGAAAATACAGGTAATCTTGGTATCGCAGACCTTGTAGCTTCTCTTCAGTGGATCAAGGATAATATTGAAACTTTCGGTGGAGATCCTGACAATGTTACTATTTTCGGACAGTCCGGTGGTGGCGGAAAAGTTCTCACTCTGATGAAAACTCCGGCAGCAGAAGGCTTATTTGATAAAGTTATCTGCGAAAGTGCTGTATTCGGAAGAATCGACAATACACAGGAAGTAACACAGCAGGCCGCAGCTTATACACTGGAAAATCTCGGACTGGATGAGAGTCAGGTAGACGAACTCAAAACCATGGATTATACAGATCTGGTAACTGCCGGAGCAAGCGCTTACGACAAAATTACAGAAGAACGTGGAAAGATCGCATTCAATACCCGTGGATATGCATGGGCTCCATCTGTTGACAACAAATATGTCATGGAAGATTACTGTGACTGGGCAGCAGACATTCCGGTTATGATCGGTTCTACATTTGCAGAATTTGACTATTCCTGGAACATTCTTGATGGAAAGAAGAATGAGTGGACAGAAGAAGAAACCATGGCAAATCTGACTGACAGATATGGCGATAAAGCACAGGAAATTGCAGATGAATTTGCAAAAGTATTCCCGGATCAGAAACTTGCAGATGCATATTTCTACAGTGGATTTATGAGAGAAACCGTAGCAGAACTGCTTTCCGCAAAACTGAAAGATGCTACAGCACCTGTTTATTCTTATCTGTTTGATTATGAAGCACCTGTAAATGGTGGTGGAGTTGCTTTCCATTGCTCTGAACTGATCTATGCATTCCATAACGTAGATATTCCGGTTGTAACACGCGCAACAGGCGGCGGCGAAGATGCTCATAAAGTTCAGGATGTAGTTGCAACAGCATGGCTCAACTTTGCAAAAACAGGTTCCCCAAGCCAGGATGGTCTTGAATGGAAACCATACACAGAAGACGAGCAGAACACAATGGTTCTCAAAGAAGAAAGTGAGTGCAGAGATTTAGGCGATGAAACATTAAGAGGCCTGATCATGAGCGCACTTGGACAGGAATAATATCTGTTAAAAAGAGAATAAAGAGTAAATCAAACGAAGTGTAAATAAAATAAGTGACAGGAGCTGGCGGTTATGGGCGGGTATCGAAGTGGATTGTAAATATCCGGCTGACACACCGTCAGCTCAATATAAAATTATCCTGGCAGGTATAAGGTCTGTTGACTTTAAAACCTGTTCAGGATTATTTTATTTTCAGAAACAGGTCTATTTTTCGTGGTAACCCGTTTTTATTCGAAGTTTCGGTGAAAACAGCCTTGAAATTTACAGTGGATACGGTATAATTAAAAAACGTAGCAAACCAGGATTGGTTAGACCAATAAAAAGGAGTTGAATACTTGAAGAAAAAAGAAAGAGACTGGAAATTCATCATTGGTATGGTTGTTCTGATTGCCATTTTCGCAGTCATGGGAGGAGCTTTCTGGAACATGGTCGGAGAGCAGGCACAGCTTGTAAAAGAGGAAGAACAGCAGCAGGAAGCGAATGCAATTCCTGCAATTTATATTGAGACCGGAGAATTTCTGAAGACCGGAATTTTTGTAAACACGGAAACCGGAGCGATTTTCAGTGCAAAAGTACCGGAAGAGGGTATTTACAATAAAAAAGGAAAATTAATTTCTGATGATGTATTGGAAAATGGGGATGAAGTAAAAATATACGGCGATGGGATCATGCTGGAATCTTTTCCGGGACAGTATCCGGGAGTGACAAAGATCCAGAGAACCGGACGTGCGTCTCTTGAAGAAACGCAGGAGTACGAGAATCTGGTAAACGGAATGATGAAACCAGTAGCAGTACAATAGATTGATGCCATATGCCGCAGAATGAGTGAACAGACAAGGACTCTGCATAAATGTGATTTATGTTATGCAGAAACAAAAATCAGAGGAGACAGAACATGAAATACGTTAGACAATTCTGGATTATTTTACTGATATCCGCAATAGGGGAAGGACTGCACGTCCTGATCCCGCTTCCTGTACCTGCGAGTGTGTATGGACTTGTGATCATGCTGATCGCACTGGGAACACACATAATCAAACTGGAACAGGTCAAAGAAGCTGCTGAATTTCTCATTGAGATCATGCCGGTTATGTTTATTCCGGCAGGCGTCGGACTTCTGACTGCCTGGGGCGTGTTAAAACCGGTATGTGTGCCGATCATTCTGATCACTGTGATCACCACGGTTGTGGTTATGGTTGTGACAGGACGTGTCACTCAGACGGTTATTCGTAAGGACAGAAAGAAAGGACAGAAGAAATCATGACACAATTTATGAGTAATTCGATATTTTTCGGCGCAGCTATCAGCCTGATCGCATATGAGGCAGGACTTCTTTTAAAAAGAAAATTCAGGATGGCAATTTTTAACCCGCTTCTGATCGCGATCATCGCGGTAATGGCAGTTCTGAGTTTATTGCATATTGACTATGATACTTATAACCAGAGTGGTCAGTACATCAGCTATCTGCTCACACCTGCAACTGTCTGCCTGGCAGTTCCACTGTACCAGCAGATGGAACTTCTGAAAAAGAATCTGAAGGCTGTCGTGATCGGAATCGTTTCCGGCGTACTTGCAAGTATGGTCAGTGTTCTGCTTCTTGCAAAACTGTTCAGACTGAGTCACGAGCAGTATGTCACACTTCTTCCGAAGTCTATCACCACTGCAATCGGAATGGGTGTTTCTGAAGAACTTGGCGGCATCGTAACGATCACAGTTGCGGTTATCATCATCACCGGTGTTCTGGGAAATATGATCGCAGAAACCGTGATCAGACTGGCACATATCGAAGAACCGATCGCCAAAGGACTGGCACTGGGAACTTCCGCCCATGCCATTGGTACAGCCAAGGCTATGGAACTTGGTGAAGTAGAAGGGGCTATGAGCAGCCTTGCCATTGCGGTTGCCGGACTGCTGACGGTTGTCGGGGCATCGGTGTTTGCACAGTTTATGTGATTTGGAATTATAGAAGAAATTATAAAAAGAACTATAAAAAGAAAATATATTTTTAACCAGGGGGATTGGTGTGTTATCCGGATTAAATCCGGATGAACATGACAATCCCCCTGACTGTTTATAAAAAAGAAACAAATGTTCGAAAAAAGACTTCCATTTTGGAATCATGTGTGGTATGATATATCAAAAGCGAATATATGTTCGGAAAATATGTTCGATATCAGGCAGGGAGGAAAATCTTATGAGAAATACAGCAGGTACCACACAGGAAATGAGAAGAAAAGAGAACCATAAATGTTCAAAGACAATGGCAGTGATCCTGGGACTGATCGTTACGCTGGAGGTTATGATCGCAGGCGGGATGATATTTAATATTGATTTTCATTCTGCGGATATTATTACGCTGATATTCGGGGCTGGCGTGGTTTTCTCAGCAGCGGTTGCGGTCCTGACGGATAATTGAGCAGTAATTTAGTAGACTTATAAATATAATCAGATCAGTAATTTGTAGTTCAATTGCAAAAAAAGTTATTACAAAAGTCAGAGAACTGTTTTATCTGGGGTTTTCTAAACATTAGACAAAAGATCTGTCAGATGGTATGATTAGGAATATATCATAACAGGGTATGACACATACCATAAAAGGGGTAAAGATGACGGTAAAATCAAGTCTTTTGGAAATGTTAGAGAAGAATAAAGGAGAAGTAATTTCCGGGGAACGCATTGCCGGTGAACTGGGATGCACCAGGGCAGCAGTATGGAAAGCTGTGAAATCTCTTCGGGAAGAAGGATACCGTATTGAAGCGGGTCCGAATAAAGGCTATATGCTTGCGAAAGACACAAATCGTCTGTCACAGGAGGGAATCCGCCTGTTTCTGGATGATCCGGAAGTTAAGATAGATATTTACGATGAGCTGGAGTCTACGAACCAGACAGCCAAAAAAGAAGCTATGATCGGAGAAGCAGGACACGGTTCCTTCGTAATTGCCAGAAGCCAGACCGCAGGCAGAGGACGGCGCGGACGGGGATTTTATTCTCCGGCAGATGCCGGACTTTATATGAGCGTGATCCTGAAACCACAGGGAACCTTACATGACAGTCTTCTGATCACCACAGCAGCAGCGGTAGCAGTGTACAGAGCAGTAGAACAGATATGTGGGATTCAGCTTGACATTAAATGGGTAAATGACCTGTTTTATCACGGCAGGAAAGTCTGCGGAATTCTCACGGAAGCGGTGACAGATTTCGAGAGTGGAAACATTGATTTTATCGTAGTAGGAATCGGTCTGAATCTTTATCAGGATTCAGATACCCTGCCGACAGAACTGCAGAAGATTGCCGGAGCATTGTATACAGACAGAGAAGCAGCCGACACAGCCGACAGAAACCGCCTCGCCGCAGTGATTGTAAATGAACTGAGAAAAGAAACCAGAGATTTAAAATTATCTCCGGACTACATCAGCCATAACATGATCCCGGGACATGAGATCACCATTACAGACGGAAACTCCTCAAGAAAAGCATTCGCATTGGAAATATGTCAGGATGGAAGACTGAAAGTACGGGAAGAGAATGGAGAGGAGACAGTGCTGGCATTTGGAGAAGTGTCGGTATCTGTATAAGCGCAATCAGAGAAACAAGAGATAATTTATGAATTAAAAATGAGATTCAGATTTGCGACCAGTGTATAATCGCAAATCTGGATCTCATTTTGGATTCAGGGTTAATTGTTATTGTTATCCGTGTCCTCAATTTCTCCGGAAAATTCTTTTTTTAATGATACAGGCTGGCTGTTGGTGACTGCTGTATCAGCAGTATTTGCAGAAGTTTCAACATTTGCTGTATCGACATTCTCTGATACATTCGGGGCAGTCATTGCATTCGTATTTGCACCTGCATTTCCAGGATCTCTCATATCCTGCTGAAAAGGATGATAAGGAGTCCAGTAATGCTCATTTTTAGAGAATGTATCAGACTCCTGCTGTTCTTTATCCAGAGCGTCTTTCTTACGTGTAAGAATATAAATACCGGCAAAGATAATGGCTACTGCAATTACAAGCTGAGGAAGGTGATATGCAAAGGTTCCCAGAACATTTGCCAGATAACCCGGAAGAATCATATAGAAGAAATCCACAAGATTATTCCACAGGATGGAAGCTCCGAATACGATCAATACAATGGCCGTCAGTTTTCTGTGATGAGTCAGCAGGGTATCCACATCACCGATCAGTTTATCCATATGAAGCACATAAGAATCCTCCACAGAATAAAATTCTTCCTCAGAAAGAGATTTCAGGTTGTGTACATTGAAGAAACTGTAGAACCAGATAATTGGAATAAGGAATATAAGCCAGTCCATTCCGGTGCATGACCCTACGGCAAATACACCCCAGAACAGCAGCATAATACTGATTCCCTGTTTCTTAAACCCCATGTACATTTCTCCTGCACCGGGGATTAAGGAAAAAATAAAAAGCCAGAATCCACGTTTTTGTTTTTGCATACTTTATTTGCCTCCATTCATTATTTTACTGGAAAAATCATTTAAATACTGAGCCAGAGAGCCGGTTCCATCACAGATGCTTTGTCCGATATCTCTGGTAAAATTATAAAGCCGACCGCTTTCACTGTCCGGCGAAGACCGGTTTGTCTGCACGGAATAGGAAGGTGCCTTAAAGGAAAAATCAATTTCCGGAACACTGAACAGCAAAAACAGTGCAACGGCAATTCCGGCGGCTGTCTGTAATCCGTAATAGAGAAGCTGGACTTTATGGGATGCTTTATTAGCTGCTTTTGCAAACTGAACTTCTCCGGAGTCAGCTTTTCCCAGGATCTGATCAGCCAGATAAGCGGGAGCAGAAGCAGCAGGAGTGTTCGATTCCTGTGTCATCATCTGCTCCAGACAGAAATCACAACGATCCAGATGGGAAAGAAATTCTATCAGTTCATCTTCTTCCATGGTTCCATTTTCAAATTTTATTAAATCATCGTTATCAATATGCATCTAATCACTCCTTTCCAGCAGTGCTTTCAGCATAGATCTGGACCGGTAGAGCTGTGTCTGAATCGTTTTTGGATTTTTATTGGTTCTCTGGGCAATTTCATTTACAGAAAGTTCCTCACAGAAATGCGCATAAGCCACTTCTTTGTAGGGACTTTTTAACTGCATACACAATGCCTGAACATGGGTATTGGATGCAGTGAGCATATATTCATCTTCGGGAGAAGACTGATGATCCGGAATCTGGGAAAAGTAGGTATCTTCGGTCGGAATACTTCGCCGTCCGGCAGCTTTTAAGTAGTCCAGACACTTGCGGACTGCGATTTTACTCAGCCAGGCTTTTTCATAAGCACCATCAAAACGGGAAAGGTTCTTATAGGCAGACAGAAATACTTCCTGAGTCAGATCCTCGGCATCAAAAGGATTGCCGACGGATTTCAGGCATATCGAATATATTAAGTTCTGGTATTGCTGAATGAGGTATTCCAGATATTGCTTTTCTGTTGTCATTACTGTCTCCTTTTGTTCTCCCGTTCATTAATTATAACGCAGGAGGGGGAGAAATGGATTCATATATTTTATAGCAATTCCAGAAAATAATGCAAGCAATCCAGCCCATCAGAGCGTGAAGTCCTGCGTCAGATATCTTTGCCGTGCGTCAGCACGCCTGCAGATACCTTCCTTGTCCTTCGCACTCTGCTGAACTGTCTTGCTTGCATTATTTTCTGGAATTGCTATAGAAAAGATTTTGGAGAATTAAGAAACTTTTCGTACAGGCAGCCACCGTAGCTCGATATCCGGCAGCCACCCGACTTGTTGCAGATTGCAAATGAATGAAGGGAATTTATGGTTCCTTTTCATTTGCTGATTTCAGTATAAATGCAAAAACGAACGGAGACCAACGACCAGTAGTTGAAATTTAACCAAATCAAGTAGCGAAGCGGATTGTGAATATCCGCTTGACATCCTTACGGGTTTCTGTTATGGAAAAATTCAACTTTATGTAGTTTGTAAAAACATGAATTGTATTATAAAATTGAATTGTAAGTGTTAAAGCAGATTATAAGATAAGGGGATGGACAGTATGAGAACAAATGATATCAGCCAATGGGAAAATGTGTATTTATCGAATAAAAATACTTTTGCTTCCTGTAATAAAAGGAATTTAGAAGTTTATCGCTGTATCAGGGAAGAAGATTTTGATTCCAGAGGTGATAAAATCTGAAATAACAGATTAACAACTGAATAAGAAAACAAATTTATCTTGGGGGAAGGAAACTGGAAACAGTTTCCTTCTCTTTGTTAAGTGCCAGCAAAACAATATTTGCAATTTAACCAGCAAATTTTCTGCCTGAAGAAAATTACATTCTGCATAAGAATATCTCTGAGAGACAGTCTTGCGAACCTTTCTGATTTGGTCTATACTTGACTGCAATGAAACAAAAAAATCAAAGGTACAGCATTTGTATAGAAGACAGTACAGAGCAATATGACAGACTGAAAGGGAGACACAGATCATGACAGAAACAAGACGCTTATATTATGAAGATGTATATAAAAAAGAATTCACCGCAACCGTTGTAGAATGCAGAGAAAGAAAAAAAGGCTATGCCGTAATTCTGGATGAGAGTGCTTTTTATCCGGAGGGTGGCGGTCAGCCGAGTGATGTGGGAACTCTGGGTGATGTGCAGGTGACAGAGGTTCATGAGAAAGATGGTGAGTTACTGCATTACACAGACAAACCACTGGAAGCAGGAACAAAAGTAGAGGGAAAAATTGACTGGAACCGTCGTTTTGACCTGATGCAGCAGCATTCCGGAGAGCATATGGTGAGTGGCATCATTCATGCGAAATATGGATATGACAATGTGGGATTCCATATGGGCAGTGATGTGCTCACTGTGGATTTAAATGGAATGCTGGATGAAGCACAGCTCGCAGAGATTGAGAGAGAAGTCAATGAAAAAGTGTGGGAGGATAAGGAAGTTGTGATCACTTATCCGACTGCGGAAGAGCTGGAAGTGCTTGATTACAGAAGCAAGAAGGAACTGACAGGACAGGTTCGTATCGTAACTTTTCCGGGAGTGGATGTGTGTGCCTGCTGTGGAACTCATGTGACTCATACAGGTGAGATCGGTATGGTGAAACTTCTCTCTGTAGTGAAGTTCCGTGATGGTATCCGTATGGAAATGATCTGTGGAAAACGAGTTCTGGATTATCTGAATATGGTGAATGAACAGAACCATCAGATTTCCGTAAAGCTTTCTGCCAAAATGGAAAAGACAGCAGATGCTGTGCAGCGTTTGCAGGACGAAAACTTCCGTCTGAAAGGTGCAGTTGCCCGTATGGAAGAAGAAATGTTCCAGGCAGAGGCAAAGAAATGGGAAGGTTCCGGAAGTGTTATGATCTTTAAAGAGGGGCTGGAAGCGGATTCTGTCCGTAAACTTGCGGATGCGGTTATGAATACCTGTGAGGGATGCTGTGCAGTATTTTCCAGAAATGAAGATGGAAGTTATAAGTATGCTATGGGCGAGATTGACGGAGATTTATGTCAGTTTACAAAGGAAATGAATGCAGCATTAAATGGCAGAGGTGGCGGAAAGCCATTCTTTGTACAGGGGTCCGTGCAGGCAACAGAAGCAGAAATCAGAAATTTCTTTGAAAAATAAAAAGCTGCGGATAAAAACGGATAACAGATTCAGACACGTCGTAAGTTAAGAAAGAAAAAAGGCAGAGAAAAGGAAGAGAAACAGGGAATGTTTGGAGAGTGTCATGCGCATATAATCATGGATGGTGTGAACTACCGTCGTGCAGTTGATATGCATAAGAATGGTCCGGATGACCAGATAATAAAAGCACATCTGAAAGCTTATCAGGACAAAGGAATTACTTTTGTCCGTGATGGTGGTGATGCGCTGGGTGTTTCTCTGAGAGCGAAAGAGATTGCACCGGAATATGGAATCGATTACCGGACTCCTGTTTTTGCGATTCATAAAGAGGGACACTATGGCTCTATTGTCGGAAAGAGTTTTGCAACGATGAGAGAGTTCCACGACCGTGTGCTGGAGGCAAAAAAAGCAGGGGCAGATTTCATCAAGATCATGACTACGGGTATCATGGACTTTAATGCGCATGGAGCTGTCACAGGGACACCTCTGGATGCGGCTGAAGTGAAAGAAATGGTACATATTGCTCATGAGGAAGGCATGAATGTGATGTCTCATACTAACGGTGACTATGGCGTACAGGCAGCAGTGGAAGCCGGGGTGGACAGTCTGGAGCATGGAAATTATATGAATGAGGATAGCCTTGCTATGCTGGCACAGAGCCATATGGTATGGGTTCCTACGTTAGTCACTGTCAGAAATCTCATGGGCGATGGACGCTATGAGGATGAAGTGCTGTGGCCAATCATTGAGTCTGCAAAAGAGAATGTCAGAAAGGCTTTTCAACTTGGAATAAAAGTGGCTCCGGGAAGCGATGCGGGAGCTTACAGAGTTCTGCATGGACAGGGGATTCAGGATGAGATGGATTCTTTTGTAGAGTTTCTGGAGGAAGAGAAACGAGATGATGTATATCGCTGGCTTGCGGATGGTGAAGCAGAAATCAAAAAGAAATTTATGAGATTATAGCTTGTAATGAAGAGTGTAATAGTATTGCGATAAGCATTATAAGGGCTTTGTAATCATCCAAAATAATCAAAAGAAAAGCAGTTCATTTCACAGTGTACAAAACTGTAGATGAACTGCTTTTTGTGTGTAAGGTAAATACCTGATTTATTACAGATTGAGAGCGAATGGTAAGTTTGGTAAGTTTAATTTTACTTACGGATACTGAATCTTAACCGCAGTATAAATATTGGAAGATTTTGATTTGGACGGATGGAAGGTAATGACTACATAGTCCCCATATTCCATACTGCCTTCGGTAAGATCCTGGGCGTTTTCCGTGCGGAAGGTGTCTATGGCACCATCGTCTGTCTGGAGGGTGATGGTGTTGGCGGTACTGCCGATGATGGTTCCGGTTACAGTGAAAGAAATATGTTTGTTATCAATGGTGTCAGGGTCTTCTCCTGTTACGGCGATAATGCGGACGGATTCCAGAGGATCTGTCTGCAAGTCTCCGATGTATGTGACATTCACGTGAGAGCCGGGAGCGATTCCGCCTTTAAAATAGGCGGGGATTGCGGACATATCCAGGTTGAATGTGGTGTCGCTTCCAGCCGGTAAAATCTGAAGAATATTCAGATTTACTCCCTGTATTGTTGCCAGAAACTGTCTTTCTCTGTTGGCAATTTCCTCCGGAGTCTGTGTGACATCAGGTGCCGGAGTTGGAGTCGGATCCGGTATCTGTAAGTCCTTCAGATCGGAGATACTTAAGACTTTCAGATGGCTGGCGTTTAAGGATGCAGAGGAATCATCGGAAGTATCCGGAAATTCACCTTTAAAGGTAAGGTAAACCCAGTCACCGGCTTTGATGCCACTCTGGTAATATTGTTTAGTTCCGGTGATCGGGTAGGTGGCAGTTTTTCCTTTTTTATTTTTTATGGTAATGGTATTGGAGGTCAGGGAGATCACCTGTCCGTGTGCAGTATGCTTTTTCAGTTTGTTCTTTTTGTGGAACTCGTCCACAACTTTCAGGACATGCACACTGCTGGTATCTGTACCGGAAAGCTGTCCTTCGTAAATAATGCTGATTTCATCACCTGTGATCATTCCGCCCTCACATTCAAGAGTGGCATTGGAAACATTAAATACATAGGCTGCATTGTCCGTGTTCAGGATGAGCTGGTTTCCGGAAAAATCCTGAAGGGTACCCGAAAGCTCATCCATATAAACACGGTCTTTGGATTCCGTTACAGTGGTGGTATCAGATGAAGAAGTGATTTCCCGGGCAGAAGGATCGCCGGTAGATGTAAATTGTTCCAGTACAGTTCCAAGGCTGCACCCACTCATAGAGAAGCTAAGACCGGCACAGACACAGGCAGCAAGCAGTTTTTTCATAATTCAGACAGGACCTCCGATAAATCATTCGTTTGAGCATTGTTCCTGCCATATACAGTGAAAGAATCTCGCAGCATAATTATTTATGAGAGGAGATGACTTCTTTTGACTCGTCTGACGGATCAGGGATAAAATCGAAAATCTTCCGGTAATTTTCCCATTCCTCGTTGTCTTTGGCAGGAGTAGATATCAGGCCGGTACATTCCGTACAGGCATTGGTATTCAGGTAATTATCATAACATACATTGTAGGGATTTTGGCAGTTATTTTTACGCTTTTCTGACATTTTTTTACCTCCATGATTATAGCAGATGTGATCCGGCTTTCTGTATAATGGATAGTATTAGTATATGCATTTACTTTATGTGTGTTTTTCGTGAAAAGTGAACAAGAAATAAGTGTTAAATTTGACAAAATAATAACGAAAAGTATATTGCAATTTCTATTGATTATGTTATAATTTCGATAAATAAATAATAGCGAAGTAGGATTTTATGCGTCAAGTGT
>ERZ791923.2367-NODE-2367-length-17021-cov-2.458800_pt1 | contig 17021 bp, 17 predicted proteins | sample MGYA00510133_ERZ791923 | MGnify/ENA primary metagenome ERZ791923 (study PRJEB30046, sample SAMN00792106) | human gut metagenome | study: EMG produced TPA metagenomics assembly of the A metagenome-wide association study of gut microbiota in type 2... | reverse complement strand
GTATCAGTCACCCGCCTTATAATATCCATGGCGTACAGGATTACAAACCGCTGATTGAATACCTGCAAAGCAAAAACTACAGCGACAGCACCATCGAAAAAATCACCCACAAAAACGTGTTGAACTTGTTGAGTAAGGTTTTATAATCAAAAAGAGCTTCTGTTTTTAGCAGAAGCTCTTTTTGATTTTGGCCCTAATATTATAGCATTTTTTAGCTGCTAATTCACTTTAACACAAGGCGATAGCTTTCCTCCATCCATATGCAAATCTGCTCCTCAATGGTAAACAAATCTTACCTTTACATCTTCGCCACTCTCAACAAAACGAATGGTAAAATCTTCAAGTCTAGGAACTTCCTCCCACTCACCAACGCCAGGATTACGATCTACCCATCTAATAGTAAAATCCTCGCCACGCTCAACAATCCTAACTTTTAAATCCTCTCCCCGAGATACTATACGCACTTTACCATGATTCCAATAAGCATAACTTGTAATTGGTAAGGCCAGAATGCCCACCATCAAAACAATTACACTAAACAATGCTGTTAATTTTCTCATAAAGTTTCACTTTCTTTTCGGTAATTTTTATTAATAGTCAGCATAAGGATCAAAATCAGGATCTGTGTACGGATCGTATGACTTACCAGTCTTTAAACAATTTTTAATAATTTCCATATGCTCCTCTTCCCCACCTGGTGCCATGAAAGTAGGAAAACCTTCATCAAATTTTTCCACATATTGTTCTATAAGGTCTTCATATTTATCCATAATTTACTGCCTCCTGGATGTTTATACTATAGTTATTTTTTAAGCCTCTTTTAATCCTATCGATAATCTTATCTGCTTCTTTTTTAGTAATAGCTTCAAACTCACTGCCAGGGTCCCATTTCGCTTTCAGAAAGTCGTTGTTTTTAACGAATTTCTGTTCAACTGTCCTGTACACATACGCGTCGTAATCTTCGATTTTGATAACAGTATCATAACCTTTAGCGCCTAACCAGCCGTAATATTCTGCGTTCATAGCTTATCTGCCTCCCAGCTTATTAAATTTCCGTCCTGTTTTTTGTCATCGACAGAACAGCTTCAAGAGAATTTATGACACAGCAGATCTGATACTTTAATAGAAAACAGGCATCGTAAAACTCCGGATACCGCCTTCTTGTTTCTGTAAGTAACGGTAAAATAAACTTTTTGGTCTCTTCGATATACTCACCCAGTTTAGACGGCGAAAAGCCGTGCGCCATAAAAGAAACATTATTACAGCGATCCAGCAATTTCACAATAACAGCCTCACGATTTTCAATGATCGCGCAAAAGTAACGGCTCCTGGACTGGGCCTTTGTTTATCCATCTTTCACAGCAAACGTCAGCAGGCTTACTGCCCGGCGAACAGTTTCACTTACTGGCAGTTTATCCGGCGCTATATCACAATCTTCGCAGACGTCGTGAAGCAGCGCAGCCACAATGACAGCGTCGTCATATATACCCATTTCCAGAGCATGACAGGCCATATTGAGAGGTTGAACTATATACGGAACGCTTCCATCCCCCTTGCGATACTGCCCCGCATGTTTTTCTTTAGCAAAGGAAAGCGTACGCAGAGTTTCCGGCATTTTACGGCGATATGCGATTTTCAAACCAGTTTTGGTATCCATCATCCTCCCCACCCCTTCTGCATCATAATCATAACATTTATTCAGCCGTGTTTCCAACACGTTTACCTTGAAAAAAACAGATAAACTCAAGCTCAGCTTGAATTTACCTGTTTCCGGCTTCCAGCCTGCTTAGCGGCGAAAAATGTCCAATATTTTAATCAAAAACCTTTTGCCAATACTTTAACTACAAATCACCGATTCAAGGTGATTTGAGCTGTTTCCTTTATTCATAACAATCAAACCGTTCTTTATGAAAAGTAAAAATTTCTTTACCCTCGTACTTTTTATAGATCGCATAGATCGTTTTAAACTCATCTAAGGTAATCGCATGCTCGCCAATCGAAGGTACAATGTCTACCCCCGGCATACCATGTGCGTACAATTTACGTGTGATATTGATATACATCCACGGGCAGTTTGAGTAGTGTCCTTTGCACCAGCCAATCTTAAATCCTTCTTCGCGTAACCACTGCACAAACGGCGCATCAAATTCCAAAAATGATTTGTCGCAAACCAAAAATGCTCTTACATGCCCCTTGTTGATCCACTTTTCCTCTTCCATGAGAAATTCCTCCCAAAATTTACTCATAAAGAAAAGACCCATCACCTGATGGGTCTTAAAAAGTAGTCTTATAAGCCCATCATTCAGCCTTTAGCACCTTACCTTTGGCAGGTTGCTGTGTGGTCAACGGGGCTGTCCCTAGCACACTCTTTATGGTAGTTTCAGTATAACAAAAGAATAGTGGTAAATCAATAAAGTGTGAGAATACTAAAGTTATTCATGAATCTGCAATAGCTTATTATCCTTTTCGCTCAATAAGTTTAGCATTTTTTGAATAATTGGTATTAAATAATGATGCTCACATTTTTAACTAAACTCGCACTTATTATAATCGTCTAAGCTACCATGGCATTTTGATTAATACCATCAATAACTGTCCGCAAATTCATGAATACGGTAACATCATCAAACAATTCACTGATACTGCCCTGGTCAGTAAATGGGCTTTCCTGCAATACCGATAAATCTTTCATTAAACCATTTTTAACAATATAGTTTACAATTTGACGCACAAAATACATTTGCCTGCTATCCAATCCGGCATTATTTAAAAAGCCCGAAAAAGCTTCGTTAGCAGCCCTATGGTCTAACCCTACAATAGAGCGTACAAGCTCTCCTAGAGGTGTTGCTCCATATTGCGAGCTATATTGTTCTTTGGTGCCCAGGTCGTGCCACAGGATAGTTTCAAGCTCCTTAACGTCACTTTCAGTAAGCGGCATATTACTCTTGAGTTTTGCAATCACAGGCAGCTTTTGATTTTGCAGAATATAGTAATTGACCTTCTTTTTATACTGAACCAGATCGTCATTATCCAGTTCTGATTCACGCCATTCCATTGCCAAAAGATCGTCCATAAAGTTAGTATCATAATGTACTTTGAGCCCATCAGGAATAAACTTGATCAAATCGCGTAATTTAATGCGCAACTCTTCGTATCCTGTCACTCCAATACGATCCAAATAGTTGCTTTCCAGAATTTCTTCGATCAAGTCTTTTTGTGCAGCAACATCAGGTATTGTTCCCAGCTTCGCCAGCTCTTCAGCTTTGCCCCTAATATCATTCTGCGCACGTTTAAAGTTTTTTCCAGTTAACATCGCCAGCTCAATCTGGTAAACCAGCTGGTCAAAACGAGACGCTGTTGGATCATCACCCAAAGGCAACACTAATGGCGCAACATGTTCAGCAATTTCCTGCGTTTGTTTAAATTCTAACACCGTAAAATCCGCTTCAGACTGGTACTTATCAATCACACGCAAATGCTGCTTCACCGCAAAATTATCCCGGGGCAAAGCTTTGATCTGTGCAACTAAAGATGCCACAAGTTCTTTGCGATATTCTTGCAGCTCTGCTGTTTGCAGGCTCAGTTCCTGCAGCTTATAAACCATCTCCACCTTGGTGTTAAAAGTGCGCTCCTGCAAAGTTGGCACTGTACTTGCTTCACACCCCTTAGAATGCAAACGGAAGAATTCAAAGTTGCCGCACAAGTCAAAGATATAAAAAATTTCTTTATTTTGGCCATCAATCAAGCCTTCACAGGTTCTGGTTCCACGGCCAATCATCTGCCAAAATTTAGCTCTGCTCATAACCCTTTTAAAAAATACCAGGTTAAGTATCTCCGGAACATCGATACCTGTATCCAGCATATCTACCGAAATCGCGATCTGCGGCAATTTCTTTTTATCCGCAAAATCATCAATCAGACTTTGTGCATAATTAGTATAGTTATCAATCACACGTGCATAGTGCTGCGGATAGTCAGGGTATTCTTTATTCCACACTTTTAAAATCTTTTCCGCATGCAAGTGATTTTTAGCGAAAATAATAGTTTTTCCAATCTTGGAACCAAAATCTACTTTTTGCCCATGCTCCATTAAAATATGCAGTGTTTTTTTAATGGTATCCTCATTAAAAATCCACTGGTTCAAAGCACTGGAATCTATGGACTCGGGAATATTACCGTCCTGGTCAGCAAAAGTCTTTTCGTACTCTTCTTTTTCCTCTGGCGATAATTCGTCATAAGTAATCCCTTTAGTCAAAAATTTTAATGATGTTTCGACCGATTTAAAATCAATCAAAAATCCGTCTTTTACTGCCTGGTCAAGCTCATAGCCATAAGTTGGCACTCCTACTTCCAGCTCAAAAATCTCGTAGGTGTTTTTATCCATTTCATCTTTTGGCGTAGCAGTTAGACCCACTAACAGGGCATCAAAATAAGTAAAGATATCCTTATATTTATTATAAATACTGCGATGCGCTTCATCCACTACAATTAAATCAAAATGCCCCGGAGTAAACAGGCGCCCGCCTTCCTCATTCCGCATGGCATCAATACAATTCATCATAGTTTGATATGTCGAAAATACCGCTCTGGCATTGGCATCTTCTTTACTATTTGTTAAATCGCACAGCGAAAGGTTAGGCAGTTCGTTATGAAAAGCACGCTTAGCCTGAGTAACTAAAGCATTGCGATCTGCCAAAAACAACAAATTTTTGACCCAGCCGTGGCGAATCAAAACATCGGCTAATGAAATAACTGTACGTGTTTTACCGCTACCGGTCGCCATAACCAGCAGCGCTTTGCGGCGGTTACGCTCACCTATTGCATCACATACCGCTTGAATCGCTTCTTTTTGATAATAACGGCCTGAAATAGCATCGTTTATCTGTACGCCTTTTAAACCTTTGCGGTCTTTTAAAATACCAAAATACTGCTCCAAATCACGCTTGGAGTAAAAACCAGATACTAAACGCTCCGGGTAGTGCCGATCATCCCATAATCTTGTTTCGTAACCATTGGTTAAAAAAATAATTGGCCGTTTACCAAATTTTTGTTCTAAAAAATTAGCATATAAAACTGCCTGCTGACGGCCTTTTTCAACATTCACACTAGTACGTTTAGCTTCAATAACAGCCAGCGGCATACCGTCATCAGCAAAAAGCACATAATCCGCCGCGCCATAGCCCGATTTATTGGGCATATTATCGACAGGATACTCATCGTACCAGTTAACGCCGCGCTCCCAACCGGCATCCTGAAGCATTACGTCGATATACGCCTTACGTGTTTGGGCTTCCGTCATATCCATCGGCTTAACTTCATAGCCACGTTTGAGACGTTCTAAACGCTTCGCCGTCATGCCCGGGCGTTTGGGGAAGTTTTCATCAAGCAAAGTTTGGAAGTCCACTTCTTCTACTTCCGGTTGAGCCAAAGGCACCTCTGCCGGCTCAACAACTTTATTAATAATCCCCTTATCAAAGGACGTTTCTGCATAGCTGTCCGCATAACAGCAAGCTAAAAAGTCCAAAAAGCTATGTAAGTTTTCCAAAGCCAAAACAGCCTGGTCTTTATTGACGCTCTTAGGATTATGAGTAGCATTGTTACCAATTTTACGCAGGTAATTTATCTTCGCCGCCATCCCCGACGGTATTAAATCCTGAAAATCTTCGGTGCTGATGAGTGTAACCAACTTATCTGCATAGGGCTTTGTTAAAGAACTGTCTATGCTATACAACCATTTTACAGCAAACTCTAACGCTGTGCGGCACGCCGTAGCGCACAGCGCAGGCGAAATATGCAAAACACGTTCAGCCGAGATGGCAGCCTCGGCAAATGGTTCAAACTGTGGTTCTTTTAATAAAAAATCAAAGTTGGTTTTCATCAAATACACCTCATCATTTTACGACTAAAATATCTCACCCTTAAAACATTTTTGCAACAAAGATTGATAATTTTGTTCCATATCGGCTAGTGACTTTTGCAGTAAAGCTTTTTGCGCTTCAACTTTTTGTACGAATTCAGCAAATTGATTTTGAAGATCGGTAGGTGGAATAATAAAATCTAACTTATTTAATATTTCCATTGTTAAATATTTTGTATTTGTTCCCTTTGAATTATATCGCAACTGTTTTAACCTTAATTCTAATTGCATTTTAAAAATACAATATTTATTATGTGCGTTTTTTAATGTTAAAATATAGGTTCTCTGATAGGCATTAAATTTACCTGAATAATATTTTACATCATATATACCTGCAGCATTATTACCCGCAAGAATTAAAGCTTCACAATCAAAGGCATATACATCAATTAAAAATGATTCCTTTGCGCATGTAAAAAAAGGATATTGTCCATATGTTACCATTGCATTTGAATCAAGTTTTCCTGTAGTTGTGTTAAAAACACACTTCCACAACAAGCTTTCCCACCCTTTAGGATTAGTCACTGGATCACCAAACATTTCGATAAACTGTGATTTAATTAACAAATCCAATTTTTCTATTTGCTCTTTGCGTTTTTCGATGAGCGCATTGGCAGTATCCAGAGCAGTAGCTATTTTCTTTTGAATATCTAGAGGTGGAAGCGGGATTAGAATTTTTTCAATATCTTTTTTCCCAATTGCCTTAAATGTACTACCGACACCAATGTTTTCTAACTCTTTCTTTTTCCAAAGTAAATAATAATATATATATTTCGAATAACTTTTCTCTTTTTGACCTGATATCGCCGCCAGTCCACGTCCAATGCAACATGTTCCTTCCGCAATATTCACGTCACCAACTGGTGCACGTACAGACAATAAAATATCATTCTTATGTGCTAATTTTTTAGGACTCTTGCAATACATCCTTATTTTCGGATTCACTTTTCCAAAATCACTTTTTCCTTGAAAAAAAGGCATCCCCTCGCCCTCAGTATTATATGAATCAGATGATGGAGACTGTCCCATCACTAATCCTGCAATTTTATTTAATTGTAAGCTTTCCCACTTACTCACGCAACATCGCCTCCAGTTCTGCTAAGCCAGAGGTGATCTCACTTTCTAATTGTCTGATTTCTGTCATGATCTCGAGCGGATGCGGATATGTTTCTTCAACATACACTGTTTTTTTGTATTTATTTATCGAAAGGTCATAACCATTAGCTACGATTTCTGCTTTGGGTACTAAAAAGCTCTGTTCCGTGCGTTCACGCTTTGCTTCCTCTCCCAGGGATTTAAAGCGAGCCACAATGTCAGGTATATCACTGCCTACTATGGCAGTACGTTTATCGTCCAGGCTGTAACCGTCATTTTGCATGTCATAGAACCAAACATCATCCGTGCCACCGGCACCTGTTTTCGTAAAAATGATTACCGCCGTACTTACTCCGGCATAAGGTTTAAACACACCGGAAGGCATGGATATAATTGCTTCCAGACGATTGTTTTCTACAATCTCTTTGCGAATAGCTTTATGAGCATTGGACGAACCAAATAAAACACCGTCAGGAACAATAGAAGCGCAACGTCCGCCAGTTTTTAACATCCGTAAAAACAAAATTAAAAAGAGCAGTTCTGTTTTTTTGGTTTTAGCAACTTTTAGTAAGTCTGTTGATACACCTTCATAGTTCAAACTGCCTTTAAATGGTGGATTTGCTAAAATTTTAGTATATTTACCACTGTCAGTATTTTGCTCGGACAAACTGTCTTTATATGCAATATTAGGATTGGCGATACCGTGAGTCATCATGTTCATGGCACCAATACGCAGCATAGTTCTATCCATATCATAACCGGTAAACATGGTGCTATCATAATGCGTTTTTTGCTCTTTATTGTAAAAAATATCTTCTAAATATTTCTCTTTTAAATACTGACCTGCCGCTACCAAAAAGCCACTTGTACCCTCTCGTGTCAAGCGACTGACACAAAATTTATTGTCTATTTTTAGACAGCAAAAAGAGAGTGATTTCTCACTCCCTCTTGTGTCTATTTCCATATGATTTTTTGAACTATACTACCTTCACAGATAACTGACTCAACATACTTTTCCATAAGTTCCCGTGTAAGTTCATTATCTGTTACTACTTCTGTTTCATTAGAAGATAGTTTTATCTTTTCTTCAAGTTTCTCGATTTCCTTATCTATCTGGCTTTTTCTTTCTACAAACTTAACTTTCGTCATTTTACCAAGCTTATATTTTTCAAAATCAGCCATCTTCTTCGCCTGAAGCTTTTCTATCTTTTTCTCTATATTTTTAATGCTTATTTTTTCTTTGGGCTTTACTTCTGCTTCGCCATATTTCTCTTTAATAAGTGTAAACACCTGCTTCTCTAACTTATCTACTCTTGAATTTTTATGTTCTACATTATTGCACTTGCAGATCCTACAATGAAAATACTTATGTATTCTCATACTTCCATCTGGTCGCTTAAATTTTGATTGAGTAAGTCCCAGAATATGGTTACAAGTAGGACATCTTGCAAATCCTTGTAATGGAGAATGCTTTCTCCATGGATAGTCAGTATTTTTCCCTTTTAGAAAGCTATTTTTTTCTTTAATTTCTTGAACCTTATCAAATTCTTCTCTTGAAATGATAGCTTCGTGGTGGTCATAAACTCTACCCCATTCTTCTTTAGGATTAAATTTAAAACTACTGGGATTTAATACCGATTTTTCTTGCATATTGAAGACATAAGTGCCTGTGTAATTTTCATTGGATAAAATATCTACCACTGTACCATTTGTCCATGTTGGTGCATCTCTTGTATCTGTTGATACTATGTTATATTCATAATCCATATTGGTAAGTTCTTTTTTACGCTCGTTTGGTGTTGGTATATTCTCTTCATTCATAACTACTGCAATCTTTCTCGATGCAAGTCCTGTAAGTGCTAAATCATATACCTTCCTCACAATCCAAGCTGTCTTTTCATCAATAATAATGTTGTGCTTATTATCCGGATCTTTCATATAACCAAATGGTGGACTCCAAGCAAGAAACTTTCCTTGCTTCTTTAGTTCCGTTGTAACGGTCTTTACTTTCTGCGAAATATCCTTTGTATAGAAGTCATATAACAGCCCTTTAAACTGAATATCAAGATCTGTCCCATTCCCTTTTTCCTTAGCACTATCATAGCCATCATTAATCGCAATAAATCTAATACCAAGAAACGGAAATATATTCTCTAGATAATCACCAAGTGAAATGTAATCTCTCATAAACCTTGATAAGTCTTTTACAATAATGGCATTGATTTTACCACTCTTAACTTCCTCAAGCATTCTTTGAAAAGATGGTCTTTTCTCATTTGTTCCTGTGTATCCATCGTCAACATATTCTTCTCTTTTGAAGCTTTTAAATTCGTCATTTCTATCAAGAAAATCATTCAGAAAATACCTTTGATTTATAATACTTTCGCTCTCATCTTTCTTCATCTGATCTTCTACAGATAATCTGATATAGAGTGCAATTTTACTCATCTTCCACACCTCCCATCAAACTATCCATATTAAATTTAAAGATTATTTCAAAGTTATGATTGCCATAGACAATTATCTTTTCCACTAAGCTATGAATTAAATCAGCTGGTAATTTTTCAACCTTTTTTGCCGAAAACACATCCTTAATCCACTTAATAGATGTTTTCTTATCCCTTTCAAGGTCTTTTACAATTTTTTCAACCGAAATAACTTCATTATTGATTGTTGCAATATGGCTAAGAGCAATCTCTCTTTTAAGACTATATACTTCCCTATCAACCTTGCCTAAGCTATATTCTTCATAAACTTTTTGAATTAGGAATTCTTCCTTCTCTGACTTAATTTTAAGCTTTGAAATATCTTTGTTTAGCTTATCTATGCTTTCAGAAAACCTTGCAGACACTCTTTCTATTAGCTTTGCCTTACTCGTAGCCTTAGTAATAAACTCTGCCACCTTTTCAGACATTGCCTTATCAAGCTCTCTTTCCATAATAAATACTCTTACTTCGTTATCTATCTTGCCTGTGCAAGTATCGTTTTGAAAAGAGTAGTGAAGCCTATCATGGTTTATCCCATAAATTCTGGTTCTTCGATAAAGCTCCTTGCCTGTTGCATTATTGAAAATCAGTCCTTTATATCTATTCTCATAATCTCGTTTAAAGTTATGTTGTTCTGCACCAAAAGCATTATTCTTTAATCTATCCGCTCGCCCTTGTAGCACTTTTTCAAAGTCCTCTTTTGAGATAATAGGTTCATGAGCATTTTCATAAATAATATGCTGGCTTTCATCTACATATTGTTGCTTCATTCCTTTTGCAAGATTTTGTTGCTTAACACCTTGCACTAAAGTTCCTGTATAAGCTCTGTTAGTTAGCATTTTTGAAATAGTAGCTTTATTCCACTGCGGATCGCCATCTTGTCTATAAATTCTACCTGTTTTGTAATAGACCATTCCTGTCGCATAACCCTTAGTATTAAAGTGTTTTGCAACCTCGTATTGGCTTTTCCCCTCAAGTGTTAATCGAAACATTTCTTCAATAATGAATCTAACATTTTCATCAACTTCTAATTTCTGTCCCTCTTTTAATTTCACTACCTTATATCCATAGGGCGGAACAGAACCAATAAAATATCCATTTCTTGCCCTATTGTGTTTACTTGTCTTTATCTTTACAGAAATGTCTTTAGCATACATATCATTGACGATATTTTTTAGAGTTACTTCAAATGACTTCTTAGAGTCTAAATCCTTAACGGTATCAACCTTATCATTAACAGAAATAAACCTTACTCCCAAGAACGGAAATACCTTGTCTATGAGTCTTCCCATCTCAAGATATTCTCTGCCTAGTCTTGATAAGTCCCTTATGATAATACAATTAATTCTTCTTTCACGAATATCTTGCATCATTTCCTGAAACTGTGGTCTTTCAAAGTTTGTTCCACTATATTCATAGTCTGTGTAGATATTTACGACTTTGATATTTTCCTTTAAAGCATACTCTTTGCAACAAAGCACCTGTGTTTCGATAGACGATGATTTCTCACGCCATTCTTCTTTTCTTTCACTGGATAATCTTGTATAGATACCAGCTTTATAAAATACTTTTTGTGCTTGTTCTTCGTTTTTTCTTATATATCTTTTGGAAGTCCTTGCCATTAACAAACACCTCCAACTGCAAGCTTAGGTTCAGCTCTTTCTAAATGCTCACCAAATAACTTGCCCATTGATATTAATCTTGCCTTATGTGTGTTCTTAGCTTCAACCTTATCACTATTCACAATTGCTTGAAGCAAGTTCACTGTTTCTATATTGTTGAAGACAAAGTTAATTACATTATCTTCTCCAATCTCAATACGATCTATAAAAGACACTAAAGACAATCGATTCAGTTCACCATTTTTAGGATTAGGAACTATCTCAGAAACGAAACTACCTTTATCGTTTATCTTCATTTTCAGTTCATCTACGATATTTTGCTTTGTAATAATTTGTTTCTCAATTTCCCTAATCTTAATAAGATAATTTTTTCTAAATCGTTCAAATTCTTCAGTCGTTATAAGCTCTTCTTCTAAATCCATATAAAGAGATTGTCTAAGTCTTTCATATTTTCTTTTTTCTGCATTTAAAGACTCAAAATCAACTTTCACAGTAAATTTTGAAACATCTATTTTGCTAACTTTCTTAAGTAGCTCATTGTACTTAGATAGATAGTCATTTAGTGCGTGAATTGTTGCACCTATAACATAATCTTCTTTGATGCTATGCCTTGAACAGTCACCTGAATTGTTATACTCGGAGCAAATATAGAAAACTGTATTTCTTACCTTTCGCCTAATCATAGGACTTCCACAATCTTTGCAGTAAAGCATTCCAGATAGGATTTGTGGCTTATCTTTAGACTGTTTCACATCACGAAGTAGCATTTTGTTTGCAAGTGAAAAGATGGATTTTGATACTATGCTTTCATGAGCATTTTCTATTGCTATCCAGTCTTCTTTGGAAACATCGACTTCATGCTTTGATTTATAATTTAACTTTGTGGTTTTTCCTTGTTCCAAGACACCGATATAAACCTTATTTGAAATAATACGGTTTACCATCTTAGCATCCCATTTTGCTTTTTTCACAACAAAACCAGTATTAAAGTTATCACCATTATTTTCTTTATGCTTTGATGGTGTAACTGTTCCAATACTGTTTAGAAAGTCTGCAATAGCCTTTGAGGAATAACCCTCTATTTTCATATTAAATATTCGCTCAATAATATGAGCTACTTCTGTATCAACTACAAGCTTATGTTTGTTCTTATCATCTTTCTTATATCCAAAAGGAGCAAATGAGCCAATAAACTCACCATTCTTCCTTTTCACTTCTTTTGATGATTTCACCTTCATAGAAATGTCTCGACAATAACTGTCATTGATAAAATTTCTAATAGGAAGAATTAAATGTGTATCGCTAACATCTGCATTATCACTATCATAGTTATCATTTACAGATATAAAGCGAATACCTTTTTCAGGAAATATCTTTTGCAGATACTTCCCAGACTCGATATAATCTCTGCCGAAACGAGATAAGTCTTTTACCATAATGATAGAAAACTTTCCTTTATTCAGGTCATCAATCATATTCTTGAAATTTGGTCGCTCAAAATTAGAACCACTATATCCATCATCTACATATTCATAGGATAATTCAATGTCCTTTTCTTTAGCGTAAGATTTGATTATTTGTCTTTGATTTGAAATAGAGTTGCTTTCATTACTATCTCCATCTTCTCTTGAAAGACGAAGATACATACACGCAGTATTTCTCATAACAATCCTCCTGAAATGATATTTTGGCAAATAGTCATTTAGAAAGATTACTTCTACCACCTATATTTTACCGCACCCTATTTCTCTTTGTCAGCCCCTCAAATTCTGACACAGGATTTACATAGATACATCTCAACAATATCCAGTAAATCAAGCTTTTCACTTTCGCTTGTAGAGTAGGTTATTTTCTTAGAATAATTATCGGCTATTTGCTTTTTATCCTTATCTTGTTTAACTTCTTTTTTCTTATTCATAGTCTTAACCTCACTATTTTTATAATAAGTTTTTTGACATTGGTAGGTGCATTGGCTGCTACATTGGAATCTCACCACCGCCCCTTATTAAGACGAGCCGGCTTAAACTATTGAAGTATCATTATCACCATTTGCATCACAGAGATAGATTGCCACATCTATCCTTTATGTATTCCTATTTATCGCTCTTTTTCTTTTATCCTTGGCACTTACCAGTATTCATTTAAACCAATTTCTCAGCAGAAAAGTCTTGGCGTAGGTCATAATTCTCCACAAATGGATAACGTCCCACCTTGGTCTATTCAGTTGTCAAAGATCAATTAGCTTTCTGCTATGTAGGATTCTTTACTTAATAACGGAATAGATTTCTCTTCTACCTCAAAAGCAAAAAAGATAAATTCCCCCTACACTTTAATAGTGAAAATTTATCCCTCTTGGTAACCAGATTTATGAAATTTTAAAAAAAAGAAAAGCACCTACTATTTACAGGTAGATACTTTTCAATACCATTAACATTTAATTTCTAAGTACTTATCATTTGCTACGATTAGTTTTTTATAATAATCATCATAGCTTTTACTAAATTTTCTAATAAGTGGAATCGCAATTTCATAATACTTGTTGTCTTTCATAAAGTTTTGCAATTTATCTTGAATTTGCTTCATTAAGCTATTTTGATATTCTTCACTGTTTTTATATTCTTCATATTGAGAAATAGCATTATCATTTTCTTTTAGCCATTCTTCAACATTTTCAATAGCGTTAAATTTATCTTTATTGACTTTTTTTAATGTCTGCATATCAAAAGTAGAACTTATCTTTCCAATGTAATCTTGCTCAACCTTACTTAACTGAAGTGATGGTAAATTGTCTAAGTAATCTACATATTTTTCAAATGCTTCTTTCTCATCTTTTCCTAATGGTTTATTTAAGAATGGTTGATATGCTGCAAATAACATTTGTCCAAAATATCCGGGAAATAATCTCTCTAATCTTTCATATATTGATTCTTCTGCTTCAATCAATTTAATTTTTTCATTTATAAGTTCCTGACTTTCCCCTTTTACTATAAGTTCAAGGACTTCTTTTCTTTTCTCTTCAACATCTAATTGATGTTGCTTTCTTCTTAAAACAGATGATAATGCACTAATGCCAGTGGTTAGATACCCTTCTATTTCAGTTACTCTAATTCCAAGTTTTCTAAATAAAGATATTTGAATTAAAACCTCTAAATCATTCTCGCTGTAATCTCTATAACCGTTTTCAGTTTTTTGAGGATTTATAAGTCCTCTCTCCTCATAATATTCAATTGCTTTTCTTGTTAAACCTGTTTTGTTTTGAATTTCATTTCTTAACATGGTTTGCCACCTCCTTTAATTAAAAGATAGCACTGTCCCCAACGGACAGGTCAAGCAAAAAACTTACTCGTATTTTATTTTTTCTTTTTTATAGCCAAATAAATTAATCTTATTTTCGGAATACATATCATACAAAAGACTACAAACGATGGAATTTTAGGCATATTAATTACCTCCACTAAAACAACTTAAATTTAGCAATTATAAATAAAACAATTGCAACGATAAAAAGAATACATGTTCTTTTTACTGAAAACCCATAAATTTTTTCAGGATTTCTTTTATCATATTTTATTTGCTTTAAGTCTCCTACTTTCGTATTCATAGAAACCTGTATTCTGTTACTAGATATATATTGTTTACCATCAACTAAGTACATAAAATTTGCCCATTTGGAATTTCCTTTTTTCACAGCCTCTGGATTTGGTTGCCATATAGATACAACCTCTGCTTTTACATAATCTGTATTACTTTTAAGCATAAAACTTTTACTTAAGTCCGCTAATACTAAAAATATAATAGCAGCTATATAAAAAAATTGTTTTTCCATCTCTACCACCTAACTACAAATTAAATAATTTATAACTAGTATTCTTTTTTCTCCATAATCATAACGGACAATTTTACTGCAACCCCTATGATTAATATGCTTACAACTAAAATTCCTAAGCAAATCATTGACATAGAATTCTTACTAAAAATCTCCATTAATTTTGCAAGAAAATCTGACTTTTCTTTTAATGTTGATAAAGCAAATATTATAAAGTAAGTGATTACCATAATGAGTCTACCCTTTTCAGCACCATATTTAAGAATAAATGGTAATTGAATGGCAGACATAAGTATACTAGCAGCTAATGTGATTAAAGCAATAAACAATATATTATCCAATGGCATTTGATTTTTAGTCATCAAGAGTACAAAAATGCAGACCGAACCGACCAAACCAAAGACAAATGAAAAGAAAAGTTTACTCAATACATAGCTGCTCTTTTTTATTGGCATTGAAAATGCAAACTGTTCAAAATTTGATTTTGTATCATAACCAAAGGCGATTGCAGTAAGTATTAGCGGAATCATGGCGCATATTAACGGAACCATAAACAATTCATTTTCATAAATTCCGTATACAGCGATTGCAATGCTGATAATAACCGTTAATAATAATGTCTTTTTTAAAGTAGCTATATCTTTCAAAATTAATGCTGTCATTATTGTCTCACTCCTTTCACAAAGTAAATCATAATATCCTCAATTGAAGGTTTTTGTAAATTGATACCATCAGGTACAAGACTCTTTTTGACAAGTAAATCTTGTCCAAAAGAATGTATTCTCCTTCCTACAATAGCTTCTTCATCAACGTTATTTACTTCTTCATTTGATAACGTACATATACCATAGTTTTCCTTTAGCTCGTCTTTTGTTTCCATAAATAAGATTTTGCCATCGTGAATAAAAGCGATGTAATCTGCAACTTTCTCTAGGTCAGATAAAATGTGTGAAGAAATAAGTATTGTATGGGTTTCATCTTGCATAAAATCTAGTAACAAATCCAAGATTTTCTCTCTTACAATTGGATCAAGACCGCTTGTTGCTTCATCTAAAATTAGTAATTCTGCATTATGAGATAAAGCAACTGCCATTGAAAGTTTCATTTTCATGCCACGAGAATAATTTTTAATCATCTTTTTATGTGGCAGATTGAATTTCCCAACATATCCATAAAACTGGTTTTTATCCCATTTTGAATAAACTCTAGAACAAAACTTTTCAACATCGATTAATGTCATTTCTTCCGGCACTAACAAATCATCAAACACCACTCCGAGTTTATCTTTCAATTCAACACTATTAGGATTTTCCTCATCTAAAATTTTCATTTCTCCAGAATCTTTTATTAAAAGACCAAGTAATAGTTTTATAGTCGTACTTTTACCGGCTCCGTTCTGTCCGATAAATCCAACTATTGTTCCTTTCGGAATAGTGAGATTTACCGGTCCTAGTTTAAAGCTGTCAAATGTTTTTAGTAAATTTTTAATTTCAATAGCATATTTACTCATATTCACCCTCCACATAACTCTTTAACATTTCTATCAATTCATCACTGGATACATCTGCAACTTCTGAAAGCTCAACTACTTCTTGAAACTTCGATTCAATTTTCTTTAAGTATTCTTCTCGAATTAGTTCTTTGTTCTGTGCTGCAACAAAATTGCCTTTTCCTTGTACAGAATTTATAAATCCGTCTAGCTCTAATTCATCAAAAGCTCTTTTTGCAGTTAACATACTTACTCTTAATTCTTTAGCTAAGAATCTTATCGAAGATAGTTGTTCTCCTACTTTCAAATCTCCAGAAATGATTTGTGCTTTAATTTGATTTTTTATTTGCAGATATATTGGATCATCACTGGAATTATTTATCTGTATATTCATTCTCCACCACCTACTGTTATCTGTGTTTTAACTGTTATTATTATAGCATAACAGTTAAAACATTTCAATATCTAAAAGAAGCAGACAAAATTTTCTTTGCCCGCTTCTTCTCATTACTACCTAAAGTCTTTCAGCAATTCTCTCAACTTGTCCAATATCTTATTTCTTCTCTTTATGAGAGCTGGATGAGAT
>ERZ791923.2357-NODE-2357-length-17081-cov-4.678492_pt1 | contig 17081 bp, 14 predicted proteins | sample MGYA00510133_ERZ791923 | MGnify/ENA primary metagenome ERZ791923 (study PRJEB30046, sample SAMN00792106) | human gut metagenome | study: EMG produced TPA metagenomics assembly of the A metagenome-wide association study of gut microbiota in type 2... | reverse complement strand
CGTCCGGGCCGCCAGCCGCGACGAACTTTTCGCGGTGGAAGCTGACCGCGCCATCGCCGCCCTTGCCGGCGTGCAGCCAGATGGTTGCGACATCAATAAAATTACTGGTACTGGGCATGTGTTACCTCCTTTAGGGGGTGTTGCAAATACAAAGAATAGAGAATAATGAAAAATGATGGTGTACCGCCAATGGCGGCACAGAATCGGATATTAAAGGTTGGATTGATTGGTTAGTCTATGATTTTATAATATAGTGTGTACGCAGAATGGCGGGAATATTTTCTTTTTAGGGTACGCATCTGGGCATAGTTGTCGGAACGGTCGAGACCGTTCCCTACATCGCTTTTTATGACTAGCCGCAAACATTAAAAATATTTGTAGAGCAGGATGCCCTCACCCTGCCGTAGAGAAACCTTGCTTATCGCTGCAAACATTGCAAAGGGTTGTAGGGGCCGATGCTCGTCATCGGCCCGCAGGGCGGGATGGGCGGCAAAAGATTGAGGCGAGCAAATAGGGTAATGTACCGCGGGACGATGCGAGCATCGTCCCCTACAGAAACTTGCCAGGGTTTTGCAATCGGCCCTCTACCTTGCTACTCTTTTGCCACGTTTCCCCGCCTGTTCTCGCCTTTGGGCAAAAGAAAAGAGCGAGCCGCACGGCCCGCCCTTAAAAGGTTACTTACTGCTTGACAGTGCAGCGCTTGCGGTCACGGCCAACGCGCTCGAAATGAACGCGGCCATCAACCAGAGCGTACAGGGTGTCATCGCTACCGATGCCGACGCCCTCACCCGGATGGATGTGGGTGCCGCGCTGACGGACCAGAATGTTGCCGGCCAGAACAAACTGACCGTCGCCGCGCTTAACGCCGAGGCGCTTGGACTCGGAATCACGGCCGTTCTTGGTAGAACCTACGCCTTTCTTATGTGCCATTGTGCTTAACCTCCTTAGCCGTTGATCGCGGTGATTTCCACCTTGGTGTAGGGCTGACGATGGCCCTTGCGAACCATGCTGCCCTTCTTGGGACGATAGGTGATGATGTTGAGCTTCTTGCCCTTGCCGTTCTTGATGACCTTGCCGACAACGGTAGCGCCTTCAACAACGGGAGCGCCAACCTTAACAGCGCCCTCCTCGCCAACGGCCAGGACTTTTTCGAAGGTGACTTCGCTGTCAGCCTCAGCGTTCAGCTTCTCAACAAAAATGCTGTCGCCAACTTTGACGCTGTACTGCTTGCCACCGGTCAGAATAACTGCGTACATGTGATAACCTCTTTCAATAAGTCTCGCTGGATGCGGGGCGGCGTGCAAATGCACACACTTGCAGAGCCCATGCCATGCGGCCTAATTATCATACCACATGCGCCCAGTTCCGTCAAGATACTTTTTGAAATAATTTCAAATAGCAACGCCATTTTGCATGGCAGCAGCCTGGGTGGTGTTCTTCATCAGCATGGCGCGAGTCATGGGGCCAACGCCGCCGGGCACCGGGGTGATGTAACCCGCCACGGCGCTTGCTTCCTCAAAGTTCACATCGCCGTGCAGCTTACCGTCCGCACCGCGGTTGATGCCGACATCGATCACCACGGCGCCGGGCTTGACCATATCGCCGGTCACAAAACCAGCGCGGCCAACGGCGGCAACCAGAATATCCGCGTTGGCGCAGATTTCTTTCAGGTTGGCCGTGTGGGAATGGCAGACCGTAACGGTTGCATTTTTAGCCAGCAGCAACAGGGCTGCGGGCTTGCCCACGATGTTGGAACGGCCGATGACCACGGCGTTTTTGCCGTCAATTTTAGTGCCGGTAGATTCGATCATGCGGATGCAGCCCGCCGGGGTGCAGGGCAAAAAGCAGGGCTGGCCGGTCTGCATACGGCCCACGTTGACAGGGGAAAAACCGTCCACGTCCTTTTCCGGCGGGATGGCGTCAATCACGGCGTGCTCATCGATCTGCTTGGGCAGCGGCAGCTGAACCAGAATGCCGTTTACGGTTTTGTCGGCTGCCAGCTCTGCAATTTTGGCCAGCAGTTCTTCCTGGGTGGTGGTTTCCGGCATGCGCAGTTCCAGGCTCTTGATGCCGCATTCGCCGCAGTCCTTTACCTTGCCGCGCACATACACCTGGCTGGCGGGGTTTTCGCCCACCAGAATCACAGCCAGGCAGGGTTCGATGCCCTTGGCTTTCAGGGCCGCTGCTTCGGCGGCAGCTTCGGCTTTGGTTGCGGCCGCAAGGGCCTTTCCGTCAATGATCTGTGCACTCATCTTTGCATTCCCTCCTGTGGTTTTCAGGTGCAGGATGCACCTAAACGTTACTCCCCTGCTTCGTCCTCCGGGGCCGGGGTTTCCGGCGCTTCGGCGGGCTGCTGGGGTTCGGCTACCACATTCCCCTCTTCTATCGCTTCACCATTGTCATTATTATCTTCCACTTTTTCCGCTTCGTCAAGGTCAAATTCCTCCAGGCGGCGGTTCATGGCGGCAGTGGCCTGAACAAATTCGCGATGGGACACACTTGCGGGCAGTTCATCCACCACAAAATAAGTTCCGGCGGCATCCAGTTTTTTCAGGTTGCTCACCTGCAGCGGCACCATCAGCTGCGCGCCCTTAAATCGCTGCAACCCGGCCACCAGCAGCACCACCGCCGTGGCCACAGACACCAGTGCCACCAGCTGGCTGGTGCGCAGGGTGGAAGTGACCATCAGCGCATCGGTGCGCAGACCCTCGATCCAGTAGCGGCCCAGGCCGTACCAGATGATGTAGAGCAGAAACAGTTCGCCGTTAAAGCGGCGCTTTTTGATATGGCTTGCCAGCAGCACAACCCCCACCAGGCACCAGATGCTCTCGTACAGGAAGGTCGGGTGTACCGGCTGGGTGGGGTCCACAGTAACGCCCTCAGCGGCCAGGGTTGCCTGTACGCTGAGCAGGTAGTTATAGGTACCCTCGCTGTACATGCCCCAGGGCAACGTGGTGTTGCTGCCGAAAGCTTCCTGGTTGACAAAGTTGCCCCAGCGGCCCACGCCCTGACCAATCAGGAAGCATATTCCAACCAGATCAAAGAGCGGCAGGATGGGAATGCGGCGGATCTTGGCCATCAGGCCGCCAAACACAAATGCGCCGATGACCGCGCCGTAAATGGCAATACCGCCCTGGCGGATATCGATCATCTGCCAGATGCTTTCATACTTGAACGGCGCAAACACAATATAATAAATGCGCGCGCAGACGATTGCCATGACCGCGCCCACCAGGATCACATCGATCAGGCGGTCGGAGTTGATGCCGAAATCATCTGCATTGCGGAAAGCAAACAGCATGGCAAGCACCATGCCCGCGGCGATGATCACACCGTACCAGTAAATGTTGAAACCGCCAATGCTGAGCGCAACGCGGTTGATGGTAAATTCCAGCCCAAGGCCGGGAAACTGAACATCAAAAGACATCTGCCATTACACCTCATTCCTTCGGGTCGATCTGGATATAGGCGCTGTTTTCTTCCAGCAGCATGGTTTGCAGTGCCTTGTTCACATCGTCAACGGTCAAAGTAGCCAGCGCTTCAATTTCATCTGCCAGGGTGCGGCCTTTCAGGAAGGCCATGCCCATCTCCTCGGCGGCATCGTCCACGTTCTCCACATCAGCCAGCATTTCGCCGTACATCTGGTTTTTGACCAGGGTAAACAGCTCCGGGTCTACGCCGTTTTGGCGCAGGCGGGCAATTTCATCCCGCACCATCTGGGCAACCTCACGCGGGGTCTCACTTTCACCGGTAAAAGCGATGATGCAGGCTCCCTCGGTGGAAAGATAATCGCCGCTGAACTCCGGGTTGACCAGCGATTCATCATACAGCTTGCGGTACAGATTCGTCAGCCCGCCGCAGATCAGGTCCGGCAGCAGGTCTGCGATGACCTCCATGCGGGTATCGCCGCGGTTGATGGCGGCTTCCTTGTAGCCAAGGGCAAAGCAGGGCTTGTTGACCGGCATGGTAAAGGTGGTTTCTTTGTGCTGCACCGTATCGGCTTCCTGCGGGAAGATGGTTTCCACCTGCGGGGGTTCCACTGCGTCATACACACCGTTGCGGCGGCAGGCTTCCACAGCCTGATCCAGCGTGATGTTGCCTGCAACGGAAAGCACCATGTTGCCGGGGCGGTAGAACGCATCGGTGCAGGCGTACAGCAGTTCGGGCGTCAGCTCGGCAATGCTCTGGGTGGTGCCGGCGATATCGTCCCGGATGGGATGGCTTTTATACAGGCAGCGGAACAGTGCGGTCAGCAGCCGCCAATCCGGGCTGTCATCATACATTTTGATTTCCTGCCCGATGATGCCCTGCTCCTTGGCGATGGTCTCCTTGGTAAACCAGGGATGACCGACCATGTTGAGCAGAATATCCAGGTTTTCATCCGTCATGCCGGTTGCGGTAAAAATATAGCAGGTGCGGTCATAGCTGGTAAAAGCGTTTGCCGCAGCGCCAGTTTTGGCATACAGGTCGAACGCATCGCCCTGCTCGGATTCAAACATTTTGTGTTCCAGAAAGTGCGCGGTACCGGCGGGCAGCTGGATCCGTTTGCCGTTAAGGGTAAATTCCCGCACAACGGAGCCAAAGTTGGTGGCGTACATGGCGTGTACCGAGCTGTAGCCCGGCATAGTGCGGCACAAAACCGTCAAGCCGCTGGGCAGGGTCACGCTCTGGCAGTTGACCGCCCCCGCGGCTTTTTCCCGGATGGCAGCCGGGCTGTGTTCTGCGTGTTCCATCATGCGTTTTCCCCCTCCCCTTTTGCCGTCAGCGTGTAGCCAACAGAGTAATGGTAACTCTGCAGCACTTCGCGCACTTCGTCCGCCGTAACGGCGTTGGTCAGCACCTTGCCGTATTCCGGCGGGGCCAGCGCTTCGTCACGCAGGATCTGGCCATAGTACCAGCTTTCCAGTCCTCCGAGGGAATCCCCCAGCGAATCCAGGCTGGAAAGCAGGCTGCGGCGGCAGTCATCCATTTCCTGTTCGGTGATAGGGCCGGTGCACAGGTCGTTCAGTTCTTTCAGGATCGCAGCTTCGGCTTGGGCTTCGCGGCCCGGCTCCACGCCGGAATCCACCATCATCACACCGGTGGCGCGCAGAGCGCTGGAACCGCAGTAATAGCAAAGGCTCTGTTTTTCGCGCACATTGCGGAACAGGCGGCTGGTGGTGGAGCCGCCAAACACGCTCATTGCCATCCGCATCACGGTAATGCTGGGCAGGTCCTCCGGCGTGCCGCGGGTAAACAGCATACACAGTTTGGCCTGGGTCAGGCCGGGGATTTCCTCGCTGAAGTGCTGGGTTTCAATAATGGGCATGGCCAGCGGCATGGCAAAGCGCTGGGGGCTGCGGGCAGCGCCAGCCAGCTTTTGCAGCAGCAGCTCTTCCACCAGGGCGGGATCCGCCCCCTGCACCATCACATCAATGGATGCCAGCGAAAGGATGCGGTCATACTCGGCTTTCAGCGTCTGGGGCGTTACGTTGGGCAGGTCACTTTTGTAGCCGCCCAGCTCAATGCCTGCCGGGGAATCGCCGTAAAATTTGCGGCGGGCCTGGCGCACACAGTACAGGCGCTTATTGTTGAACTCGGCATCCAGGCGGCGGGCCAGGGATTCTTTTTCAATGCGCACAGCCTCCGGGTCAAACACACCATCAATCAGGTACGGCTCAAAGATGGTACCAAAGGCGATATCGGCATATTCACGGGTCAGATTCTCACCGTCAAGGGCAAAGCGATCCTTGATGCCACAGATGTCCACCGTCAGCACGCGGTCAATTCCGGCGCTGCTCTGGTCCACGCCAAGGTCGGCACCGTACAGCCGCGCCAATTTGCGGGAAAGCTCCGTCATATCCGGGCAGCCCGCATAGCCGCGTTCCAGCACCAGCGGCAGCACAGCGGCATCCGTTGCGCTGCGGCGCAATGCCGGGTAGCGCAGATGGATGGTAATGCGGCAGCGGTTAAATTTTTCGGCATCCAATGTGGTGATAAATACACCGGGAGCCAGTTTTTTACGTTCCAAATCAGTATCCTCCGAATTTCTTCCGAATTCCTCGGATGATGGGTCCCGCCCTTAAAACGATGTACGGCGTTTGCCGGTCATGGCGGCAACGTCCAGGGCCAAAACCGTGGTGTGTTCCACCATTTCCGGCTCAAAGGGCAGGTCCGGGCAGTGGTAATGCTGCATCAGCGCCTGCAGGGCGGTCAGCTTTTCCCCGCCTTCCACAAAGCGGACGGTCCCGCGGCCAATGACGCTCTGGTAGCTCATGCCATACGTGCAGGAGGTTGCCCCGCCGCTTACGGTGCCGGGGCAGTCAGCTTCAAAGCTCACATTGGGGTCAGCGCGCAGCAGGTCCAGCTTGGTGCCAACGGGGGCACAGTGGAAATACAGCGTCAGGCTTTGCGGCCCGGCGGCCATACCAAAGTTCAGCGGAACAAGGTACGGCACGCCGGATGCCGGGTCGTTGATGGCAACGCGGCAGACGGGGCACTGTTCCAAAATGGCAAGTTGGCCCTCCAGGTCCACCACTTCACGATCCTTACGGCGCATTACGCTTCCTCCTTTGCGGCAAAATAGGCAATGCTTTGCTGGGCAGCGGTTTCGATCAGATCTGCCAGCTCCTGCAATGTACCAAACTTGCGCACAGCGCACAGGTAGTGGTGGAATTCCAGCACCGGCGTCTGGCCATAGGTATCGCCATGGTAGCCCGGCACATAGGTTTCGCAGGTAACAGGGGCGTTGGCGGCATCCACGGTGGGGCGGCGGCCAATACCGGTTGCGGATGGCCACCAGCGGCCATCCAGCCAGATGCGGGTCAGGTACACGCCGGTGCAGGGCTGCAAAGCGTCTGCGGGATAGTTCTGGTTGATGGTGGGTTTGCCCAGCTTGGAGGTGCCGATGCCCTTGCCGTGGCGCACCGGCCAGTCAATGCAGTAGGGCGCCCCCAGCATGGCGTTGGCATCCTCGATGCGGCCTTCCTCCAGCGCGGCACGGATGCGAGTGGAGGAAACCGTCTGCCCGCCGTATTGTGCCATGTCCACAATGGTCACGGCGATGCCCAGCGGGGCACACAGCTCCTTCAGGCGGTCCACATTCCCGGCGGCATATGCGCCAAAGGTAAAGTTATCGCCGCAGAACACCGCCTTGGCGGCAAAGCATTCCACCAGAATTTTGTTGACGAAATCTTCCGGGCTTAAGCTGCGGAAGGATTCAAACGGGGGTTCCATATAGGCGGTAATGCCCAAAGCGGCAACGCGGGCATGCTTTTGCCCCGCGGACAAGATACGCCCGCCCTTGAGCGACTGCCCGCCCGGCAGGCTGAAGGTAAAAGCCGCAGGGGTCAGGCCGTGGGCCGCGGCGTATTCCACCGCTGCCCCCAGCACACGGCGGTGCCCAAGGTGAACACCGTCAAAATAGCCCAAGGCCACGGCGCTGCCGTTGGGTGCGCACACCGGGGCCAGTGTATTCAAAATATTCATGGTAGTTGGCATACTTCCTGTTGTTGAGCGGACAGCGGTTCTGCCCGTTGCGGTTTGGGTGCAGGCGTTCACGCCCGCTCGCAGAAGATCTTTTCCACCTGCAGCACACCCTGCGTCACGTTGGCAAGCCCCAAAAAGGTACCTGCGGCATCATACACGCGGTATTTGCCGTCCTGTGCGCGGTAGTGGCTGGTGGGGCAGCCGTTGAAGAGGTGCTTTTTCACTGCATCGTCCACCGTCAGGGCAGGCAGCGAGGCAAACACGTGTTCCACCGGCAGCAGCCATCCACTTTGCTGCAGGGTACCTGCTTCGGCAGCGGCCAGGATCTCCGGCAGGGTGTGGCATTCCTCAATCTTGAACGCCCCGGCGCGGGTGCGGCGCAGTGCCGCCAATGTGGCGGGCACGCCCAAAGCTGTACCGATATCCTCCGCCAGAACGCGGATGTAGGTGCCCTTGGAGCAGCTGACTCGGATGGTATAATCCCCCGGTGCCGGGCTGCCCAGGTAGGTAATCTCATAAATCGTGATGGGGCGCGGGGTGCGCTCCACCGTCTGGCCTTTGCGGGCCGCCTTGTACAGCGGCTGGCCGTTGATCTTGACCGCTGAATACATCGGCGGCAGCTGCATCTGCCGGCCCATAAACTGCGGCAAAACGGCTTTCAGCTCTGCTTCACCCACCGTAACAGGAGCGGTTTCCAGCGCAGTGCCGGTCACATCGCCGGTATCGGTGCGCAGGCCAAGGCGAATGGTAGCTTCATAGGTTTTATCATGGTCAGGCTGGCGGTCCGCCGCGGCGGTGGCATTGCCGATAAACACGGCGAGCACACCAGTCGCCATAGGATCCAGTGTGCCCGCGTGCCCCAGCCTGCGCGTTCCCAGCGCACCGCGCAGCTTGGCCAGCACATCAAAGCTGGTCCAGCCCGCAGGTTTATCAACTGGGAGAATGGCACAAGTATTCATTGGGGTTTTCCTTTTCAGTTTATTGTGCTGCATTCGGCAGCAGCACCCAGCTGCGGTGCCAGCCTTGCGGCGGCAAGCAGACGGTGCCATCTTGCAGGTTTACAGGCGTGTGCCGCATCCCCGTGTGCTGCGCGTTGTGGTGCAGCTGGCCTTCAACCAGCGTCCTGATCCAGCAAGCCGCAGCGCTGCAACTCCTTGCGGACTTCCTCCAGCACGGCATGCTTGGCGTTATCCAGGTTGCCGCTGATCTCGCACCCGGCTGCGCGGGTATGGCCGCCGCCGCCCAGGCGGCGCGCAATGTTACAGGCATCAATGCTGCCCGATGTACGCACGCTGATGCGGAAGCTGCCATCCCGCTGCTGGCGGTAGGTCAGGCCAACCTCCACGCCTTCAATGGAGCGCGGCAGGCTGGTCAGGTCCTCCAGCTCGGCACCCGCCACGCCGGAAGATTCGATCTGATCCCAGGTCAGGCAGATCACGGCGCACAGGTCGTTGAAATAATATTCCAGGCTTTCCATCGCCATGCGTTCCGCAGTTATGCGGGCATGGGAGCGGGATTCAAACAGGCGGGCATTCAGTTTTTCCACATCGGCACCGGCTTCCATCACGCGGGCCGCCGCCATATGGGTGCGGGGCGTGGTACTGGCAAACTTAAAGCAGCCGGTATCGGTTGCAATGCCGGTATACAGGCAGTTGGCGATCTGCGGCGTAATGGTCACGCCCATATCCACGATCACATCCAGCAAAAACTCGCAGGCCGCGGCGGCGCCGGGATCCAGCAGGGTTTCATAGGCATAGCCGCTGTTGCTGGCATGGTGGTCAATGCAAAGGTTGGTATGGGCGGCATACTGCGGCACATTGTTATTTTCGCCAAAAAGCTGGATGCTGGCAACATCCACCGCCACCACAAATGCAGGGTTAAAGCTGCCGTCAAACCAGCGCAGCTCCATATAATCATACATTTTGGGGATGGGGTCGCTGCATAAAATCGCGGCGTTTTTGCCCAGCGCCTTGAGCGCAAGATACAGTGCACCGGCGCAGCCGATGGTATCGCCATCGGGGTTTTTGTGGCAAAGGATCAGGATATCGTCCGCGCCGCGCAGACGCAGCACGGCTGTCTGCCGATCCACAGATTCGGTCATAAGGCTCCTCTTTTCTCGGCCGCGATTGGGGGCTATTCCCTCTCCCCCGTTGGTTCCGGCCTTTGGGAAGGCGCAGCTGCAAGCGTAAATTTCAACTGCGCGTTTTGGTCGATGACTGGCTGCAGCACCAGTTAAGATGTATCTGAAAGCAACGAAAATGACAGATATTTCGCAAGCACAAGCAGAATGTAAGGCAAAGAACCGCAGGAATCCTTTGTGTTTTTTAGCGCAAAATCCGGCTGTGTTTGTAAAAACAGACTAATTTTTCGACTTTTCAGATACAGTCTGGGCAGGTTATTCCTGCTCTTCCGGTTCTGCCTGTGCTGCGGGGTGTGCTTTTTCAATATCCTGCAGCAGCTGGTCAATGTGCACTGCGTAAGCAGCGCTGTCATCCTTGGTAAACACAAAGCGTGGGGCTTTGCGGATGTGCATACGGCGGCTGACTTCGGTGCGGATATGGCCCGAAGCTTTGTTCAGGGCTTTCACCACCGGGTCCGCGCCGCCTTCGCGCCCCATCACACTGATGTACACCTTGGCGACATCCAGGTCCGGGGTAACATCAAGCCGGGTCACAGTCAACAGACCACCCGAAACGCGGGGGTCCTTCATTTCGCCGATAATGGCGATCAGCTCGCGTTTCATATCCTGTGCCATACGGCCATGGTTTTTGCTTGGCATAACTTTACCTCATAAAGCCCCCTGCGGGGCTTGTCAAACAAGCGGGAACGGCTCAATGCCGGATCAATCGCGGTATTCTTCCAGCTTGAAGCACTCGAATACGTCACCCTCTTTGACGTCGGAGAACTTCTGCAGGGTGATGCCGCATTCATAGCCTTCGGCCACTTCCTTGGCGTCATCCTTGAAGCGCTTCAGGGATGCAATGGCATCCTCGCAGATGACGATACCGTCACGCACCAGGCGCAGCTGGGCATCGCGGGTGATCTTGCCGGAAGTAACACGGCAGCCGGAAACAGTGCCAACGCTGGAAATCTTGTAGACCTGGCGAACCTGTGCTTCGCCCAAGGCGACTTCGCGCACCTTGGGAGCCAGCATGCCCTTCATAGCGTCGGAAACATCGTTGATGGCATCGTAAATGACGCGGTACATACGCATTTCAACACCGGCCTGCTCGGCTTCGGCCTTGGCAACAGCGTCCGGGCGAACATTAAAGCCGATGATGATGGCGTTGGAAGCATCGGCCAGAGAAACATCGGACTTGGAAATTGCACCAACACCGGCATGGATGACGCGCACGCGCACTTCATCGTTGCTGAGCTTTTCCAGGCTCTGTTTCACAGCTTCGGCGCTGCCCTGAACGTCAGCCTTGACAACAATGGGCAGTTCCTTCATATCGTTCTGGGCCATCTGGTCAAACAGGTTATCCAGGGTGACCTTGGTGTAAGCAGCAAACTGCTTTTCCTTGGCTTCGGTGGTACGCTTGTCAGCCAGTTCACGGGCCAGGCGTTCATCCTCAACAGCCTCGAAGATATCGCCGGCGGTGGGCACTTCAGTCAGGCCGGTGATCTCCACAGGGGTGGAAGGACCGGCGGATTCGATCTCTACGCCCTTATCGTTGCGCATGGTACGCACACGGCCAACGGCGGTACCGGCAATCAGACAGTCGCCCTTGTGCAGGGTGCCGTTCTGAACCAGCAGGGTGGCAATGGTGCCCTGGCCCTTATCCAGGCGGGCTTCCACAACGGCACCCTTGGCACGGCGGTTGGGGTTGGCTTTCAGCTCCATGACCTCTGCTTCCAGGACAATGCGTTCCAGCAGGTCCTGGATGCCTGCGCCAGTAGCGGCAGACACGGGGATGCAGGCAGTTTCGCCGCCCCAGTCTTCGGGCACGATCTCGTACTTGGTCAGCTGTTCCTTCACGCGCTCCGGGTTAGCGGTCGGCTTATCCATCTTGTTGATGGCAACGATCAGCTTGACGTTGGCAGCCTTGGCGTGGTTGATGGACTCGATGGTCTGGGGCATGATGCCGTCATCGGCAGCAACAACCAGAACCGCGATATCGGTCATATCCGCACCGCGGGCACGCATGGCGGTAAAGGCTTCGTGGCCCGGCGTATCCAGGAAGGTAACGGGGCTGCCGTTGACATTGACCTGGTAAGCGCCGATGGCCTGGGTAATGCCGCCGGCTTCGCCTGCGGTAACGTTAGTGGAACGGATGCGGTCCAGGATGGAAGTTTTGCCGTGGTCAACGTGGCCCATAACAACAACGACCGGCGGACGTTCGACCAACTGATCGGCGCTGTCCTCTTCCTGGGTGAACAGGCGCTCTTCGATAGAAACATGAACTTCATGCTCCACCTTTGCGTGGAATTCCTCTGCGATCAGGGCTGCGGAATCGAAATCGATCACATCGGAAGCAGCGTGCATTTCGCCCATCTGCATGAACTTGGCAACAACCTTGGCCACGTTCTGCTTCAGGCGGGTAGCCAGCTCACCAACGGTAATCTCATCGGGGATGGAGATTTTGAGCTGGGCGTTGCGGGCCTTTTCCAGCTGGATGCGCTGCAAGCGCTCGGCTTCGGTTTCACGGCGGCGGCCAAACTGCTGGCCGCGGCGGTTATTGCGGTTGTTGAACTTTTCTTTTTTGCCGGTGGGGGCGTTCTTGCGCTTGCTGGGCATATTGCGGCTGTCGGCCAGGTCATCATAGCGGGCGCTGAACTTATCCACGTTCACATCCACGGTGCGGGTATCCACAGACACCTGGGCGCGGTCAACCTTGACCTGCTCGGTGGCGACGGGCTCCTTAATGCCGGTCTCGCTGGCCAGCTCCTGCATGGTCACGCGCTTTTCGCTGCGCTTTTCGGCCTGCTTGTTATCATTGCGCTTATCATTGCGCTTTTCCTGCTGGACCGGTTTGGGCTGTGCTGCCTTGGGCTGTGCTGCCTTGGGCTGCGCATTCTGGGCGGGCTTGGCCTGCTCCGCTTTCGGCTCTGCCTTGGGGGCTTCCGGCTGCTTGGGCTGGGGCTTAGCGGCCTCCGGCTTCGGCTCTTCTTTTTTTGCCTGGAGCTTTGCTTCGGGCTTTTTGGTTTCCTGCTTGACGGGCTGCGGCTCCTTGCCGGATGCCAGATACTCGCCCAGGTCCTTGACGGCGGTTTCGCGGGTCAGGGCTTCCAGCAGGGCGTTGACCTCGTTTTCTTCAAAGGTCGCGCCCGTCTTGCGGGTCTCGCCGGTCAGCTCCGCAAAAGTCTCGATAACCTTTTTGGTGCTGATGCCAAAATCTTTTGCAATATCCGTAACTTTGTATTTGAAATCAACCATTGGCTGAATCCTCCTTCACTTGCTTTTTGAGGTAGCCTGCACACAGGTGTGCAAGGTTTTCGTCCGTAACCGCAAATACAGCAGCAGGCTTTGGCGTAAGCATGCGCAGGTCCTCGCCTTTCAGCGGCATCACCGCGCAGGGGATCACCCCGCGGCAGGTATCCTGCATATGCTGCGTGGTGCGCTTGCTGGCGTCGCAGGCCAGCAGCACCAGGCATGCCTTACCCCGCATCACAGCTTCTTCCACACGGTCATAGCCGTGCAGCAGCTTGCCGGCTTTGCGGCAAATTCCCAATGCACCCAACAATGGGTCCTTATCATTCGCCACGGGGCATCGCCTCCTTTACTGCCTGCTCGGCACAGGCCATCTCTTCGGTCAGGCGCTCAAACACCTCATCCGGCACCGGCACACCAAAGGCATGTTCCAGCCGCTTGGCCTTGCGTGCTTTGGCCAGGCACGCTGCCGACGGGCACAGGTATGCGCCGCGGCCGGAGCGCTTGCCGGTCAGATCCACGTTGACTTCACCTTCGGGGCTGCGCACAATGCGCACCAGTTCTTTTTTCGGTTTTTGGGTGTTGCACCCAACGCACCGGCGCACCGGCACCTTTTTTTGCGGTTTTTGTTGCAAATGGCTGACCTCTTTTCAGTCTCAGCGCCGCATTGCACGGCGTGTGCTCATTATTCCTTGCCGGTTTCCGGGGCGGTCTCTGCGGCGGGGGCTTCGGCCGGCTGTTCAGCCGGGGTTTCGTCCTCCTCGCCATAGTAGCCGGATTCCGGGCGGATGTCAATATTATAGCCGGTCAGGTGGGCGCACAGGCGCACATTCTGGCCCTTGTTGCCAATGGCAAGGCTCAGCTGGTGGTCAGGCACGGTCACGCGGCAGCTCTTGGTTTCGCCGGGCAGCAGCTCCACCTTGACAACCTTTGCCGGGGACAGAGCTGCGGAGATGAACTCGTTGATGTCCTCGCTCCAGCGGATGATATCGATCTTTTCGCCGCCCAGCTCTTCCACGATCTTTTCCACGCGGGAGCCATGGGCGCCGATGCAGGCGCCAACGGGGTCAACATCGGGGTTCTTGCTCCACACAGCCATCTTGGTGCGGGCACCAGCCTCACGGGCAATGGCCTTGATCTCAACGGTGCCGTCATAAATTTCGGGCACTTCCAGCTCAAACATGCGCTTGACCAGGCCGGGATGGGTGCGGCTGATGGTCACGCGGGGGCCGCGCTCGGTTGCCAGAACATCGACCACATAAACCTGGACCATCTGGCCTTCGGTAAAGTGTTCGCCGGGCACCTGTTCGTTTTTGGGCAGAACCGCGCTGCCGCCCTTGCCGAGATCCAGCACGATGTTGCCGCGCTCTGCATCCACAGCGGTAACGGTGCCGGTGATGATCTCGTGTGCACGGGACTGCATCTCGCTGCACTGCAGGCTGCGCTCGCCTTCGCGCAGGCCCTGGCGGATCACATGCTTTGCGGTCTGGGCGGCAATGCGGCCAAACTCTTTGGTCTTGAGGGGGGTAACAAGGCGCTGGCCCACTTTATAGGTCTTGCGGATCTTCTGGGCATCTTCCAGGCTGACCTGGGTGTGGGGGTTCTCAACTTCCTCCACAATATCCTGCAAAAGGCTTGCGCGAAATGCGCCGATGTTGGGGTCGATATCCACAACGACATTATCGTCCTCGACCTCATAGTCCTTTTTGACAGCAATGACAATGGCGGCCTTGATCTTATCGATCAGGTAGTCTGCCGGCAGTCCGCGTTCCTTTTCCAGTGCGGCCAGTGCGTCAAAAAATTCGTTGTTATTCGTTGCCATGTTAGTCCTCCGTTCAATATCGCTCAAAACAAATCTTCATCGTCACACAGTTTTACATACCCTGCGGCTTTTACCGGGAAGGTATAATCCCCGTCATCGCTTTTCAGCGTCACCATGCCGTCAGCGGAAAGCCCTTCCAGAATGCCCTCCGCATCGCGGCGGCCCTGTTCGTCCGGGCGGATCAGGTGGGCAGCGCATTTCTGGCCTTTCAGCTGTTCATAGTGTTCGGGGCGGGTCAGTCGGCGGCCCAGGCCGGGGCTGCCGACTTCAAGGTAGTAGCTCTGGTCAATGGGGTCAGCCTCGTCCAGAATCGGGTCGATGGCGCGGGAAACCGCCTCGCAGGTGTCCGTGTCCAGCGGCTCGTCACGGTCGATCAGAACGCGCAGGAACCAGTCCGGGCCTTCTTTTTCAAAGCGGACATCCCACAGGCGCAGGCCGAAACCTTCGACCGTGGGGCGGACAAGTGCTTCCACAACGGCTGCGGCACCGCCGGGCTGATGGTTTTTGCCTTTGGCCATAAAAAATCTCCCTATCATAAAAAGAAAGCGGACCTTTGACAGCCCACTTTCCATAAAATCATCATCGAACAATAAGAATATAGCATACCGCAGCAAAAAATGCAAGGGGTTTGGCCCATTTTGCGCGAAATTGTAACCAAAATATCCCTTTTGGCCGCCTTTTATGCGCCCGGCTCTTGACGGCGCAGCGTGCTTCCGGTATAATATCGTTATAAGATATCGTGTTACGATATTGCAGTTTGCTACCAAAGGAGGTGCTACCCCATGCCGAAACAGGCGCTGGAGAGCCTGACGGAATCTATGTTTTACCTGTTGATGGCCTTGACCCAGGGTGAGCGCTGCGGCACTGAGATCACCGCATTTGCCGCCGAGATCACCGCCGGGCGGGTCAAGATTGGCCCGGCAACGCTGTATACCCTGCTGGGCAAGTTTGAAAAAGAAGGCCTGATTGCCGAAACGTCCGTTCTGGGCTGTAAGCGGTATTATCAGATCACCCCCGCAGGCAGAGCCGCCTATACAGCCGAGTGTACCCGGCTGCAGCTCTGCCTGCAAAACGCGGCCGCGGCGGCGCAGGGCGCTTTTGCCCCTGCTGCCCTGCTGGGAAAGGAGCTTGACGACCATGACCAAAGCACGCTGCACCCCCCTTTGGCAGCCCATCCCCTGCCCACTGTCTGACATTGAGGGGCTGGAAAGCTGGCTGGGCGATATGGCCGCACAGGGGCTTGTGCCTGTAACAATCGGCCAGAACTTTGCCCGCTTCCGCTGCAGTCAGCCCAAAGCCGTGCGCTACCGGCTGAACGCCAAGCCTGCGCCGGAAACATTTTTAGAATCTGCCCCCGGCACCCCGGATGGCGAGGAACGCGCCCTGGCGCAGGAATGCGGCTGGTATTATGTTACCGCCGTGGGAGACTTTTTCCTGTACGCCTGCGAGGATAGTGATGCGCCGGAGCTGAACACCGACCCGCAGGTACAGGCGCTCAGCCTGCGCTATGCCAAGCGGCAGGTATTCGCCCCCGCCGGGCTGCTGGCTTACTGGCTGGTAACGTTCTGGGTGCGGTACGCCATGGGCGTCTGGCACACGCCGGTGATCGACTTTGTGGAGCTGGGCTGGCTGAGCTTCTGCTATCTGGGGCTATTGGCCGCCGCGCTGGTCAGCGTGGTACATAACACCGTGCTGCTGTACCGGTTTTCTGCCCGGTTAACGCGCGGTGCGGAGCCGGAGCGTCACAAAAACTGGCGTAAGGGTGCCGGGCGGTATCTGGTTGGGCGGGTGCTGGCGGCGCTGCTGTTTGTGCTGACCATTGTGTGGACCTTTGCCGGTTCTGCCATGGAAAAGAGCCGGCACGGCAGCATTCCGCTGGAAGATTACACCGCTCCCCTGCCGTTTGCCACCCTGGACGATTACGCCGGGCAGCCCACCGCGCTGGATGCCGACGCCGCCCCCGTGGCCAGTTTTGTGCTGGTGCAGCGGTTGCCGCTGGCCCCGACCTTTATCAAATATGAAGCCCACGGCCAGGCTGGCGCGAATGGGCTGCGTGGTGCATTATATGTAGAGTATTACGAATGTATCACCCCGCAGCTGGCCCAGACGATGTACCGCGAAGGCAAAGCCAATGGGCTGCACAACTTTCCCGAAACCGCCGCCGATGCTGCCAACGGTTCCATCTACTGCCGCACGCTGGTGGACGGCAATAAAGTGCTGCGGGTGCTGCTGTTCCAGTACCAGGAGGAACAGATTCCCTTGCAGGAGCTTGAAGCGATCTGCAAAAGCGGATTTGCTGCATCGGGTGAATCAGCTTAAACCTGCTAAACCGGCAGAATTTCTTTATTTCTTCTCTATACAAAACACAGTCAAAACCACCGGCTGAGCCGGTGGCTTGAGTAAGCCCTAGAAGGGCATAAT
>ERZ791923.2286-NODE-2286-length-17549-cov-3.101406_pt1 | contig 17549 bp, 10 predicted proteins | sample MGYA00510133_ERZ791923 | MGnify/ENA primary metagenome ERZ791923 (study PRJEB30046, sample SAMN00792106) | human gut metagenome | study: EMG produced TPA metagenomics assembly of the A metagenome-wide association study of gut microbiota in type 2... | reverse complement strand
TCTTCAACAACTGATCCACCGGGCACTCACGTACAATAAAGACCTGAAAATAGCCTCGGCACGAATGAATGAGCTGGCTGCCCTGAAACGCATCGATTTTGCGAACATGTTCCCGCAAGCAACCGCCCGCCTGAACGGCAACCGTGAAACGACAAACTACGGCGGTGACAATTTCGATGCCGACCCGGAACTCAGCCTTACTGCTTCCATTTCATGGGAGCTTGACTTATGGGGCAACCTCCGTTGGGCACGCGACCATAGCACGGCGGAATTTCTGGCTTCGGTGGAAAACTGCCGGGCCGTAAAAATAGGGTTGGTGGCACAGGTGGCACAGTCTTACTTCGAACTGATGGCGTTGGACAACGAACTGGCCATTGTGCGCCGTACGTTGGAAGCACGGCGCGAGGGCGTACGCTTGGCAGAAATCCGTTTCAAGGGCGGGCTGACCTCCGAAATCGTATTCCAGCAAGCCAAAGTGGAATTGGCCAAGACGGCCACCATGGTACCAGACCTGGAACGCAGGATTTCCCTGAAAGAAAGCGAAATCGCACTCTTGACCGGTGATTTCCCCTACGCCGTAAACCGCAACGTCCTGCCCGAAGAAATACAGTTGCCCGACGCTCTTCCCTTGGGGTTGCCCTCCACGCTTCTGGAACGACGCCCCGACATACGGAAAGCCGAACGGGAACTGATGGCAGCCCATGCCGAAGTGGGATTGGCCTATACCAACATGTTCCCCCGCCTGGCACTGACCGCCACATTAGGTGCGGAAAGCGAAACGCTTCGGGACCTCCTGAAATCGCCCTACTCCTATCTTGCAGGCAACTTGCTGAGCCCCCTCTTTGCGATGGGCAAAAACCGTGCGGCTCTGAAAGCCAAACGGGCCGCTTACGAAGGCGCCGTGGCCGAATATGAGAAAACGGTGCTCACAGCCTTCAAGGAGACGCATAATGCCATCATCAATTTCAACAAAATAAAAGACATCTACGAGTCGCGCCGCCAACTGGCCGAAGCTTCGCGTACGGCAGTGGAGCTGGCACAACTGCAATACATCAACGGGGTCATCGGTTACTTGGACCTTCTGGATGCCCAACGTAACTACTTCGATGCCCAAGTGTCGTTGAGCAACGCCGTGTGCGACAAACAGTTGATGATCATCAACCTCTATAAAGCCCTCGGCGGAGGCTGGAAGTAACTCCGCCCCTACCGTCCCGTCCCCCGTTTCTCGGTGCCCCTTATCGGAAAAACGGGGGACGGGGCTATCAAAACAACGCACAAGGTCATCAAAAACAGCGCACAAGAAAGTCATCAAAAAATGTGCGCCAAACGATTTTTCAATCTCAGCCGAACGATTTTTCATTCTGCTGAGATTGATTTTTCGCTTTCAAGAGGACAAAAAGACGGGTAACGTAGAGGACGAAAATCCCTTTCCGGAAATCAGTTTTTGTGTTCTTCTTCCTCCTTCCGTTTCTTCTCTTGAATCAAACTCATGAATGCCGAAGATATAAGACCGGTGGGAATGGCTATCATCGCAATGCCTACCATACAAATCACGCCGCTCAGCAACCGTCCCAATGCCGTGACCGGATAGACATCCCCATAACCCACGGTGGTGAACGTCACTACAGCCCACCAAAAACCGTCGCCGATATTGGCAAAGGCTTCGGGTTGTGCCTCGTGTTCGATATAGTACATCAGGATGCCCGAGAATCCCAGCAGGATGCCGCAAGCCGTACAGGCCGTTATCAATTCATCCTTCACCATCTGCAACACACGTCCGATAAGCTGGAACGAGCGGGAATAGCGTATCAACTTAAATATCATTAAAATATAGGCCAGTACCGCCAAATGTACAAAGATGGTCTCCCGATACAGGTAGATGATGAGAAAAGGGATGACAGCCACAAAATCTATCAAGCCGTAAAACGAAAACAAATACCTGAAACGGGAACGCCAGGCACGATACTGACGATATTGGACAGGAGCTGCTATGATGCGCAACACATATTCGACCGTAAAGACGAAAGAGGCCAAATAACAAAAGCTGTATAATTGCAGGCGATAAGGCGCAGAGGACTCGAAAGAACTGCAAATCACAGAGAAAATCGCCCCGACAATGAAAAACAAGACCGTATAGCGGAACCATTTTTTCATTAATTGTCGGTGAACAGTCAGATATAACTTTTCGTGACGGAGCAGGTGTGGCATTTTATTCATGACGGGAGGTAACGCATGTTTTAAACGTGGTTTCATACTTTTATGTTTTATATCTTCAAAGATAGCATTTTCTTCCGTTTCATCCTTCCTTAATTCCTAAAAACAAAACATATCGGCCTGTAAAAACCGGCAAAAGGATGTCCCACGAAATATAAATAAAACCAAAACCGCCATATATAACCTTTTTTATGTAACTTTGCAAGTCCTAAAAAGAAATACATAAAAACGTTATATACAATGGAATTAGCAAGTAAATACAATCCGGCCGACGTAGAGGGCAAATGGTACCAATACTGGCTCGACCACAAGCTTTTCAGTTCTAAACCCGACGGACGCGAACCTTATACGGTAGTCATCCCGCCCCCCAACGTGACGGGCGTGCTCCACATGGGGCATGTGCTCAACGAAACCATTCAGGACATCCTCGTACGCCGCGCCCGTATGGACGGCAAGAACGCTTGTTGGGTGCCGGGTACCGACCATGCTTCCATCGCCACCGAAGCCAAGGTGGTAAACCGTTTGGCGGAAAAGGGCATCAAGAAGACTGACCTCACCCGCGAAGAGTTCCTGAAATATGCCTGGGAATGGACGGACGAACACGGGGGAATCATCCTGAAACAGTTGCGTAAACTGGGGGCCAGTTGCGACTGGGACCGCACGGCTTTCACCATGGACGAGAAGCGGAGCGAAAGCGTCATCAAGGTGTTCTGCGACCTGTACAACAAAGGATTGATTTACCGTGGCGTGCGCATGGTGAACTGGGATCCGAAAGCCCTGACAGCCCTCTCAGACGAGGAAGTGATTTACAAAGAAGAACACAGCAAGCTGTACTATCTGAAATATATGGTGGCCGGTGAAGACGGCCAACCGGACGGAAGCGGACGCTACGCCGTGGTGGCTACCACGCGACCGGAAACCATCATGGGCGACACGGCGATGTGCATCAACCCGAACGACCCGAAGAACACGTGGCTGAAAGGACAAAAGGTGATCGTGCCTCTGGTAGGCCGCTGCATCCCCGTCATCGAGGACGACTATGTGGACATCGAGTTCGGAACGGGCTGCCTGAAGGTGACACCGGCACACGACGTGAACGACTACATGTTGGGCGAGAAGTACAACCTGCCCTCCATCGACATCTTCAACGACAACGGCACGATTAGCGAGGCAGCCGGGATGTATGTGGGCATGGACCGTTTCGACGTGCGCAAGCAAATCTGCATCGACTTGGAAAAAGCCGGATTGCTGGAAAAGGTGGAAGACTATACCAACAAGGTGGGCTTCTCCGAGCGTACCAACGTGCCCATCGAACCGAAGCTTTCCATGCAATGGTTCCTGAAGATGGAGCACTTGGCGCAAATCGCTTTGGAACCGGTGATGAAGGACGAAATCAAGTTCTATCCGGCCAAATACAAAAATACTTACCGTCACTGGATGGAGAACATCAAGGACTGGTGCATCAGCCGCCAGTTGTGGTGGGGACACCGCATCCCGGCCTACTACCTGCCACAAGGCGGATTCGTGGTGGCCGAGACCGCTGAAAAAGCACTCGAACTGGCCAAGGAAAAAACCGGCGACGCCAACCTGACCGCAGCCGACCTCCGTCAGGACAAGGACGCATTGGACACTTGGTTCTCCAGTTGGTTGTGGCCGATTTCCCTGTTCGACGGCATCAACCACCCGGGCAACGAGGAACTCAACTACTACTACCCCACGTCCGACCTCGTAACGGCTCCGGACATCATCTTCTTCTGGGTGGCGCGCATGATCATGGCAGGCTACGAATACGAAGGGAAGATGCCGTTCAAGAACGTGTACTTCACCGGTATCGTGCGCGACAAACTTGGACGCAAGATGAGCAAGTCGCTGGGTAACAGCCCCGACCCGCTCGATTTGATAGAACGCTACGGTGCCGACGGCGTGCGTATGGGAATGATGCTGTCCGCCCCGGCAGGTAACGACATCCTGTTCGACGACGCACTCTGCGAACAAGGCCGCAACTTCAACAATAAGATATGGAACGCATTCCGTCTCGTGAAAGGCTGGCAGACGGCCGACATCGCACAACCGGAAACGGCAGCCATCGCCACACGCTGGTTCGATGCCATGTTGAGAACCACGGCAAGGGAAGTGACAGACTTGTTCAAGAAGTACCGTCTGAGCGAAGCCCTCATGGCCGTGTACAAACTGTTCTGGGACGAGTTCTCCAGTTGGTACCTCGAAATGGTCAAGCCAGCCTACGGACAACCCATAGACAGCAAGACATACGAACAAACCTTGTCGTTCTTCGACACGCTGCTGAAGCTCCTGCATCCGTTCATGCCCTTCATCACCGAGGAACTTTGGCAACACATCTACGACCGCCAACCGGGCGAGAGCATCATGACCTCGCCGCTCCGGATGGACGAACCCACAAAGGAAGATGCCGACTCCATCGCCTTGGACGGTGTTTACATCGTCCACATCGAGAACGTGAAGAGCATCGTGGCCGGTGTGCGTACCGTACGCAACCAAAAGAACATCGCCCCGAAAGAGGCGTTGACATTGGAAGTCGTAGGCGGAAATCCGGAGGCCGACTTTGAAAGCGTCATCAAGAAAATGGCCAATCTGACTGCCATCAATACCGTGACACAGAAAGGCGAAGGCACGGCGTCGTTCATGGTGGGAACGACGGAATATGCCGTACCGCTCGGCAACCTGATAGACGTGGAAGCGGAAATCGCCAAACAAGAAGCCGAACTGAAACACCTGGAAGGCTTCCTGACCGGTGTACTGAAAAAGCTTTCCAACGAGCGTTTCGTAGCCAACGCCCCCGCTGCCGTGGTGGATATGGAACGCAAGAAACAGGCCGATGCCGAAAGCAAAATCGCAGCCTTGAAAGAAAGTTTAGCCAAGTTGAAGAAGTAAATCCTTCACCTTATAATAGTAAGGGCTGTCTCCTGCATATAATGGGAGGCAGCCCTTACCTTAATTTAAGTTGGCCAAAGAAAAACTCACAAAAAACTAATATTCATCATCATAAGTCCAAATCACAATGGTCTCCATAACTTCATCTTCATACAACTGAAGCGAAATCTTGACCTCGGGATTATTGCCCAACCGGCAAAACCACTCATGCAAAACATCCAGATTATCCTTTACCCTCTCGCCATCATCAAGATTTAATGTGAGGCCAAAAGAATACGAAGCATTGGCTTGTATCTGGAAAGATTTCACCCAATCAGAAAGTTCTCCTTTAAAACAAACAGATTGAACCCAACAACCTTGTTTCAGTATATATTGTAAATCTGTGAAATCATAACTTATCATGCCTGTTTTGAGAATATGGGCATAAATATTATGAAGAAGCTGAATCACAGTCTCAACTTTGTTCCCTCCTATTATATTATAAGACATCCATTTGTTACGAAAGCGTTGACGGTCGAGCGAGTCATTCATATCCAATACCATGTAATGAAGCCTGCCATTAACCACACTTTGCAAAAAGGCATCTATACGTTCTTCGTATTCGACAGCACTGTCCGTAATAATCACTATGAAATCCTCAAATCCGGAAACCGGACATTGAAGCCAATCCACGACCTCTTTACACGCAACAATATCACGAGCCACCTTTCCAAAAACAATGGTGGGAACCTTGCCGTTACATCTTAACTGAGACATATTCTGTTTCCGTTTTTACTATTACATTTCTACAATCATTTCATTCACCTATATCACCACTCCTTTAACCAAAACTCATCAAATATATCACTGTCAGGCTTCTCCTCTTCCAGAATATTATTGGGTTGAAGATCAAGAATAGGAATACAATCCCAGCCGTTGGCCTCACATTCTTTCTTTATCTTATCAAACTCGTCTTTCCGACACTCTTCATTAAAGCCCGTAATTACCCTGAAATGGATATGCTTTTCGTAGGCACCTCCTTTGTAGGTATTAAGGATTATCTCTTTATACCGCCCGAGCTGGTTATCACGCAATGGAGTATAAATCTTATTTTCAACCACAATGACATGATATTCCGGCTCACCTCCGGCAATTCTCAATGTCACATTGGCGTGCAAGTCGATATTATTCCATTGTTTCCACACTTGCACAGAACAAACTTGGCATTGCTTCCTTTCTATTTCCTCATATCTCTTTAAACCGAATATCAACTTAAAAAGAATTCTTCGGCAAGCCTTATGCAATGTTTGTTTTACTTCTTTATCTGGATAAGCATCAGACGCTACGCGCAAGGTCCACGACAACACGAAGTCCAACATGGCTTCCTTTCCTTTATCACCCTCTGAAGAGTCTTTCATTAATAAGAAATCATTCATGTCCTTTCTTTTTATAAACTTATCTTTTTCTTAAACCTATTCAACCCTATTTATTAACCAAAGTACAAATATACCATAACGAAATAACAATACCGATATTTTTCATTCGGATTTCTTCGCGCATTATCCTTTTTTTCATTACCTTAGTACCCGATAATAACATATCGTTAACTCAAAAACACATTTTACTATGGAGCATCTTCTATTTTGGATGATTCCCGTATCGTCCTTATTGGCATTGCTGCTGGCTTGGTACTTCTACCGCCAGATGATGAAAGAAAGTGAAGGCACACCGGTCATGCAGAAAATCGCCTCGCATGTGCGCCAAGGTGCCATGTCGTACCTGAAACAACAGTACAAAATCGTGGGACTAGTTTTTCTGGCACTCGTCGTGCTGTTTTCGGTTATGGCCTACGGCTTCAACCTGCAAAACTCATGGGTACCGATAGCATTCCTCACCGGCGGATTCTTCTCCGGACTTTCCGGTTTTTTGGGCATGAAAACGGCTACCTACGCATCGGCACGTACAGCCAACGCTGCCCGTAACTCCCTGAACAAAGGACTGCGAGTAGCTTTCCGCAGCGGTGCGGTCATGGGGCTGGTCGTTGTCGGCCTCGGCCTGTTCGACATCTCTTTCTGGTATCTCCTTCTGGATGCCTTTATCCCGGCCGACATCTACGCCCCGACAGCCAAACTCTGCATGATTACCACCACCATGCTGACCTTCGGTATGGGTGCCAGCACGCAGGCCCTGTTTGCCCGCGTGGGAGGCGGCATCTATACGAAAGCGGCCGACGTGGGCGCGGACCTGGTAGGCAAAGTGGAAGCCGGTATCCCAGAGGACGACCCGCGTAATCCGGCTACGATAGCCGACAACGTGGGCGACAACGTAGGCGACGTAGCCGGTATGGGAGCCGACCTGTACGAGTCTTATTGCGGTTCCATCCTGGCCACCTCTGCATTGGGTGCCGCGGCATTCATGGCCGGAGGCGATGTGGACATGCAGTTCAAAGCCGTCATCGCCCCGATGCTGATAGCCGCAGTGGGCATCCTGCTCTCCATTTTAGGTATCTTCTCCGTACGCACCAAGGAAGATGCCGGTATGAAAGACCTGCTCAACTCCTTGTCCGTAGGCACGAACCTGAGTTCCGCGCTGATTGTCGTGGCGACATTCCTCATCCTTTGGGCGTTGCAGATAGACAACTGGCTGAACATCTCGTTCGCCGTGGTCATCGGGCTTCTGGTGGGTATCGTCATCGGACGCTCCACGGAATATTACACGTCACAATCCTACCGCCCCACCCAACTGTTGGCTGAGAGCGGAAAAACGGGTCCGGCCACGGTCATCATCTCCGGTATCGGACTGGGTATGGTGTCCACCACCATCCCAGTGATAGCCGTCGTCATCGGTATCATCCTTTCCTATTGGCTGGCCTCAGGATTCGACTTTGCCAACGTGAGCATGGGACTTTACGGCATCGGTATCGCCGCCGTGGGCATGCTCTCCACCTTGGGCATTACCTTGGCCACGGACGCCTACGGCCCCATAGCCGACAACGCAGGCGGAAACGCTGAAATGAGCGGACTGGGCGAGGCTGTGCGCAAACGCACGGATGCCTTGGATTCGTTGGGTAACACCACGGCAGCTACCGGCAAAGGCTTTGCCATCGGCTCGGCAGCCCTGACCGGTCTGGCACTTTTAGCTTCTTACATCGAAGAAATCCGCATCGGGCTGACACGCTTGGGCGAAACTGTACTGACCATGCCGAACGGCGACACGTTGGCCATACATGACGCCTCGTTCACCGACTTCATGACCTACTATGACGTGACGCTGATGAACCCGAAGGTCCTCTCGGGCATGTTCATCGGCAGCATGATGGCTTTCCTGTTCTGCGGGTTGACCATGAACGCCGTAGGGCGTGCAGCGGCTCACATGGTAGAGGAAGTGCGGCGGCAGTTCCGTGAAATCAAGGGCATCCTGAGTGGAGAAGCCGAACCGGATTATGCCCGTTGCGTGCAGATTTCCACCAAAGGTGCACAACGTGAAATGGTCTTCCCGTCGCTGTTGGCCATCGTGGCTCCCATCGCTACCGGACTGGTGTTCGGCGTACCGGGTGTCATCGGTCTTTTGGTCGGCGGCTTGTCGGCCGGTTTCGTGTTGGCCATCTTCATGGCCAACTCCGGTGGTGCGTGGGACAATGCCAAAAAGTATATCGAAGAAGGTAACTTCGGCGGAAAGGGCGGCGAGGTACACCGCGCCACCGTGGTGGGCGACACTGTGGGCGACCCGTTCAAGGACACTTCCGGCCCGAGCCTGAACATCCTCATCAAGCTCATGTCGATGGTGGCCATCGTCATGGCCGGTCTCACCGTGTCGTGGAGCCTGTTCTGACCTTAACTTCATACTATATAAAACCATCCCCTCCACCTGTACGATGACAAGCGGAGGGGATTTCTACTTTTCGGGATGTCCCTATTTCATCCGGTATAAGACCAACGCGCTTCCCCCTTGTTCCAAACGTTCCTCTGTCAGGCTGTCCGCCTTGTGTAGCCCGAATTTCACCAATTCTTCGTAATAGGCCTTGTCCGGCACATAGCCGATGAAATGGGTGCCATCGCTCCCTACAATGAATGCCATCCTGTCCGTCGCCTGCCCGTCGTTTCCGTAAAGCTTACCTGCATGCCTGTCATACACATAACATTCGCTTTTCTTGTCCTTCGTCACCTCCACAAACCAATATTGCCTGCACGCCACCGGGGTCTGGGCCACAAACTCGTAAGGCGACGAACCGTCATAACTTTCCGTCTTCGCCCGCAGCCCTTCCGGAATAGGGTGCTTCAAATCCATCAGGACTGAATGGGCAGCCTGCTTCCCGGACTTCATGATTTCCATCAAACCGTCGAATCGGAATGAACCGAAGATAACACTACTATCCGTTGCCGAAAAATAGGAATAACGGCTCAAAGGTTCGCAGTAAGCCTCTTCGTAAGGGAAATAAGCGTCTTTCACCTTAAAGTCCCCGTCGGTCTGGAATACCAGATTCTTAGGCTGTTATTTTTTTATTAGAAGCGCCATATCTGCAAATTACAATTTTATCTCATTTCCCTCTATATCCTGTCAAAAAGATATTATTTCAATCCTTTACGCTTGTTTTAAATTGAGAAAACAGCGTTAGATAAAGCCCCAAAAGAGAATAATTATGCAAAAAAGCAGCGTATTTCCGCATAAAGCCTGCATATATGCAAATCAATCTCAAGAGATTGAAAAATCGTTTGGCTGAAAGCGATTTTCCGATGTGCGCAAAACGAACAGAATACATATATCACACGACTTAAAACCAAGCTCCAAACGCTCCCCAAACAAGATTTTAAGCATACGAAAAACACTATTTGAACTCATTTTGTTTCCCAAAACAAGAAACAAACAGATAGGGATTGCGATGTTTCGCTTACACCTTATCCGCATCTGTCCGTACGATTCGACATAAAGGCGAAACAAAAAACAGGAAAGACACCCGACAGCTTACACTCTGCCTTTTCCCCGACACACGAGAATGCCCTTGCGCGGCCCTCAACGTCTTCTGCCCGAAAATACGCGATTCTCGCCCCATCGGATTTGACATTCTGACATTCTGAACAAATCGCGCCCCGCAAAGCTCAAACGGACTTGGCTTTACCCTCGCTCAATCGCGATTTTGTCCGTTCAAGGGACACCTTATTCCTCCAAAAGCTTTTTCAGGAAATCATCCAAATCTTCGTCCAACCCCTTCAGCAGTTCGCCGTCCACTATCACCGTCTCATCGTCCACAAGATACAAGTCGCAAAGCGTTTCCTTGTCCTCATCCACCAAGACGAAAGAATAAGGCTTCAACAGGGAAAGATGCTCCAACGTATCTTTCATACCCTGGATACACTGGCACAACACGGGAGTAATCTCTTCATAAAAATTCTCATCTCCGTTGTCCATCCACTGCTCTACCACGCAACGCGTCAACTCTTCATCGTCATCGTTGAACGCCAACAATTCGCCGGAATCGGCTTTTACCTGAAGATGGATATCCGTCAAAGCCAAATCCTCCCGGCCTTGCGGGTATTTGGCTGCAATTTTCCTGAGTGCACGTTCAATCTGCTGAATGGTTTGTGAGGTGGCTTTCATAATCTGTCATTTTTGTCTATAGTTATATCAAAGGTACAAAAAAAACAGTATCGGAAAACATTCCAGTACCAAAATTTAAGGAAGAGAAGCGAAAAAAACATCATGACATCCGAAGAGAGTACCCATACAACAAACTTCCCCCGGACGCAGCCGGAAAACCCGACCCCGTCCGGGGGACAATACAACTTATCGTCAGTCTGCCGATTTACAATCCGCGTCCGTGACAGTTCTTAAATTTCTTTCCGCTACCGCAAGGACAAGGGTCGTTACGTCCCGGAAGCTTCTCAGCCACTACCGGTTGCTGCTTCTGCGGTTCGCGAGTGTCCTGACGAGCAGCGGCCTCTTGATTGGGGTCGGTCAAGTCCTCGCGGGATTCCACATACTTCTCCTGACGGGGAGCCGGTTCCGGTTCGGCCTCACGCACCTGTTCGGGCTGCTGCACCGGAATTTGTCCACGCATCAGTACGCTGACGGTCTGGTTATTAATCTTGTCCACCATGGCATCGAAGAGCTTCACGCTTTCGAGTTTGAAAATCAACAAGGGGTCTTTCTGTTCGTAGCTAGCGTTCTGCACGGAATGTTTCAACTCGTCCAGTTCGCGCAGGTTTTCTTTCCAAGCCTCGTCGATGGTATGCAGCATGATGGCCTTCTCGAAAGCCTTCACGATGGAACGGCTTTCCGTTTCGTAAGCCTCCTTGAGCGGAGTGGAAATCTGGTAGATGCGGCGTCCGTCCGTCACGGGCACCATGATGTTCTCATACATGTGTCCTTGTGCCTCATACACCTGTTTGATGACAGGCTGGGCCACAGCGGCCAACATATCCGTCTTTTGCTTGAAACGTTCCATAGCAGCCTGGAAAGCCTTTTCGCACAAATCTTCACGCTTCATGCCGTTCATCTCGTCCTCCGTAAACGGTACTTCCATGGCCATGACCTCGATAAAGCCTTCCTTACAACCCTGATAGTCGTTATTCTCGATGATATTCACGCAACGGTCCCAAATCATATTGGAGATGTCCATCCCGATACGCTCACCCATCAGGGCGTGGCGACGCTTCTCATAGACCACCGTACGCTGTTTGTTCATCACGTCATCGTATTCCAACAAACGCTTACGCACACCGAAGTGGTTCTCTTCCACCTTCTTCTGGGCACGCTCGATGGCATTGCTGATCATCTTGTGTTCAATCATCTCGCCATCTTCAAAGCCCAGCTTGTCCATAACCCTGGAAATCCGTTCGCTGGCAAACAGACGCATCAACTTGTCCTCCAAGGACACGAAGAAAACGGATGAGCCCGGGTCTCCCTGACGTCCGGCACGACCGCGCAACTGACGGTCTACACGGCGGCTCTCATGACGTTCCGTACCGATAATGGCCAAACCGCCGGCTTTCTTCACCTCGTCGCTCAGCTTGATGTCGGTACCACGACCGGCCATGTTAGTGGCAATGGTCACCGTGCTGCTCTGTCCCGCCTGCGCCACGATATCGGCCTCTTGCTGGTGCAATTTGGCGTTCAGCACGTTGTGCGGAATCTTACGCATCTGCAACATCTTGCTCAACATCTCCGAGATTTCCACCGAAGTCGTACCGACCAAGACGGGGCGTCCGGCCTTGATGAGCATCTCGATTTCCTCGATAACGGCCTTATATTTCTCACGCTGTGTCTTATACACGCGGTCGTTCATGTCCTTACGCGCAATCGGACGGTTGGTCGGAATCTCCACCACATCGAGTTTATAGATGTCCCAAAACTCGCCGGCCTCGGTTACGGCCGTACCGGTCATACCCGCCAACTTATGATACATGCGGAAATAGTTCTGCAAGGTAATCGTGGCAAAAGTCTGGGTTGCAGCCTGCACTTTAACGTGCTCCTTGGCTTCCACAGCCTGATGCAAGCCGTCGCTCCAACGGCGCCCGTCCATGATACGTCCCGTCTGCTCGTCCACAATCTTCACTTCGCCGTCGATGATGACATATTCATCGTCGCGGTTGAACATGGTATAAGCTTTCAGCAACTGCTGCAAGGTGTGCATACGTTCGCTCTTCACGGCATAGTCGGAATAGAGCTGGTCTTTTTTCATGACGCGTTCCTCGTCGGTCAAAGAGCTATCTGTCTCCAGCGCAGACATAGCCGACGTAATGTCCGGCATAACAAACAATTCCGGGTCTGAGGTAGCTTTGGACAGCCAGGCAAAACCTTTGTCCGTCAGGTCCACGCTGTTCAACTTCTCATCTACAACGAAATACAACGGTTCCACAGCCTCGGGCATGCGCTTGTTGTTGTTTTCCATATAGATTTCCTCGGTCTTCAGCATACCGGACTTGATACCCTGCTCGGACAAATACTTGATCAAGGGCTTATTCTTGGGCAACGCCTTATGACTGCGGTACAGTTGCAGGAATCCCTGCTCCACCTTTTCCTTGTCGCCCGAAGCTATCATCTGCTTGGCCTCGGCCAAGTATTGAGTGGCCAACTGACGCTGTACGCCGACCAACTTCTCTACCAGAGGCTGGTATTGTTCGAACAACTGGTCGTCGCCCTTAGGCACGGGGCCGGATATAATCAACGGCGTACGGGCATCGTCAATCAATACGGAGTCGACCTCGTCCACGATGGCGTAATTGTGTGCACGTTGCACCAAATCCTTGGGATTCGTTGCCATATTGTCGCGCAAGTAGTCGAAACCGAACTCATTGTTCGTTCCGAACGTGATGTCGGCCAGATAGGCACGACGGCGGGCATCGCTGTTGGGCTGATGCTTGTCGATACAGTCCACACTCAAACCGTGGAACATGTAGAGCGGCCCCATCCACTCGGAGTCACGCTTGGCCAAATAGTCATTGACCGTCACCACGTGCACGCCGTTGCCGGTCAGGGCATTCAGGAACACAGGCAGGGTAGCCACCAATGTCTTACCTTCTCCGGTCGCCATCTCGGCAATCTTGCCTTGGTGCAGTACGACACCACCGAAAAGCTGTACGTCGTAGTGTATCATGTTCCACACCGTATCGTTTCCTCCGGCCGTCCAATGGTTGTGGTAATGCGCCGTGTCGCCCTCAATGTCCACGAAATCGAACTTTGCCGCCAACTCGCGGTCGAAATCGTTGGCCGTCACGTCCACGATTTCCTGAGTGGCAAAACGTTCGGCCGTGGACTTCACGATGGAGAACACCACCGGCATGACTTCGTTCAAAGCCTGTTCGTAACGTTCCAACACGTCTTTCTCCAACTTGTCGATCTGCGAAAAAAGAGAAGAACGGTCTTCAATCGGCATTTCTTCCACCTTTGCCTTCAACTCCGCAATTTTAGCCTTGAGGTCGTCGGCCGAAGACTGCACGTACTTTTTCACTTCCTGCGTCTTGGCACGCAGGGCATCATTACTGAGCGCCTGAATTTCAGGATAAGCTTTTTTCACGGTCTCTACCAACGGCTGAATCAACTTCATGTCCCGGGTAGACTTATTCCCGAAAAGCTTGCTCAAAAACTTGTTTATATCCATATATTTTGTTTTGTTTTTTATTCACGCGATGCGCTTTGCGCTTCTTTGCGCAAAGTTAATCAAAAAAAGTAAAAGAATAGAAAATTATTTAAATATCTTCATCAGCGGACGGCCGATAAAGGAGCTGCGGAACATGCGTTTGGAGCACGGATACGCATGAAGCGGGCTACGGTGGGAGCGATACAATCCACCGTTACCGGCGTCTTTATCGTTTCCGGCCGCACGTTACAGCCGAAAAAGAAAATGGGAAAACCTACATATGAAGCCCTTTCCAAGGTTTGTTCATGCGTCTCTTCGTTGACGACCTTCCAACCCGGAGACACTTCAATGAAGATATCTCCCGAACGCATCTGGTTGAAACTGTTCCGCAAACGGCGTATTTCGGTTTCTCCCGCAGACAAAGCCAACCGCTGGGAAGTGTACACGTCTTTTACGCCGGCCATCTGAATCAGGAAAGCCTGCGCACGTGTCAGCACGTCACTTAAATTCAGTTGCTTGTCTTCTATAAGTTTCTGGTTTAAGAACAGTTGCGAGCCGAACTCCGTCTCCACATACTGCCCCTGGCCATATACAGCCATCAGGTACATGTTCAACAACGCAGAAGCACGCGTCACACTGAACGTACCAGTAGGAATACGGTATTTCGAGAAATCGGTGATTTCGTCATCGGTATATCCCGTAGAAGTAACGACCAACAAAAAACGTCCGGCCCCTACTTTCTTTTCCAACATCGTAATCAACTCCGCCAATTCAAGATCAAGACGCACGTACGTGTCCTGCAACTCTACCGGAACTTCGGCTACCGGTTTGTGATCGAACGTCCCTGCATAATACGTCAGGGACAGGAAATCCGTCACAAGGTCTTCGCCCAACTCGGTATGATCCAGACAATGTTTGGCGAAACGGTTGACCTCGTCATTGACATACGCACTGGTCTTGAACTCATAAATCTTACGGTCTCCCGTAAACTTATGTGTAAACCCTTTGCTCTCTTGAGGCGAAATAAAGAAATTGAAATTCTCTACAATCGGACTGATTGGAGTCCAGGACAAATCGGAAATACGACCGGACAAACGGTCGGAAACGTCGTAACGCAAGGCCCAATCCGGATACTGGCCGTAATAAGACGTGCTGCTCCACTGCCCGGAAGCATTGTCTATCCAAAAAGCACCGTCGGCGGCATGCCCGGCTGCCAGAATTGCAGCATCGGCATCCGAGGCAATGCTGTACACCAAAGCCCGCCCTCCGGTAGCCATCTTCAGCTCATCGGTGACGGTCGAAACATTCAACGCCACCGGAGAGTACTTCTCGGAAGTCAGCCATCCCTCGCACGTCGCATCGTCCACGCAATACATCGGACGTAAAGTCTTACGGTCCATCCAATGCTCGCCCACGATTCCATTATCGTAAGGCACCGTGCCCGTCATGATACACGCCACTGCCGAAGCACGGTCTATGTGGGAAAAAGGATAGGCGGCATCCATATAGCTACGTCCGTCGCGCATCACCTTATTGAAACCTCCGGCTCCGAAAAGCGAAGAAAAGGCTTCCATATAGTCCGTACGCAACTGGTCTATCGTCACGTTGACCACCAACCGGGGGACAGGATGCGACGTCTGGGCTTCCATATTGGCCCAGGTCAGCACCATAATCAACGGAGTCAGAAAACGATAGCTTTTAGAATGCATGGCTTGCTTATTTTTCTTTTTTTCGATAGCTTATCCAATAGCTACACGAACGTAGCAACAAAGCTAAGGCCAAAGGTACAACTACCACACAAAAATCTTGTGGTATCAGGGCAGAAAAAAACATAAATAATATTAAAACCAACGCATTTAACGGATGATAGTAAGTTTTTCTCCTTTTAACAGCACACCAAACCACCCACGGCATGGCCACCAACGGAATGGGATTGAAGACCCAAATCTGCCAATTCGAGCCAACTGTGGGATGAACGGAGAAGAAAAAAAGAAACGTGACCACCAATCCGATTCCTCCGACCAATGACATCAAAAAAATGTCTATCCCCCAAAAACATGCATGGCGCCACCGTTCCACCACGGTCACCCCCACCACACAAAAGAAAAGTATCCATACGGACAGTGCCGGAGACCAAGGGAATTCTTTCTGTATTTCCACATCACGCCCTTCAACCACTTTCGATTGAGACAACACCAACGGCCGCGTACTGCCATCGGAGCCCTGAATCATCGCGCCATTGGCGTAACGCAACAAATAAAAAGGAGCAAACATCTCGTCACGTACAGAAATAGGACGGTCAGCCTCCGCCCCCAAACAAATGTCATTACCCAATTCCGCCCAGGGATGCTGAGCCGTATACTGATGAATAATCTCACGATACGTACGGACAGTGTCTTGTTCCGGATAAATGATCTTTCCCTCCACAGCTTCCTCTATACGGTCGCGTGCCCGCGTCGTACAATTATCATAAAGAAAGTTATAACGGTATTCCCGGTTTTCTGGACGCATATTCTCTACCAACAGCGTCCAAAGCCGTTCCTTCTCCGATGCCCTCAGGTTCAGCACTTGCTGATAGACGGCCGACCCACGCCCTTCATATTCCTCGGCAAAGTAAGCAAAAGGCAAGGCTCCAATTTGATAATCGCACTCGCCGCGCGTAAAACGCCATATAAAATTCGGACGGTTGAAGCTGAACACACCGTAATTAAAAACCCAGTCCTCCCCCGTGGTATATGATTTCACACGAATGGCCGTATGACCATACAAAGAATACACTTCGGTTCCGGGAGAACAAGTCAAAAGACTAACCTCGACAGAGTCGGCCGGAAAGGCATGAGCCATCCCTCCTATATATAATAAGGTGTATAAAAACACAAATCTCAAATATCTCATTCCATGCCATATTTAGCTTTGCAAAGTTAGTGCATTTTCCCTTTTGCCCCATGCCATTCACGGAAAAAAGCGAGACGAGCATCTTTTTGACAAAGAAATCATCTGCCATGTTATTTTTTGATTAACTTTGCAACCGCAAAGCATGAACACGTGAATTTAATCATAGACATAGGAAATACGCTGGCCAAACTGGTAGCCTTTGACGGTGATACTCCGGTGGAAGAAATCAAGACCTCAAATGAAACACTGGAACGCCTGCCGGAATTCGTGAATAAATATGCGTTTAAACAAGGTATCGTCGGAAGTGTATTCGGCATCACCGCAGAAGCCGAACGACAACTGAAAAGGCTCGACTTCCCTTTGCTGTATTTAAATGCACAGACTCCCGTCCCGATTACAAACGATTACCGGACTCCGGATACGTTGGGAGCGGACCGATTGGCTGCGGCTGTAGGCGCCTACATGCAATATCCCG
>ERZ791923.2279-NODE-2279-length-17587-cov-9.006160_pt1 | contig 17587 bp, 17 predicted proteins | sample MGYA00510133_ERZ791923 | MGnify/ENA primary metagenome ERZ791923 (study PRJEB30046, sample SAMN00792106) | human gut metagenome | study: EMG produced TPA metagenomics assembly of the A metagenome-wide association study of gut microbiota in type 2... | reverse complement strand
CTTTCGCTGACCAGAATCACGCACCAAGTCTCACGTGCGTTCGACTTGAATATTTAAAAAGAGAGTTTTCTAAGTGATAAAATGACGATAAAAATTGCTCGTGTTAAAAAACACAAATTGAATTTAATAAGGGGATTAAAAAGAATATCATTATGGAAATACAAGATTTATGCACCGCTCAGCCGGCAGTGGAAACACAGGATATGATCTGCTACCGCCCGGAAAGCAACACATTTGAAAAAAAAGAAAAAATCATTCTTCATGAAAATCTGTTATCTGTTTATATTAATGAAGATCTGGCGCTGAAACTGGTCTGTACCATTCAGGATCTGCCGGCACTGGTACTTGGTCATCTGTACACCGAAGGTCGGATTAACGGTGTCGAAGACATTCACAGTATTTACATCTGCCGTGATGGTGTCCGCGCCAGAGTAATGACCACCCGACCACTCGGGGAAATCAAAAAGCCAATTGAAGTCCGCGCCTGTGACTGCGGCGAAGAAGGTATGCTTGGACGCGACCTGCTTTCCGAACAGGATGACGCTGAACCCGTCTCTGTTCTTCCTGACTTTGATTTTGACTACCGCCAGGCTCTTGATCTGATTCAGGCATTTCGTAAAGGTGCCCCACTCCATCAGAAAACTCACGGCATTCACAGCTGTTTTCTGATGTATGAAGGCGAAATCCGCTATCTGTGTGAAGACATCGGGCGTCATAATGCCTTGGACAAAGCCATCGGAAAAGCACTGATTGACGGACTTGACCTGACAAAATGCCTCCTTTTCTCCAGCGGACGTATTCCAGACGATATGATGGAAAAAGTGATCCGTTCCAGAATACCGGTTTTAGTCAGCAATGGTGCTCCTACCGACCGTGCCGTTGCACTTGCCCGCAAGTATCATGTGACACTTATATGCAGTGCGCATATGGATGCTATGGATATTTTTTCCTCAAAAGAATTTTGGGAAGACTAACATTGTTAGCTTTTATACTTTTCTATAGAAGTTCTGCAAAAACTAATACTGATAGTTTTTATATTTTTACTACAAGACTTTTTGAAAAGCTAACACCGATAGTTTTTATGTATTCCAATAAAAATTCTTGGAAAACTAATACTGGTAGTTTTTATATTTTTACTATAAAACTTTTTGAAAAGCTAACACTATTAGTCAATATAAAAAGTTAATCTATATAGCTACAACTAAAAACAAAGGTCTCCTAAATATCTGCTAACTATATAAATTTTCCATGCAAACATATTTCTTATATAGTTCCAGATCAATATCTTTAAACACATTAAAAATCACACGTTCAATGCCGCAGTTTTCATTCTGTGCAAAGAACTGCTCTGTGGTTTCCACCGCAATCTGTGCCGCAATGTCGTTTGGAAAATGAAACTCTCCCGTGGAGATACAGCAAAATGCCACACTGTTGATTTCATGTTCCATGCAGCATTGCAGTACATTACGGTAACAATTCCGCAAATCTTCTTTTAAAGCTTCCGTCAATCTTCCGTACACGATCGGTCCCACTGTATGAATCACATATTTACAAGGTAAATTATATGCTGACGTCAGCGTAGCCGTTCCCGTTGGTTCCTCATACTGTCTGCCAAACCGGATTCTCCGCTGGTTCATAATATGATTACACTCATTTCGAAGTTGCACCCCTGCCGCACTGTGAATCGCATTATCAATGCAGCGATGACATGGCACAAAACAGCCAATCATCTGGGAATTGGCAGCATTTACAATTGCACCAACCTGCAGACGGGTGATATCTCCCTGCCAGATGGACATTCTGTCTGCAAATGACCGCTGACTTTCATATGCATCCTTTACCGTTGGAATTTCCACCAGCGTCACAATTCCTTTTTCCTTTGCTTCTTCCTGTAAAAATATATCCTGAACTTCCAGAAAATCATCCGAAATACTCCGCGGCATACGGACATTCATCAGAGATCTCACTGCGTTCCTTTTTTCCGTTTCTGAATTACCTACCTGCAAATTTTTATACTGGATAGAATCCTCTTTTAAAGCATCCAGTAAAAAGTCTAACCGTTCCGACTGCAATTTATTTCTCTGTTCCATATGCCTGCTCCTTTCTGCTCCTGAAAAACTCTGCTGCTTTCACATCATTCTTTTCTATATTTGTATGACCATATGACACTTTCATTGTATTTCAAGAATAACTTTACATTTTAACTGTGAAAGACACATCATAAAACACATAGCAAACTTCTTCTACATATCTTTACAGATTCATAGTTTTCAAAATATCCGGAATACTTTTTGCCATATCTGCATTGATTCCAACTTCCCGCTCCTCACAGCTTTCCTGCACAACCGCTTCATTCAGATTCAATCTCACCATAGCACATTGACCATGTTCACGCACCATTTTTTCAAACGGAAAACGTATGATCATCGGTGTATTAAATCCCGTTCCACAGTCAATCAGGCAGAAATTTTTACCAGATTTCAAAGCCTCTCTCAAAAATTTCTGAAACCGTTCATCTGCATCATACCACGCTTCGTCTTCCACAAAATACTGATCGATCCGCAGATTCATATTCATTTTTCCGCCACACACCGGACACTTCGGAACCATATAAAACGGCACTTTGCAATCCCGCCTTGCCTGATCCATCTGCCGAAAACGCGCAACCGCATCATACGTTTTGGCATGGCATCCTTTTGCACACTGAATATGAAAATAATCGCCCTGTGTACAGAAAATCTGTTCCGTCGGGTAGCCTGCTTTTTCCATCTGGCCATCCGCATTTGTACTCAGGCAAAACGATTTTTTCCCCTGTGCCAGTGCGATCAGCTGCCGATACAATCCTGTCACATCCAACTCAATACCGCCAACCATCGCCTGTCGTGACCAGTATCCCCAGTAAGATTCCTCATCCGGATAAGGATAAAAACCGGCACTGTACATGTCCTGCATGTAAGGTCCTGCACCATATTTTTCAATAAATTCACCAAAATTTCCTTTGAAAAAATCGCCACCATACTGCGCACCTGCCGCCGTGGATATTCCAGCACCAAGTCCAAATAAAATATAATCTGCTTCCTGGATCAGCTTTGCTGCTTTTTTGATCTGCTCCTCATATGGTTCTGTTTGAAAAATATAATCCCGCGCCGGGACACCACTCATAAATGTTCTCACCCTGATTCACCTCTTTCATACTTCACATTCGTTATAAAATACTAGCACACTACAATTTTCAAAGTTCATTGATCCTGTTTCTCATAGTTCATTTGACACTATCTAAAATCTTGTTTCTCCCGGATAAATCTGTTTCATATATGGATTCTTTTCAAATAAAATATCTAATTTTTCCGAATCGATATTTTTCACTTTACCACGCAATGAGATTGCTTTTTTATCCTTTGTTGCAGACACCGCAATATACTTTTGTTCCATCAGCTGTTGATAAAATGCTTTTCCGCGGGCGGTTAAAAAATAAACACCATCATCCTCATAATGCATCATGTCGATGACACGCGTCTGCGGATGTCCATCTTCACCCAATGTTGCCACTGTCGTTGAATGAAATTCCTCAACCAGCATTTTCAAATATTCCATAACCCCGACTCCTTTCTCCTGCTCTGATTTTATCACTAAAATGCCCTATAGAATAGAACAATCTACAGGGCATTTTGTCTTATCGCAACAATTTCATTTATGAATCACTATTAACTGTTTTCGTACAGAATCCGCCAGTAAAGCGGACATTCGCAATCCAATTTTGCTACTTTCTCATGAACATAGTCGCTTTGCAACCTGCGTTCAAACTATTCAAGAATGCTCCGGCATTCTTGTTGCGAGGTGCGCGTCATGCAATTGCATGACATACTTCAACTGCGCACCTCTGTAATCCTGCCGGAGGCTATATCAGATGGGGGATTGGCTCCCACCACTGATACTAGCTTGTTTCTCACCACCTATAGAGGTGGGAGTCATCTCCCATCTGATATAAATTCTTAAAATTCATATGGTGCATTTCCTGAGAAGTCAGCGATCAGTCCGTGTGCGTTCTCCAGATAGAATACTTCAAAAATTGGATTGTCTGCTGTCAGATACTGTCCTTTTACGATTGGATTTGCCATACATCCTTCTTTTACTTCCATGTTGTTTTCAAATACTGCTTTACCATGTAAACGAATCCATGCATACTCCGGAGAAGAAACAGAAATCTCAATTTCCGGATTTTCCTGCATGTCTTTGTATACGTCTTTTGTGTTGTTTGTGCAGAACCATAATTTTCCATCTTTTTCAAAACAGAACATGAATGGACGGCATTTTGCTTTTCCATCGCGACCTACTGTTGCAAGATACTGTACCGGGTTTGCCTGTAAAAATTCTACTACTTTGTTCATGATGATATCCTCCTGATTTTTGATTTAATTTTTTATTGTTTTTCGTTGTAATCTTATTGGTTACATCTGATATTTGCATATTATCATGATTATGTTGTAATGTCAATAGTTACATCTTCATTTTTTATACATTTGTAAAAGAATACAATTCCTGTTGATATATTGAAATTATTTTTCTCTTTATTATAATAATAGGTAGATCACATACAAAGGAGAGTCACACTATGAGTTATGCATTAGCCCTTATTGGGTTCTTGGGTTTCTTTATCACAAACATCTACATGATTATACAAGCAGTAAAAAAGAAGTTTCGAAAAAAATTACTGCTTCCACCACTTATATGTTTCATCTTGTTTATTATCGGCGCAAGCCTGATGCCTTCTTCTACAAAAGTAGCCATAAAGACGATTCAAATATCGCTTGAAAATCAGGAGACAGAATATGATATCAACCAGACAATTCCTGTATCAATTTCTGTTGAACCATCGGATGCCGATATTTCAGATTTGACCTACATTTCATCTGCTGGTAAATCAGATACCTTTACATTTACGGATAACAAAATCGAAACAGGAACAGCCGAAGGCTCTTATGAAATATACGTCAAATGCGGCGATATCGAAAGTAATAAATTATCAATTACCGTTGTAGATGTCGCAGCCAGAAAAGCTGCGCAGGAACAGGCAGAATTAGAAACTCAAAAACAGGCGGAACTGGAAGCTCAGGAAGAAGCCCAAAAGCAGGCGGAATTGGAAGCTCAGCAAAAAGCCCAGGAGGAAGCTCAAAAGCAGGCAGAACTGGAAGCTCAGCAGCAAGCTCAGGAAGAAGCTGCAGCTGCTCAGACACAACAAAATACTACCACTTATTCTTCCGACACTTCTGATTCACAGCAAAACACCGGTGGAACGGTATACTGGACTCCAAATGGAGAAGTTTATCACTCCACCAAGGACTGTCCTAGTCTTGGACGCTCCAAAACTATACTCAGCGGTTCCATCTCTGAAAGTGGAAAATCAAGACCATGTAAAAATTGTTATTAATACAAAAAAGCGGGATCTCACAACTGTGAAATCCCGTTTTTTACTTATCATTTTATTTATTATTTTCCTGCTCCAGATATTTTTTCAAATCTTCCCTGACATCTTCCAGCGTAATAGATTGCAATTCCCGCTCCATCGCTTTCTGCACCCGATCCAGTTTTTCATCCAATACATGATGAATATTTCTTCCAACCGGACAGGCAGTATTCGGATTTTCATGAAAATGAAAGAGTTGATTTTCTTCTACACACTCCACTGCACGATAAATATCCAGAAATGTAATCTCTGACAACGGTTTCGCAATCGTGGTTCCACCAGTTCCCCTCGCCACCTCAATGAGTCCTGCCGCCTTGAGCTGACCTAATATTTTCCGAATAATGACAGGATTCACATTTGTACTTCCTGCAATAAAATCACTGGTTACTTTATAATCATCTTTGAATGTATCCACACAGGCAAAAATATGAATTGCCAGCGTAAATCTGCTTGAAATCTGCATTTTTCTACCAACCTTATCTACTTTTACTAATCGTTTTCTATACTTTATCGAAAAAAACTACTTCCTATTTCTGCACTTCATTCAGTAGCATATCTTTTGCATCGTCTTATCGAATAGTTATAATATAGTAAAAAAGTCAACTTTTTGCAACCATATTTCTTTGTGAAATCATCTGGCACATTCTTATTTTCTACATCCCAAAAATCTATTCTATCATCAATTTCATGATTTTTTCTTCGGTGTAGCCTTTTCTCTCACCCAGAAAATACTCAATGCCAGCACCAGCACTTCTACCACCGGCATCACCCACCACAGACTTTCCGGTGCAAACCAAATTGGAAATCCCAGATTCAAGTCGAACGCACGTGAGACTTGGTGCGTGATTCTGGTCAGCGCAAGCTGACATCTTCTTTTCAGAATCACTGCACTCTACACTCCGTTCCGGTCGGCGCAAAACCATTGTCTCCCAGACAATGTGCGCCCTCGCGGAGCATTTATCTCAGTCGGAGATTGAACTCCCACTGAGAAATACTTGTTACTACTCACCACTTGCAGAAGTGGGAGTCTCAACTCAGACTGAGATGAACACCCCATTTACCTGTGAAGCCATTTTCAGTGACATTGACGGAACCTTTTTAACCTCCGAACATCATGTTTCCCCAAAAACACAGGAAGTCATCCGTTCAGCGATACAACACGGCATCCAATTTTCCCTGATTTCCGCCCGAAATCCGCTCTGCATTCAGTCGATTCTCGACCGGATTCATCTCTCCTGCAATATCATCGGATGTAACGGCGCACTGATTATGGATGAAAATCACAAAACAGATTGCAACAGAACACACTCTGGCATTCGGTGATAATTACAACGATGTGGAAATGTTACATACCGCCGGTCGTGGAATCCTCATGGGAAATGCCCCGGAAGACATAAAAGAAAAAGGCTTCGCTCTCACAAAAGACAACGACCACGATGGTATTGCAGTTTACCTTCACAGTATTTTTCCATTTTGATTTTCCCGTAACACACAAAAAGAGGGGCAGTGGTATGATCACTGCTCCTCTTTTTCTTCCATTATCAGAATATACTCATACTTCGGAATAAAATTACTCTTATCGTACTGTTTATAATACTGTGTAAAGATTCGATCCATAACTTTTGGAATCTTTGTCTCATCTGCCTCAAACAAAATGATCAGATACTGCATGGAACTGTAGCGGGTACAAATATCCACTTTTCGGATTGTCTGCCGAATCGCTTGTTCCATACTCTCAAGCGCCCGCTCAATATTTTCGATATACATCACATAATCCGGTGTCGTATCCATCGTAACCATCACCAGATAGCAGTGATATTTGTAACGCTCACCTAAATGATTCATATATTCATAAATTTTCGCAAATTCACGGTAATCCAGATCCAGTGCACCGGTATAATTGCCGCTCTCCCGCAATGCTTTTGTAATCATTGCCAGATCTCTTCCGGTTCCCTGATCCGTCTTCTGCTCCTGCTCCATCTGCTGATAGAAGAAGAAATCACCTTTACCATTCTGTTTTACATAATACAATGCCTTATCCGCCTTGGTGTAGCACTCCTCAAAAGATGCTCCCTTTGTCGTTTCACAGATTCCAGCAGAAATTGACGCGTGGCGGATCTCCATATCTTCCTCTTTCTGTTCCTCAAATTTTTGCAGAATACTACGGACAATTTCCGAAATCTTTTCCTTCGAAACATTCGGAACAAACATCAGAAATTCATCCCCACCCAGACGGCAGACCACAGAATGCTGTGCAAATTCTAACAACAGCGAACCAAGCAATTTCAGTGCTCGGTCACCGGCTTTGTGTCCATAGATATCATTGATTTTTTTCAGATTATCCATATCCAGGAAAACAAGATATCCATCGTCCTGCTGCATAAACTGCGCTGCCAGTTTTTCTCCACGATTCCGCATTGGAAGACCCGTTAAGAAGTCAAAGCCCTCACTGTCCTCCTGCGTCCGCATGGTAGTCATAACATTGGAAATAAATTTTTCAATTTCACTCTCCACTGCCGGCAGGGCATATTCATCCTCGATTCCTTTATAATCCGCATTAATCACCAGCCGGTTTTCATCCAGAAGTTTCAAAAACACATCTGCAATCTCCGGATCAAACTGTGTTCCACGGTTATTCAAAATCTCATTATAAATAACCGCTGTTCCCAGCGGATTTCGATAAATTCTACGGGACTGCATCGCATCATAACTATCTGCCACCGCAATGATCCTTGCATGGATTGGGATTTCCTCCCCTTTTAATCCATCCGGATACCCGGTGCCATCATACCGTTCATGATGGCTTCGTGCCACCTCTGTCACATGATCGATCAATCTGATATTTTTCAGAATTTCCGCCCCGATCACAGTATGCTCTTTGATAACCGCATATTCTTCTTCTGTCAGCTTCGTTGGCTTATTCAAAATCGTATCCGGAATACCAATTTTACCAATATCATGCAGATGTGCCGCATTCCGCAAATTTGAAATATCCTTTTGACTCCAGCCAAGTTCCTTTGCGATCAGAACCGCATACTCAGCCACCCGGTGGGAATGCCCTCTGGTATATTCGTCCTTCGCCTCGATCGTGGTAGACAAGGTCTGCATCATTTGCAGAGACATGGTTTCCATCTGCTTTCTGCGCTTTCTCATTTCCTGCCGCTGTCGGCGACTTTCCATCTTCTGTAAATTTCGGATTGTTCTGACCAAACTGAAAAACAGCAGCACGATCATACCGATTCCCATAAAAATACCGGAAATAGAAATTACAAAATACGCAGATATGGATTCCACCACAACCGAAACGACCGCAATCAGCAAGCCCACCACCATAAATCTGTTTTGTGTAATATAGCCGTGGTACATATCATAAAATACTGTACCCAGAATCAATACTAACGTAACTGCCAGAATCACATGTGCAATCGGAAGTGTCTCTATATAATCCTTCGCACCGCTCAGATGCAAAATCGTACATACTGCAAAATTAACTATGGCAGCTGCCTCTGCGATCCAGAACAGTTTCTGGTGACGACCACTTTGCATACTGTCTATGTAATAAATAATCGGCAACGGTCCAAGCATGATCATAACAAAACACAGCGTTGCTAACACCGTTGCATTTGGTACCAGAACCTGACGAAGTTTTGATTCTCCAACCATCCAGCCGGCTGCCATGATCATACACCAGCCAAGATATTCCATATCAAACTTCGTACGATATACCACCCCCAGCGCAATACTGAAAATGACAGTAACAATGCCTGCAAACAGGATGAAAAACGCGATCACCGTCTCCAGTCCGTGTTCAGCAAAAATATATTCCCATATTTCTGCCTTATCTCCACAGTAAACCGCATTTACCACACCGGAATATTTTGCTGTATTTGTCTTTAACTCAATCCGGACTTCTTTTCCTACGTCAGCTTCCGTGGTCGGGCAGAACACATAACGACTGGCAGAATTCTTGCCTGCTAATCTCGTATCTGACGTGTCATATTCAGCCCGCAATACGCCATCAACGTAAAATCGGACTTCCTGCAGTGAGGAACGGATCGCCAATGCTTTTTCGTCATAATCTTCTGGCAATTGCGTTACCAGAACCATCGTCTCTTTCGCCGACAGTTCATATCTGCCCGGAACTTCGATCTGCTCCCGGCTTCCGTCTGATTTTTCCCAGACAAACGTGCCCTGATAAAGAATATTTTGCTCAATCGTCTTTTTATCCCGCTCATTTGTTCCAAAAATCTGCAACACGACAAACCAGCATAAAACAGCTGCCATCAATATGTAAAACAGAATTCTTTTTTTCCTGTTAATCATATAATTCTCTTTTGCCAAGACTCAAATCTCCCATTTTTATCTCATAACATGCATATATTACAGGTTTTTCTTTGCTACAATCTGTAAATAATCTCGCAATCCTTACTGCAAAATACACGCATCATCTGTTCTTCCGGATATCTCTTTTACTCAAATTTAATTCTGTTTCACTAACAACACGATATTTTCTGCATGCTTTGTAAACGGAAACATATCATACGGATACGCCCCCATTGCTTTATAACCATGTTTTGTCAAATATTTCAGATCCCGCGCCTGCGTCTGCGGATCACAGGAAATATACACAATTTTCTGCGGTGCCAGCGTTACAGCTGATTTCATAAACTGCTCCGTACTGCCGCTTCTTGGCGGGTCCATAAACACGACATCTGCCTTTTCGCCCTTTGCCGCCATTTTCTCCATAAACCGTCCGGCATCATCCTGATAAAAACGGATATTTTTCATCTGGTTACGTTTTGCATTTTTGATGGCATCTCGCACTGCATCCGGATTCAGTTCTACACCGATCACTTCTTTTGCAGATTTTGCAGCGACCATACCAATGGTTCCAATACCGCAATACGCATCAATGACACGTTCTTTACCTGTCAGTCCGGCAAGCTCCATTGCTTTTCCATACAGTTTCTCCGTCTGAACCGGATTGATCTGATAAAAAGACTTGGAAGAAATACGGAAGGTCAGTCCACACAACACGTCCTCAATATAGCCTTTTCCGTAAATCGTTGTCTCACGGTCACCAAGCACCATGCTCGTACGTTTGTCATTCACATTCAGCACAACCGTTGTAATTTCCGGATGCAGTTTCCGCAATGCCTTGACAAAATTATTTTTGGACGGCATCACTGGAGAGCCAAGCACCAGAACGACCATGATCTCACCTGTGGTAAATCCGCGGCGGATCAGCACATGACGCAGCAAACCGTAACCGGTATCTTCATTATAGGTTTTTATCTTAAAAGATTTTAAAAGTCCACGGATGTCATTGATAATGGCATCTGCTTTTTCATCCTCAATCTGACAGGCTTCCACCGGAACGACCCGATGTGTGCCCTCCTCGTAAACGCCGGAAATGATCGTACCATCTTTTTTCCGTGCAAACACGGCATGCACTTTATTTCTATAATGATACGGATCTTGCATTCCTGTAATCTCCGCAGTCTTACAAAACGGCTGCATTAACTGACGGACTGCTTTCTGTTTCTCACTTAACTGCTTTTCGTAGGGAACGCCCTGATACTGGCATCCACCACATTTTTTTGCAACCTTGCAGGCTGTACCTTCTTTTTTCTTATTGTCATTGCCACGCTTTTGCACAGTATGATTTCCGCCTGACAATTTTTTTTCTTTGTTTTTTTCACTCATAAATCTATCTCAAATTCTCCCAGTTTACAGTAAATATGCAGTAGTTTTTTCTTTAACTGCTGTTCTTTTACTTACTGCACTTATAAATACTTTTCATATACCGACGCACATCATATCAGAAATAGATTTCTTCTGCAAGTTTCTATCTGTATACATTCATCCTCGTATTGTTTTCTTATGGAAATTTTTCCTAAAAATGAATTTCCTCCGCCAGTTTCTGCATCTGATAATCTGCATCTGCCATAATATCGGCACATTTTTTCAAACGTGCATGCATTTCCGATGTAATGACTTTGTCCTTTTTATAACGAAGCTGATGCTCCGTACTTGCCCAGAAATTCATCGCAATGGTTCGCATCTGTACTTCCACCGGTACCTGCCGCATCCCATCGGAAAAGAACACATTAATCTTGACGATCAGGTGCAGACTGCGGTAACCGTTTTCCTTCGGCTCCCGAATATAGTCCTTTACCTGTACCAGTTCCACATCGGTCTGACTCAGCAACATCCGCGCCACCTCATATACATCCGTAATAAACGGACAGATCACACGGATTCCGGCAATATCATAAATATTGTTCGTCAGACAGCTTAACGTCATCGGTAAGCCTTTCCGTTTCATCTTCTTTGCAATACTTTCTGCTGACTTAATACGGCTTTTTATATTTTCAATCGGATTACGGTCATTGCTCTGTTCAAATTCCCGGTTCAAAATCTGTAATTTTGTCGTCAGCTGACGGATTCCGGCCTCATAAAACAGCATCATCTGTTTGTATTGTTTCGCCAGATCCAGCTGATCTGCTGCTAATGGCAGGTAACTTGTGGTTTCTTCCGCTCCTGTCCCATCCTGTTCCTCTGATTGTTCCGGCATATCTGCTTCCATGCACTCTGCCTCAACCAATTTTTCTTTTAGAGTTGTATCTTCATTTACTTTTTTATCTGTTTGTTCTGTATCTGTTACTTTCACTTTCTCATCCATTTTTGAATAATTCTCCTTACCTTCGAAATCCCCATATTTATAATAATTGTAACATATACCCTTGTCTTTTCCATGAAAAAACCATAAAATCTTTCTAAAACGCAGATACAAAATCACTTCTTTGTATACGGAAAAGGAAAGTAACCAGTGATGAAAAAATCAAACAAAAAAACTTGACCACAACACACTGAACCACTATATTGAGAGGGCACTGAAAAAGTCTAATTCTTTTTTCGAAGAATTAGACTTTTTCAGTGCCCTTTCAATATACAAGGCTTTGCGAACTTTTTTATCTTCCTATTTTTCATCCACAACCTGAAAAATGAAGAACTTTAAGTAATAGGACTCATCTGCTGCCCATAAAATCGGATGATCCGCAGACTGTGTCCGAAATTCCACCTGACGCAGTCTCTTATGAGTGGAACGTGCTGCCTCACGGATGGTCTTTGTCAGAAGCTCCTGTGTCATGAAATGAGAACAGGAACAGGTTGCCAGATAACCGCCATCTTTGACCAGTTTCAGACCTTTCATATTAATCTCACGGTAACCTTTGATGGCATTTTTTGTTGCCTGACGGGATTTGGTAAATGCCGGCGGATCCAAAATTACCACGTCGTATTTTTCTCCGGCTGCTGCCAGTTTCGGAAGTTCATCTAGTACGTTCGCCGCACGGAATTTTACTGTGTCACTCAATCCATTGCGTTTTGCATTTTCTGTTGCCTGTTCTACCGCAAATTCAGAAATATCCAATCCGGTTACTTCGCTTGCTCCTGCTATTCCTGCATTCAGTGCAAAGGTTCCCATGTGTGTAAAGCAATCCAGCACACGTTTTCCTTTACACAATTTCTGAATTGCCAGACGGTTGTATTTCTGGTCTAAGAAAAATCCAGTTTTCTGACCATTCACCACATCCACCATGTAACGCACACCGTTTTCTACGATTTCCACATTGGTATCAAATTCTTCTCCAATAAAACCTTTTACACGGCTTAATCCTTCTTTTTCCCGCTCTTTCGCATCGCTTCGCTCATAAACACCACGAATCTGAATGCCGTCCTTTGCAAGAATCTGTTTCATCAGATCTGCCAGAAGTTCTTTATACCGCTCCATGCCAAGAGTCAGGCACTCCATTACCAGCACATCTTCATATTTATCGATTACGATTCCCGGCAGGAAATCTGCCTCACCAAACACCAGACGACAGGATGAAGTGTCCACTGTATCTTTTCGGTAATTCCATGCATTCTGCAGACGCATCTCGAAAAATGCCTCATCAATCTCCTGATCCACATGTCTCGTCAGAAGACGCACACGGATTTTTGAATTCTGATTGATGTAGCCTTTTCCCATCGGATAACCGTCAAAATCATGCACCAGCACGATATCTCCGTTATGAAAACGTCCGGTAATGGTCTCAATTTCATTATTGAATACCCATGCGCCTCCCGCTTTGATGGTACGTCCTTCTCCTTTTTTCAATGTTACAATTGCCAGATTTTCCTGTTTTATCATATTGTTTTCTATGCTCCTACTCTAAAAACAAAGCTGTTTGTGCTCCGTCATATCCTCTTTAAATTTACAGATCATCTCATTTGTCAGGGAAAAATTATCCGATGACTCAAAAATTTCCTCCGGTGTCACCCATTTTGCCATGGCAAGTTCGTCCTCCTGAATGATGATATGATCTTCTCCATCCAGTTCACAGAAAAATCCAAATAAAAGACTTTCTGAATAAGGCCATGGCTGACTTTTGTAATAACGCAGATTTTTCACATGCAAATGTGTCTCCTCATACACTTCTCTTGCAACGGTTTCTTCGATGGTCTCACCTACCTCCGCAAAACCGGCAATCAGCGCATAATGATCACGGAAACCATTTTTGTACCAGCTGACCAGAATTTTCCCTTTGTGCATCACTCCAACAATCACGCACGGACAGATTTTTGGATATTCCATCTGGCCACAAACCGGACAGCGCATCATCCGCTCCCGCTCATCCGGAATCATGCGGGTTCCGCATCCACCGCAAAAACGGTGTGCTGCATACCAGCCTGCTAACTGTGCGCCGACTAATCCTGCATAACACAGATGTTGTGGTGCTGCTCCACGTAAATATCTGGTTGTTTCGTAGTGAAATTCTGGTTGTTTCTCCAACTGTTCAGAAGAATCTTTCTGCTGTTTTTCCGTGTCAGATTGCTTATCAGAACTTTCTGGCTGTTTTTTTGCACAAAATTGTTTCTCAAATTTCATTGACTGTTTTTTCACATATGACTGTTCCAGATGTATCAGATTGAGTTCTTCCCGCTCTTTGTACTGATGTTGTTGATACAGGAAAAATCGTTCCTCACCAACTGCAAACAGATACACAAACCGGTCTCCGTTCTGCACCTGTTCCTTTAATTCATGATAACGTGGAAAAGATATATCTTCTTTTGTTCCCCGCAGCAATATTTTCCGCTCCTGCATACAGATGATCCAGTCATTTTCCTCCGGTTGTAATTTATGCCACTCGTTATTAAAATGAAATGGTGCAATATCCTGTATCATACGTTTCTTTTACCTGCCTTATTTTTCTCCTGATTTCAATTTCGATTTCAGTTTCTTCGCATTGTTTTTTCTTAGTTGCCATTAACTTTCTATCTGTATAAATAGCGCTTTTCTGTGATTTTCTCTGATTTTATTCATCTATTTACTTTTGTATATCATCTGCTCTAATATCCAAATGTTCCTGCCAGAGATTCATCATCGTCAATCCACTGCTGCACCTGAATCATACGGTACTCATCCTTGGAATCTCGAATATACACCCGGTCGATTCCGGCATTGATGATCATTCGTTTGCACATGGAACAACTGTTGGAATTTTTTACATATTCCCCGGTATCCACTTCTTTTCCAACCAGATACAACGTACTTCCGATCATTTTTCCTCTGGATGCACTGATGATCGCATTTGCCTCTGCATGTACACTACGGCAAAGCTCATAGCGCTCGCCTCTCGGCACATTCATTTTCTGCCGGATACAGACACCAAGATCAGAACAGTTCTTTCTGCCTCTTGGTGCTCCCACATAACCGGTGGAGATAACTTCATCGTTTTTTACAATAACGGCACCATAATGTCTGCGCAGACAGGTTCCGCGCTGTCCCACAATTTCAGCCAGATCCAGATAATAATTAATTTTATCCCGACGCTCCATCGCGTTTTCCTCCTTACAGATATTTCTCTGCTACTTTATCAATTCCTTCCGGATTTTTCTGCGCCCAGTTCAGATAATCCATCCCAGAATCTGCCACAGTCTGTCCAAGTTCCACCAAAAACTGTGGAATCACTGACTCTTCCATAGTTCCAATCTCACGTCCCATACGTTCTTCACCCTGACGTTCCTCACCATTTGCAAACAGCACAAATGCATTTTTCGGCTGATCACCCACACGTTTTACCGCGCCGCGGAATCCAATTACACCAGTCTGATGCGTACCACAGGATGACGGGCATCCGGAAATATGCATCTGTGGTAACGCACCGTTTGGAATGTCTGCTTCACGAACTGCTTCCACACAAGCCTGCAAAAGTGCCTGAGAATCACGCAGTCCTACCTGACAAATCGATGCTCCAATGCAGCTGACGCTTGTCTCAAATACTGTATTTGCACTACTTGGTGTTGCATCCAGCACTTTTCCCACTTCTGAGCCAGTCAGATTAATGATATATGCTGTCTCATCCGGTGCAAGACGGATTTCCACATCTTCCATCTCCTGAATCGCATCGGAAAGTGCACACAGTTCTTCCACCTTCGGCTGTCCTCCGATTGGATGCCAGATCACGATATACAATCCGTTCTGTTTCTGTGGTAAAATACGTGCTCCGGAAATGCGTACTCCGTCCTCTTTTTTGTTCACCGGCTGCGAATCTACAGAAATTTTCAGATTTTCTCCGGAAGCCAACACCTCTGCCAGTTTTTCCTGATATGCCTTCGCATAATTCTCTGCGCCACCACAGATTTCCTGCATGTATCGTGTTCTGGCTTTTCCACGGTTCTCATAATTTCCATGCGCACGGAACGTCAGCCACATCGCCTTGATGTAATATAAAATCATCTCCGGATCAACTGCTTCTGCAACTTTTACCCCAAATCTGGCATTATTGCCAAGTCCACCAGCGCTGTATACGTCAAATTTTCCTTCTTTTGTTGCCACAAATCCAAGATCACGGTACGTTGCATGTGGAATATTTTTCGGCGAATTAGAAAAACATACTTTCAACTTACGCGGCATTTTCTCCGCATTGATAAAAGTCATCAGATACTCACCCGCTGCCTCCGCCCACGGGCGCACATCAAAATACTCATCTGCTTCCACACCGGACAGGGGAGAACACATAACATTTCGTGGAAAATCTCCACCGCCGCCCATCGTAACAATTCCAACATCTAGCGCATCTTCCATGATCTGACACAGTTCTTCCTGCTGCAGATCATGCAGCTGAATCGTCTCGCAAGTTGTAAAATGTGCTTTTTTCACATTATATTTTCGAATGGATTCTGCAATAAATGCAAGTTTTTCCTTTGTCACACGACCAGCTGTCATACGAAGACGGAGCATACTTGCTTTTCCGCCTTTCTGTGCATAACTTCCATAACGACCGGAATAACCTTTATAGTCACCTTTGCTCATTTCTCCATTGTAAAACGCTTTTGTTTTTTCCCTGAAATCCGGCATATCCGCCTTCCAGGATTGTGGATCTATTTTATTCACGTATCATCTTCCTCCAAATTTTTCCAATCATATTCCTTATATATCTTCAAGTCGAATTAACATCACTTTGTTAAAGTAAATTTATTACTGTGCTCTTCGTACAATAGATGAGAAATTACTCGACTGATATCAAACCAATCTGCTGGAAAATCGGGTACAGATAACTTGCTCCAAAAGTACCTATTTTTTTCGGTCCTGTGATCGCAATTCCCTGATTTTGCTTTTCCAATACACGCTGTGCCGACAGCAAAACCGTTGCCTGTGTGATCGATTTTTCCTTTCGGTCGACAAACATCTCATATCCCCGGATGCTATAAGTAAATTGGATGCCCTTTACCGTGTAAAAAGGAATCTTCTGAAGTTCGCATAACATCTGCCACAACAATTCTGCATTCAGGTTTTCCGGTTGATTTTTCACCTGTTCCATGTGTAACTTCCATGCACGTAGCACTTCATTTTCTTCTGCTGATTCCACATTTTGGCATGCATCTGTACTCATATCTGCTTCTTTTCCTTTGACTGATTTTGATTTTCTATCTATTCTACCATTAATTGTAGGGATTGTAAAACAGGAAGATTCTTGCAGATTTATACAAAAGAGCGTAAATACCTAAAATAATGATGCAAAAGCCTTTGCAACAGACCTGAAAACAATCTATCAGGCTGCTGACGAGAAAAAG
>ERZ791923.2268-NODE-2268-length-17664-cov-14.753933_pt1 | contig 17664 bp, 6 predicted proteins | sample MGYA00510133_ERZ791923 | MGnify/ENA primary metagenome ERZ791923 (study PRJEB30046, sample SAMN00792106) | human gut metagenome | study: EMG produced TPA metagenomics assembly of the A metagenome-wide association study of gut microbiota in type 2... | reverse complement strand
TTGACTGGGGTGGTCGCCTCCAAAAGTGTAACGGAGGCTTCTAAAGGTGCCCTCAGGACGATTGGTAACCGTCCGTAGAGTGTAATGGCATAAGGGCGCTTGACTGGGAGACTAACAAGTCGATCAGGTAGGAAACTAGAGCATAGTGATCCGGTGTTTCCGTATGGAAGGGACATCGCTCAAAGGATAAAAGGTACTCCGGGGATAACAGGCTGATCCCTCCCAAGAGCTCATATCGACGGAGGGGTTTGGCACCTCGATGTCGGCTCGTCACATCCTGGGGCTGGAGAAGGTCCCAAGGGTTCGGCTGTTCGCCGATTAAAGTGGCACGCGAGCTGGGTTCAGAACGTCGTGAGACAGTTCGGTCTCTATCTATCGTGGGCGTATGAAATTTGCGTGGCTCTGACACTAGTACGAGAGGACCGTGTTGGACAGACCTCTGGTTTACCGGTTGTGCCGCCAGGTGCATTGCCGGGTATCTAAGTCTGGATCGGATAAGTGCTGAAAGCATCTAAGTACGAAGCCGGCCACAAGATTAGATTTCTCAGGGTCGTTGTAGACTACAACGTTGATAGGATGCAGGTGTAAAGATGGAGACATCAAAGCCGAGCATTACTAATTGCCCGTTCACTTTCCTTATATGTCGGATGGTGTATACCTTTGGTTTTTACTACAGAATGAAATTACGATAACAGCTCAACAATATGTCAACCTTATTCAGGTGGCTATAGCACAAGGGTTCCACCTCTTCCCATTCCGAACAGAGAAGTTAAGCCTTGTCACGCCGATGGTACTGCGTAACAGTGGGAGAGTAGGTAGCCGCCGTTTTAATGGAAGCCTCCGAGTCAGTCAAATGACTCGGAGGCTTTTTTGTGTTTATACTGAGTTCCCGACTTGGAAGGGGTGAAAATGCTATTTGAGTACTATAAATGTATATACTCAGGACAATATTGCTACATAAAGAATACCTGAAGCTTTAATTTTGTAGCAATAAAAAAACTATAAATATTATTATGAATAAACGAATAGCATTTTTGTTGTCTTTGTGCTGGGTGGTATGTTGCTCTTATGCACAAAATTCTTTTTCAAAACATGAAGTAAGACAAACAATGAGGCGTGTTGCCGACTGGCAAATTGCCCACATGAAAGAAGTTACCTATGATCCGTTGAATTGGGTAAATGCTACGTTTTATCTGGGCTTGTCTAAATGGGCATCCGTGGCGGAGCAGGAAAATCAGGATGATTTTTATTTTAAGTGGTTGCGGCGCTTGGGGGCACGCAATTATTGGCAAGTGGATAAACGGATGTATCATGCAGATGATATCTGTGTTGCACAAACATATTTGGATCTTTATCGTAAATATGGAAAAGAAGAGATGCTGATTCCTACGAAGGCCCGTACTGAATGGGTGATGGAGCATCCTTCTAAAGGATCTTTCTTATTGGATTATGGTGATGCTTCCACTTTAGAAAAATGGACATGGTGCGATGCATTATTTATGGCTCCGCCGGTTTATGCCCGTTTGTATAACATTACCGGTGATAAGAAATTTCTCCGTTTTATGGATAAGGAGTATAAAGAGACTTATGAGTTCCTTTATGATAAGGATGCCCGTTTGTTTTATAGAGACCATCGTTACTTTACTCAAAAAGAGGCCAATGGTGAGAAGGTGTTTTGGGGGAGAGGAAACGGATGGGTATTGGGTGGACTGGTCGAAATTCTTCGTGAACTTCCTGCGGGAAATAAATACAGAACTTTTTATGAGAACCTGTTTGTGGAACTGGCTACTCGTGTAGCCACCTTGCAACAGTCTGACGGCTTTTGGAGAGCCAGTATGCTGGACCCTCATTCTTATTCTTCTCCGGAAACCAGTTGTTCCGGTTTCTTTGTCTATGCTTTGGCATACGGTATCAACGAAGGATTGTTGTCGAAAGAAGAATTCCTTCCCATAGTGGAAAAGGGCTGGAAAGCTTTGGTAGGGGCAGTAGAGGAAGATGGTAAATTGGGCTATGTGCAGCCTATTGGTGCTGACCCCAAAAAAGTAACCCGTGAAATGACAGAGGTGTATGGCCCGGGTGCATTTTTGCTGGCAGGGACAGAGGTTTACCGGATGGCAAAAGACGAGATACATGGAAATAATATTTCGGCAGAACGTATTCGTGAGATAGCCGACATGTTACCGGAAAAACCGGAAGGTATCGGAGTAACTTATAAAGATCGTACTTATTGGGATAAGATGAAGAATACTCCTGAAGCTCGAAAATTAATTGAAGAGGCTCATACCAGCCTGAAGGACGGAATGCCGCCTTTTGTAGATTCGCTTTATTTGCATCTTAATAAGACCGAGATTCGTCTGCCGGGAGAGAACATGATGAATGCCCGTTATCAATATTTGTGGCGATTGGTATTGGCGGAATGTTTGGAAAATAAGCGACGGTTTATTCCGGCGATTTGTGAAGGGGTGGAAGAGCTCTGTCGCCAGAAGCCTTGGTCAATTCCTGCACATGACCGTAACTTGCATAACTATCATGGAACTGATTATTATGTGGATTTGGTTGTTGCTACTGCCGGAAATACATTGGCGCAATGTATTTATTTATTGGATGACCGCTTGCCGGCCGAAACGAAAGCTTTGGCGATGTGTGCTTTCCGTGAGAAGGTGTTCCGCCCTATCTACCGTTGTTTGGAAGAAACAAAACCTTTTTATTGGTTTACTGTCACGAATAACTGGAACTCGGTGTGCTTGGCCGGCGTGACAGGAGCTGCACTTGCTTTGTTGCAGGACAAGGAAGAGCGTGCTTACTTTGTGGCTGCTGCTGAGAAGTATTATGTATATGGAATGAAGGGATATAGTGATGACGGATATTGCAGTGAGGGGGTAGGATATTATAATTATGGTTTTTGCTCGTTTATCTTGTTGCGTGAAGAAATTTGTCGTGCTACGAAAGGGAAGATTGATTTCTTCCGTACTCCTAAGTTTGCCCGTATTGCACAATATGGAAAGAAGATTCAGATCATGAATCAGGTTTGCCCTGCCTACGCCGACTGTCGTGCAGGTGTTTCACCTTCTTGGTTTATTACAAACTATTGTGATAATGTGTTGGGTACAGCTCCTTATGAAGAAAAATATGAAATACCCGGTATGGATAATCTTTCATTGCACACCATCGGCATGTTCCCCCATCAGGCTTGGAAAGTGGAAATGACTCCCGAAATACAAGAGGTATTGAAGGCCGAGGCTGATGAACTTCATTCTTGTTATGATGAAGCAGGCATTATTATTAGCCGCCCTGCTACCGGTTCGACTTGTCGTTTGGGCGTATCTGTAAAGGGAGGGCATAACGCGGAAAACCATAATCATAATGATGTGGGTTCTTATGCAGTAGTGATGGGTAGTCAGACGATGGCAGGCGATATGGGTGGACCTTTCTCTTATCCCGGTGACTATTTCAGTGGAAATGCTTATAAATATCCTATTAAAAATTCATTTGGTCATCCCGTTCCCTTTATCAACGGACAATGTCAGGTGTCGGGCAAGAAGGCTCAGGGAGTGGTGTTGAAGAAAGAACTGACTGGCGGCACAGATATCTTTCAGATTGATTATACATCTGCTTATGCTACTGCGGTACCTGAACTGGAAAAGCTGATACGTACCTTTACTTATAATCGTGCCGGAGAAGGAACGTTCGTGATTGAAGACCGTTTTGAAGCAGTGTCAGGAATTTCTTTTGAAACAGCTATTACTACTCGTGCCGACTGGAAGATGATAGGAAATAATCGTTTGGAGTTGGTGCTGGGAGGAGAAAAAATGACGGTGGATATTGAAGCTCCGGGTGGGGTAGAATTTGATTCGGAGACTGTTGAAGTGAACTCTCCTGCTTATACGCGTATCGGTATTCGTCTGAAGAAACCGTTGCAAAGCGGTAGTGTCCGGCTGATAATGTATCCTTCGCGTCCATAGTTATGTATAAAATAGTCCGTTCGGTTAATTTATGTACAAAGAACTCAAAAAAAGGGTATGCTCTAGTGAAGGGCATACCCTATTTTTGTACTGTTAAAAAGTTTACTACTAACGAATTTTAAGCTATTATTATGAAAAAAACATCGAAACGGATTTCTTTGCTTTTACGAAAGAAAGGATTCTTCATGTGCACTACATCAATGCTGTTGGCAAATGTGAGTGTATTTGCAAGTCCGGATGCAGCGAAGACATCTTTGCTGCCGGCTAAATCGGATGTGGCATCAGTGGCCATTGTTGCGCAACAAGGTAAGACTATTACCGGTGTGGTGATGGATTCACAAGAGTCTATTATCGGTGCAAATGTGATGGTAAAAGGTACGACAAACGGTACGATAACCGATTTTGAAGGAAAGTTTACCCTGAGCAATGTACCTGAAGGAGCTATTCTGCAAATCTCTTATATCGGTTATCAGAGTATGGAGATTAAAGTTGGAAATCAAACTAGCTTTACTATCAAATTGAAAGAAGACAGCCAGGCTTTGGATGAAGTAGTGGTTGTGGGGTATGGTTCGCAAAAGAAAGTGAATTTGACAGGTTCTGTGGGAACTGTTGATGCAAAAGTTTTGCAATCACGTCCCATCACTTCGTCTACCAGTGCATTGCAGGGGACTATACCTAACTTGCAGATTACGCCGAGTAGTGGTGAGCCGGGTACCGGAGCAACACTGAATGTGCGTGGTACTACTTCTATAAATGGTGGCAGCCCATTGGTATTGGTTGACGGTGTGGAAATGGATCTTGACATGATTAATCCGAATGATATTGCCAACGTTACGGTCTTGAAGGATGCGGCTGCATCTGCCATCTATGGTGTACGTGCTGCTTATGGTGTTATTTTGGTAACTACGAAAAATGCAGGTTCGGATATGAAGACTACTGTATCTTATTCCGGTAACGTGGCATTCTCTAAACCGACTGTATTGCCGGAGATGGTCGACACAAGTTGGGAACATGCCGAATTTGTAAATCGGGCAATGACAAATGCTAATTTGGATGTGATGTATAATCCGGATACAGTGGAAAAAATGAAGAATTATGCTAATGATCCGGCTAATAATCCTGAATATGAAGTGCTGAACGGTACTATGTATTATTATGGTCATTCTGATTGGACCGATTTAATGCTGAAGAAATATACTCCTTCTCATCGCCATAATATAAATATTTCGGGAGGTAATGAAAAGACTAAATTTTATACTTCTGTAGGTTATGTAAATCAATCTGGGATGTATAAAGTGGGGGAAGACAGCTATCAGCGTTTGAATACTCGTTTGTCTGTAGATAATCAAACGACTCCATGGATGAAGCTGGGGGCTAAAGTATTGTATAACTATACTACTACCGATAAGCCTCATAAATATAAAGATGATGTTTGGCAGCAGATGGTATTTTCAACTCCGACACGTATGGCTCGTCCGTGGGGAGGTGATGCACGTTATCCGGAACTTGACCAATATGCCGGTAAATATTTCGATGACCAGAATCCTATTTCTTTGCTGGAACAAGGAGGTCGTGACAAGAAGAAAGTACATGATATCTGGTTGACAGGTAGTGCGGATTTTACTTTTACGAAAGATTGGCATGCACGTGTGGATTTTACTTATAACCTGAATTACAGCCGCAGTGCCGAACATCGTAAAAAAGTGGATATGATTACCAATGCTTTTGTTGAGACGGAAGGTAATACCAATAACAACAGTTATTCGTGGGTGAACGGTAATAAAGATTATTATTCTTTCAATGCTTATACAGACTACGAACACACTTTTGCAGAAAAGCATTATGTAAAAGCCATGTTAGGTTTCAATCAGGAATTGACTAAGTATAATACAACTACTGCTACCCGTCAGAACCTTATATCTCAGGATTTACCTTCAATGAGCTTGGGTACCGGTATGCAAACTGTTAGTGAAAGCGGTTATGAATGGGCATTACGCGGCGGTTTCTTCCGTTTGAATTATATCTATAATAACCGTTATCTATTTGAAGTGAACGGCCGTTATGACGGAACTTCCCGCTTCCCGTCCGATAATCGTTTTGTATTCCTGCCTTCATTCTCGGGAGCATGGCGTGTTTCGGAAGAAGCTTTCATGGAATCTACCCGTTCTTGGTTGGATAACTTGAAGGTACGTGCTTCATACGGTATCTTGGGTAATCAGTTGTTGACAGCCAGCAGTTGGTCGGGTAACACTAAATATTATCCGTATATTCCCTTTATGGCTTCGGGTACAGCAGGAAACTGGCTGTTTGTAGACGGTGAGAAATCTTTGTATATCAATCTGGCAGGCTTGGTATCCAGCGACTTGACTTGGGAAAAAGCTTCTACCTTTAATATTGGTCTTGATTTTACAATGTTGAACCAACGTTTGGACTTCTCTTTTGACTGGTATCAGAGAACAACATCGGATATGCTTGTTAAAGTGGAATATCCTGAAGTATTGGGAACAACAGCTCCTCCTGCCAACAAAGCGGAGCTACGCACTCGCGGTTGGGAAGTATCCGTTAAATGGAATGACCGTATTGGCAATGACTTCTCTTATGATTTAGGCTTTATCCTTTCGGATTCACAGGCTGAAATTACTAAATATGAAAATCCGAGTGGAACATTAAGTGACTATTATGTAGGTCAGAAGATTGGTGAAATATGGGGATATGAAACAGAAGGTTTCTATCAGTCGGACACCGATGTGCAAAACCATGCAGACCAGTCTAAGTTAGGTGCTAACTGGGCTCCCGGTGATATCATGTATAAAGATCTGGATGGAAATAAGAAGATAAACAACGGCTCGAATACATTAGACGACCATGGTGACTTGAAAGTAATCGGTAACACTACTCCGCGTTACCAATACGGTATCACTGCTAATATGTCTTATAAGAATGTATATTTGAATGTCTTCTTCCAGGGTATCGGCAAACGTGATTTCTGGCCGAGTTCACAACCTTTCTGGCCGGTGGCAACACAGTATTATAATACTCAGAAATGGTTTGTTACGGACTCATGGTCTGAAGATAATCGTGATGCATATTTTGCACGTCCTATTGCACGCGAAACAAAGAACCAACAAAAGCAGACCAAGTATTTGCAGGATGCTTCTTACTGTCGTCTGAAGAATCTGACAGTAGGATATGACTTCCCGAAATCATGGTTGAGCTTCCTGCACGTTGCAAAGGCAGGTGTTTATTTCAGTGCTGAGAACTTGTTTGAGTTCACTAATGTGAAGGGAGCTTATGACCCTGAAGCAGCAGGTAAGAATGGTACTATGGTATATCCGTTCCAGCGTACTTATTCATTCGGATTAAACGTAACATTCTAAATTTAGTAGACAAGATGAAAAAAATAATATTAAATATAGCAGCTTTGGCGGCTGTATCATTGATGTGTGTTTCTTGTAATGACTCCTTTTTGGATAGAAATCCGACACACGACTTGAATGACAATAGCTATTGGAAGACCGAAAGTGACCTTGAAGTCTATAATAACGGTATTTACAATGAAGCCGGAAATGACAGTTATTACCGTTTTATGGTAGGACATACCCTGGGTGCATGGAATAGTAGTTATGCGGATTATTTCTGGAAGGATGTACAGACTGATAACTATGTTTCGAAGAGTAACTCAAACCATACTTCGTATACAAAGATTGCTGCCGGGAAAGAGACGGTTCCCAATGACCCGACTGCCGGAGGGTGGTATTGGACTTTGCTGCGCCGCATCAATACTTTCTTTGCTAATTATGAGAAAGTGGGAATAGCAGAAAATATCAGAAACAAGTATGCAGGTGAGGCTTATTTCTTTCGTGCATGGTTCTATTTGGATAAAGTGCAGATGTATGGTGATGTTCCTTATATCACTACTCCTTTGACTACGGATTCTGAAGAACTGTATGGGCCGCGTACTCCCCGCAAGGAAGTGATGGACCATGTTCTGGAAGATATCAATAAGGCTTGCGACTATTTGCCGGAAGACTGGGGTAATAAAGGGGTGCGTGTGACAAAAGGTGCAGCATTGGCATTAAAATCACGTATTTGCCTTTACGAAGGTACTTATAGAAAATACCATGGACTGGGTGATTATGAAAACTTCTTGCAGGAAGCTGTGAAAGCATCTGAAGCGTTGATGGCAATGAAGAAATATGAAATCTATAATACCGGAAATCCGGATAGAGACTATGCCACTTTATTTACCAGTGATGATTTGACTGATAATAAAGAAGTGATTCTGTTTAGAAAGTATGTAGCCGGTTTGTTGGGACATCGTTTGTGCGGTTATTTGGTTGCTTCGGGTAATGGTGCTACAAAGGATTTTGTAGACGACTTCCTTTGCATCGAACCGGATGGAAGTGCTAAACCTGTTGCTTTGAGTGAGACTTTTAATGATGATGAGTATGAGAATGTTTTGGATAACCGTGACCCGCGTTTGACTCAGATTGTACTTGATCCTCGTCACTCAAAAGAAATTCTGTACAATAAAGACAAGTTTATCTTCCCTCGGGTAGCGGGAATGACAGGTTGGGAATCGGCTACAGGTTATCATGTTATTAAGTATTATATTGCCGAGCAAGATATGAAAGGTTATGGTAACGAGACACATGACGCTCCATTGTTGCGCTATGCTGAAGTCTTATTGAATTTGGCAGAGGCAAAAGCTGAATTGGGAACAATTACACAGTCTGATTTAGACCGGACTGTCAATGTGATTCGTGACCGTGCCGGAATGCCTCACTTGACCCTGAATCCTGTAATGGACCCGAAATATGCGGCTGAAGGTTTGTCTGCCCTTATTATTGAAATTCGTCGTGAACGTCGTGTTGAACTGTGTTTTGAAGATACTCGCTATCAGGATTTGATGCGTTGGAAATGGGGCAAGCGTTTGGCAAATCGTGTACTGGGTATGCGTTTTGAACCGTCAGATTTTGATAATCCTCGTTTTAATCCGTCAGAAGGCAAGGCTGATCCTGAACGTGTGAAGCTGTTTGAATTGAACGGAAAACATTATATTGATGTGTTTGCCGGCACCGACTGGGAAAATCGCTCGTTTGATGAAAATAAGCATTATTATCATCCTATACCTGTTAATGTGATTGGTAAGAACAAAGAGATAACACAGAATCCGGGATGGGATTAAACAAATATCTTAATTGTTGAGGTAAAAGGTTGGATTACGGTTAGGTTTGGGGTGTGTCAAAACTAAAACGGTCTATTAAATTGTCAACTGTAGGGGGAGGGTTTGCCTGCCCGAATACACAAAGCAAGCTGTTTTCGGGCGAGCGAATCTCGCCCCTACGGGCTAAGCGACAGCATTAGAACGTCTTGATACACCCCTATTTATTTTCTCCCCTATTGTCTTCTACTCCTCTTTTGCGGGTGGATTAGCATTCTTACGTACATTCAAAGGAGCAATACCATAGAATGTTTTGAAACATTTGCTGAAGTATCTGGCCGAAGAGAATCCGAGCTGGTAGGAAATTTCCGTCACATTGAGATGAGGTGCATTGTTTAATAAATGCATGGCTTCTTCCAGTTTTAACTTGAGAGTAAACTCGTTGGGAGTCAGTCCGGTTATTTCTTTTAATTTCGTATATAGTTTGCTGCGTCCCATTCCAAGCTCAGAGGCGAGAAGATTCATGTCAAACTCCGGGTTTTCAAAATTCTCTTTAATTATTTGTGTCGCTTTTTCCAATAGTTGTCGGTCGTTTATGTTAATGGTGTCCGGGGCTTCTTGTTTGTTGGCAATAGGCTGTTTAAGCCGTTCCAGCATTTGTTGCCGAGTCTTAATAAGGTTACTGCAGCGTGCTATGAGAATTTTCACATTAAAGGGCTTGGTGATATAATCGTCTGCACCGAACATATATCCTTCTATTGTATATTGTTCAGATACCTGTGCTGTGAGCAATATGACGGGGATATAAGATAGTTCGATACTGTTTTTTATTTTGTAGCATAATTCCTTACCCGACATTTCCGGCATCATCACATCGCTGATAATGAGGCTGGGATGTACCTGATATGCCATTTGTAATCCTTCCTTGCCGTTTTGGGCAATGTGTACTTCATACATGGATTCGAATATGCTCTTCAGCAAATCCAGCATTTCTTTATTATCTTCCACTATGAGGAGCACAGGTTTTCCACTGTCTGTATCCGGTACAACGGGAAGGACTTCTTCAACAGGCATTTCTGTCAGGTCGAGCGGCTTGTTGATATCTCTGCTGTCATCCGTGGTCAGGCGGGTATGCGCAATGTCTTCGGGTGAAAAATGGGAATTTCCTTTTAGCAGGTCAATAATGAATTCGCTTCCTTGTTCAGGTTCGCTTTTTACATGGATGTTTCCATGATGCAGGTCGATGATTCCTTTGGAAAGTGCTAGTCCGATTCCTGTGCCGAGCGTGAATTTGTTGGCACCATTCTCCAGTTGGTAGAAACGCTCGAATATTTTGTTGACTGCTTCTTGCGGAATGCCGGAACCATTATCCTTTATACTTATATGAGCCTGTGTGTTTGTACTGCTGATGCTCACATTGATTTTACCTCCTTTTGGGGTATATTTAAAGGCGTTTGAAATCAGATTGAATATGACTTTTTGCAGTTGTACCGGGTCAAACCATAGTTTGAGTTCCTGTTCCGGGCATTCAAACCGGTAATTGATTTGCTGGGTGGCGGCATATTCATAAAAGGACATATATATTTCCTTTATAAAAGGGACGATATCCTTATGTTCAATTTTCAGTTTCAGGTAGCCTTGTTCCTGTTTGCGGAAGTCTAAAAGTTCTGAAATGAGATCTCTCATGTGCCACGCGTTCTTATAGATATGCAATATACGATTATAGATGGTGGGAGCAAGCTTGTTTGACTGCAATAACACTTCAATCTGTCCGATAATCAGTGTGAGAGGGGTGCGGAACTCATGTGAAATGTTGGTGAAGAATCTCAGTTTGACCTGATTTAGCTCTTCTGTACGTTCTTTTTCTTTGCGCTCGAATTGGAGTGAGGTCTGAAGTTGGGTTTGTTTGGTTTTGATATAAATGATGAGGTACATGATACCAATCACACACAATATATATATCATAAATGCCCAGTAAGTGGCATAGAATGGAGGAGCGATGTAGATGTTGAGGCTGATACTGTGCGTACCTTGATGTTCGCGAACGGTTAAACGATACATGCCCGGACTGAGATTGGTGTAGGAAATAGACTGTGAATGGGTAGGAATCCAATGGTCGGAAAAGCCTTCTAATTTGTATTCATAAATGATGTCTTCGTTCAACGTATAATTGGAGGAACAAAACTCGAAGATTAGATTGTTCTGGTCGTGTGAAAGCTTGATTTCTTTTACTTGCGAGAGTGTTTGCGAGAGGATTCCGGTTTCATCATCGGGCAGTACGCGTGTGTTATGCACCCACAACTGATCAAAATAGATATGATAATTATTGTTGCTGTGGTAGAGTTGTTCTTCGAAAAAAGAAAGCATGCCGTTTACTCCGCCGATAAAGGTTTCTCCATTTTGTGCGAAATAAATGCTTGACCCCTGGCAATATCCCATTTGAAATAAATTGTATGTATGCTTGCTTTTACCGGTTTCGGGATCGAAGAGGGAGAATCCTTTGCTGTGTAGAATCAGTAGATGGCGGTAAATGGGAGATTCACAGATATAGTAGCAATAATCGCTAGGCAGCGCATTATTGCCTAATCCATATTGACAGAAGGAATCATTGTCGGGGATATATTTGAATAAGCCTGAGCCGATGGTACCAAAGTATATCTCGCCTTTGCTGTTTTCCATGATATCCACTATCCTGAATTTGCCGATGGAAGAAGAGTCTTGCGCATTGGTATAATAGCGATGGAGGCTGTTGTCCGTCATGTGGATACACAGAAGTCCTCCTTTTGAATCGGCCAGCCATAATCTTTCTTTGCTGTCAATAAGAAAGGTTTCGAATTGATAGGGACGGAAGAGAAGCTTATTGATGTCCTCATTGTGGGTGAGGGGGGAGAATGTCTCTTGCTCGGGATTGAAAAGGTAGACACCGGCTTGCGTCAGTATAATAAGCTTGTCTTTATAAGGTTGTATTTCGTTGACGATATTTCCGGCTTGTGAAGTCGGGTTGTTTTGAGAAGGAATTAGCGTACGGAACTGTTTCCGGGTAATGTCGAAGACGGCGAGACCGCCTGTATGTGTACCTATGTATAGTTTGTTTCTTTCCTTGGCATAATAGATACATTTCATATTATTATGAGCTGTTCCGGGCAGTCCATTGGCATGATAAGAGAATTTCTCAAAGGTCCGGGTAGTTCGGTTGAACAGATTCAATCCTCCTCCTTCCGTACATATCCAAAGGTTCCCCGTCCTGTCTTCTACCATCTTGCCGACAAAAGGAAAACTCAGGAAATGGTTTCCTGTTGCTCCCGAACCATAAAACCGACACGTGTTGGTATCAGGATTAAAGTAATTTACTCCACCGAAATAAGTTCCTATCCAGATTGTTCCTTGCAGGTCTTTATATAAGCAGTTGATAGAGTTATGGCTGAGTCCGTAGTCTATATTATCTTGATGCAGATGGGCGGACCATGTATCGGAATTTGGGTTATAATGGTTCAGACCATTGAAAGTTCCCACCCAAATATGTCCGTTGTTATCCTCCTGAACTGTTCTTATCTGATTATTGGATAAACGGTTGCTATCGGTGTAATGTGTTATTTCTTCCTGCGGACTGATACGGTATAGACCATCCTGCACAGTGCCGGCCCATATATTTCCTCGGCTGTCTCTGTAGATGGAAGAAACATGAGAGATGCCCGTGATGGTCTTGATTGTTTTATAATCTTTACGGGATATTAATGAAACGCCTTGCTTATGTCCCATCCAGATGTAATCCTTGTCTATAATTAGAGAGTTTCCAATACTGAATTTATTGTCCAAGGTAGCAGCGTGGTGTATTTTTCCGTCACTTTTCAGATAGTATTGCAATTCGTTCCGATACCCGAGCCATAATGTATCTTTATAGCAATACATGGTATGGGCTGCATTTGGAAGGATGCAGGTAAACTTTTCTTTTTCTATATCGAACTTTATCAAATCATAGATGGATCGGATATAGATGCTTCCGCTCTTGTCTCCGCAAATGGCGCTGATTTCATTGTGGGTAAGGCCGTTGTCGTTTTGCGAAGGACGATAGATATCTATCTTGTCGCCATTGTATCTGTTCAGTCCTTCGCTGGAACCAAACCACAATGTTCCTACTTCATCCTGATAAATGGAAAGGACGGTGATTTGCGACAAACCGTCTTTTACATTAATGTGCTTAAAGTGAATATGATTTCCATAGCAAAAGAAAACACAACAGAAAATGAGGATACAAAATACATTTATTCTCATATTAGATTTGTTTTAGGTCTTTTTAGCGAGGCAAATTTAAGTATTAATTAATCAAGATGGAAACGATAAGAAATAAAAAGCATGTAAATGCATCCAAAAGTTTGCAGAACGAAGGAGGATTCTTGATATCGTTCCACCCTGGTGAAGTGTCTCGCAAATATTTTTTCTTGATGATAGAGCATAAATAAATGCGATAATTCACAAAAGATAATAGATTTCTTTATATTTGTAATCGGGATTGCCGACTATTCTTTTTCTTGGTTTTTTCTGTTGGAGAGTAATTGGTAAGCCTTAGTATTCATTGCCTTATATTTTAGTTCTATGAGACACTTGCTGTTGTTTTTATTCAGTTTGCTGCCTACTTTCTTGTGGGCAGACAATATTTCGGTAGAGAAGGCTCAAGAGTTGGCTATTACCTTTTTCAAGGAGGGACATCCGCAGCGTTCCGCCTTTTCTTCTTTGCGGTTGCTTGTTACGGATGAAGCCGTGTCTGCCCGGGCAGTGGGAGAGGCTCCTGCCTATTATGTGTTTGGCTGTACCGACAGCGAGGGCTTCGTCATTGTGGCGGGCGATGATGCGGTGATGCCTGTGTTGGGCTATTCGTTCGACAGTAGTTTTCCACAGACCGATTTGCCTGTCAACCTGAAGTTGTGGTTGCAGGGAATCAGTGAAGAGATAGCGGAGAAACGTCGTGCTCCGACGTATGGTTCGACGCAAAGCAACAGTCTGGCTCAACGCTGGACGACGGTCCGTGCCGGACAAGCGGTGGTAGAATTGGAGACGGCTAAATGGGATCAGGCCAATCCTTACAATTGGCTGTGCCCGCACATTGCCGGCAAGGAGACCTATACCGGTTGCACTGCCACCGCTACTGCTATTGTCATGCGATATCATCAGTGGCCCAAGGCGGGTAGTGGCACTTTGCCGGCTTACACTACGAGGACTCACCAGAGATACATTGCTGCACAGTCTTTAGGACATGCCTATGACTGGGACAATATGCCGCTCAGCTACGCGCAATCTTTTTCTTCGACTGCCGGAAATGCCGTAGCCACTCTGATGCGCGACTGTGCACTCATGATTTCGTCTGATTTCGGCCCGATAGGGGGGGAAGGTACAGGCGCTTATGTGACCGATGTAGTGAAAGGACTACAGACTTACATGGGATATGACAAGGACGGACGTTACATAGTGCGCAGTAATTATTCCTTTGCCGAGTGGATGCGGATAATGAAAGGCGAACTGGATGAAAGGCGTCCGGTCATTTATACCGGCGGCAGCAGTGAAGGCGCTCATGCCTTTGTGCTCGACGGTTATGACACTGAAAACTATTTCCGAGTGAACTGGGGATGGAGCGGCTGGGGAAACGGCTACTATCTCTTGTCGGCTCTCGACCCCGTTGAACAGGGAGCAGGCGCTTCCGGCGGCCACTATAATGAATATCAATCGGCACTTATCGGATTGAAGAAGGATGAAGGAGGTATAGGCGTGGAAGATTTTCGTTTCATGTGTTATACGGACGGTAAGAATTACCGGGGAATCACTTCTTCGGAAAAGGTGTTTGAAGTCAATAAGCCTTTCTCGCTGGATATCGGTTTCCTTGGCTATTATGGTAGTCTTCCTTTTACAGGTAAAATCAGTTTGGCTCATGTCGATAAGAATGGAAATATAAAAGAAGATCTTTATTCTTTAATGGCGAGTCAATTACCTTCCGGTTCCGGCTATATGTTGCCCGGAGTACAGGTGACTATCACCCGGCCCATTACTTCCGGCGACCGTATCAGGGCTTATTGGACTCATACGCAGACAAAAAAGATAGAGTGGGTTAAAGGAAACGAGGAAGACGGCTGTGTGTGGGATTTTATCCTGAGTGAGGAGGTAAGTTTGGAAAAGGAGACCTCACTGACCTATAACAACCGGACCCGATTGCTGACACTGCAAGTGCCTGCCGAAACCGTGGTGCAAGTGTTTGGTGCCGATGGCAGCGATTTCAGCCGGATGTGCGAGGTGCAGGAACGGCAGGTGAGCATTGACACCGGGAAACTGTCTGCCGGCACCTACCTGCTGCGTTTGCAACTGCATGACATGACCAAGGAATTGAAGTTCAAGGTGGGAGCTCCTGTGCAATAGAGGTAATAAGATTAATGATTCATAAATACCATAAAGAATATTCGTATGAAAACTTCACGATATAATATACTTCTCGTCTTGTGGGCGCTCATGTTGCTTGTGGCTTGTTCGGACAGTAGTTCTGACGAATCGGAAAAGCCGGTTGCCCCCTCCATTACGCTGGATACTGAAATTCCGCCGGTCATTGTGGCGGAAGGAGGAACGGTTGCGGTCGGTTTTAAGGCGTCAGCGGATTGGACTGCAACCAGTGACCAACCGTGGTGCATCGTGTCGCCTGCTTCGGGCAAAGCCGGCAACGCTACTGTGACCGTAAGTGCCGAAAAGAATGAGGATTACAATGAACGGAATGCGACTCTGATTTTAAGGGTTGGAACGGTGCAGAAGAAGATTACTGTGACGCAAAAACAGAACGATGCCTTGACGGTGACAGCTGACAAGATAGAGGTTGCCACCAAAGGAGGAGAAATAACGGTAGAGGTAAAGGCTAATGTGACGTTTGAATACGAGGTGGAAGAAGAGGCTGCCGGGTGGATTGTATCGGCTCGTACCGGTGCTCCTCGCGCGCTCACCACTTCGGAGGTGAAGTTCGACATATCTCCCAATGAAGAAGGTAAGAACCGTCAGGGGCGGATTGTCTTCAGCAGCGGTGCGTTGAAGAGCACGGTCACGGTCTATCAGGAGGGAGGCAGCTTATTGTTGCTTTCCAAGGAAGAATATACGGTGTCCAGCGGTGGTGGAGAGATTGTTATAGAGTTGCGTAGCAATGTGGATTATGAAATGGTGCTGCCCGATGTGGATTGGTTGACGGAAGTCAAGACCAAGGCACTTTCTTCTTATTCGCGCCGCATCACCGTGTTGCCCAACGAGGGATATGACGCACGAACGGCAGAAATATACTTCGTCAACGAACTGCAAGGAATCAGGGAAAAGGTGAATATCGTGCAGGTGCAGAAAGATGCGGTTCTTGTGGCACGGGAAGAATACGATATGCCTCAAAAAGGAGGAGTCTTGGGATTTGAACTGAATACCAATGTAGAGACTTTCGATGTGGAATGTTCGGAAACATGGATAAGGAAAGCGTTGAAAGGAAGAGGACTGACGGCTTATCCATTGAGCTTTGTCGTGGAAGCCAATCCCGAAGAGGCATCACGCTCGGCTATTATCACTATCATAGGCGGACAGGCGAAACAGCAGGTGGAGGTGGTGCAGGCAGGATTGAGTTCATTAAAACGTATCACTATTGTCCATTCCAACCGTATGTTCAGCATTCCCAGGTTCCGGGGAAGCGACTTGACCGGACTCATCAAATGGGGTGACGGGAAGTCGGAAGAGTACGCCGATGGCAGCAGCCATACTTATACTACCGATCCGCCTTATACCGTGGTGGTGGGAATGAATGGTGCGGAAGAGGTGACTTTGCATGACTTGAGCGGTGTGGAAGAAGTGGATTTTTCTAAGTTCTGATGCCATCTGTAACTTATTTCTTCGTGTTGGAGGAGAATTGAATCCAGAAGGAAATGGATACCAAGATCGGGACTCAAGAGTTTATAATAATAGCTATATTGAAAATACAAAGAAGAGAATCAGAATGGCAAACTTCGGCAAAAGACTGCGGAGTTTGCCATTCTCATTAGGGAATACTGACTCTGAACACATAATGAACTGAGATTATGGCGGAAGCTAAAGATGGGAAAGAAAAGAGGAATACAGGAAATTGAATAGTGTCAATTACAATGAGGGTATAGCGTGGCACATTATACATTATAAAGTAAGTGAAGAATTTTGAACTAAATTAAAACAAATTCAATGTATTGTTATTTATTGATAGGACTTTTGTATTTTTGAAAACTTATTCATCAAGGAAAGTTTTTTGAGAATGAACTTTCTGCAGACAATAGACTATTTATGAAAATAATATTACTTAGCTTGCTCCTGTGTCTGTTTTGCTCTTGGAATGTGGCGGCACAAGGAAATGACATGAGTTGTTATCCTGAGGACACCATTGCTCATCAACTTTCAAAAAAGGAATTAAGACGCCGGAAGGTGGCCAAACGCAACATACATTATAATATATTGGGAGGACCGAGTTATACTCCGGACTTTGGTGCGTTGATAGGAGGGAGTGCTCTTGTTACA
>ERZ791923.2252-NODE-2252-length-17776-cov-15.084984_pt1 | contig 17776 bp, 34 predicted proteins | sample MGYA00510133_ERZ791923 | MGnify/ENA primary metagenome ERZ791923 (study PRJEB30046, sample SAMN00792106) | human gut metagenome | study: EMG produced TPA metagenomics assembly of the A metagenome-wide association study of gut microbiota in type 2... | reverse complement strand
CAAATGATTTCTGAACTATCATCGCACTCATTTTGTAATGAGCACTCATCACATACTCCATCGCACAATTCATGCAGCACCCCATCTATTATTATTCCGTTCTTTATTTCCATAATTATTTTCTTCTATACGTTTCGCAATCTGCTTGTCTATACACCCATCATCTTTTATCCATTAATTGCTTCATTTAACTTTTCCTCAAACTCCGCAATGATACAATCTGCATCACCGCCATGTACCCAATTGTCCAATACAGACGAAAGAACTTCAACTGCCTTTCTAGATGTTTCGTCAACTGCCATATTGATCGCTTGATTCACTTCCTCTAACGTAAACATACTCATAATTATTCCTCCTTCTTTTTAAGGCTTATATCAATTGACAACCTATCGACAATTTCCTCCTTAATTATCTCCCTACACAAATTTCTTATCATAAGGTAATCACCGTTTTTCTTTATCTCGTCAGAAACCATACAACGAATCCACCTCTCTATATTAACATCGTCCCCATAGGTGTTATGGAAGATACGTTTGACTTCTTCTTTCACGATTGGAATCATAATTTCCTTTATATCCTCTTTAGTCAACTTTAGTTCGTTATGGATATAGTTCTTTACTTCTCTGTATCTATATTTGTTCATAATCAATTCATCCTTTTAAAACATTCAACAACTCTTTAGCTCTCTTATAGGTATCAAAGCCCTTTACATTCACCCATTCGTATGAAATACGTTTGTCTTTTCTGACTTGTACCCAATATATTATTATGGGAATACAACCGTTGCACCCTTCTCCTCGTATGATTCTGTACCTTTCCATATTAGTCTCCTTTCTCTTTAATTCGTTCCAGTACATCCCTGTTGGCTTCGAGTATTTCATCGAATGAGGGGATAGGAAGCCATGCTTTTATTACGCCTTCATCGTAGAACAGGTGAGAATATTCTCCGAGTTCTGCAAACTTATTCCATTTTTTAAAGAAATAAACTTTCTCAACAACAGCACCATCAGTAATAAAGTAATATCCACTCTCTTCCGGCAACCGTTCTTCCACGCTTATCCACGGTGATTGCTTCGACTGCCATTCGGCACCAGCAATAAAGTCAACAATGCAGTACGGTTCACAATGAAGCTGCCTGTTTCTGCAATCATTGGAATATTTTTTTGCCGCTTCTTCTACTGTCTGTTTCATAATCAAAATACTATTCTAAAATCCTTTCCTTTTAACGTAGGAAGCCTGTCAGTGACAAACTTCTCTAGTTCTTCTATATCAATAGGGAATAATGGACAATATTCATACTTGAATGTGTGAATAAATCGTCCATCAAGCATTACATCAAAAATTAATGTTTTCATATCTCAACAATTGTATGAATACTAAAATCACAATAAAGATAATCCCACCAAGTACCGTAACGGCTCTTATCATTCACATACTTGCAACGAACACTCCAACCTGCTATATACATTACCTCATATATCACACCTTTGTACTCAAACAAGTCGCCAGGATTTAGTTTTCCTACTTTTATTTTTCCCATCTTACTTTCATACCTGTTCTATTATACAGTTTTCAAAATTAACATATAAATTGAAGGTTGATGCCGTACCGTCTTTTTTTTACCTTTTTAAGGCACGGAACCACATTATCTCTATGATCAATTTCATAATCTACAATATAAGCATACTGTTTTGACTCAGGAACGGCAAAACTTTCAAGAGTGTCCAAAATAGTATATACGGATGATGGAATAGTAACACAAACTTTACTTCCAATAGGATAATTCTCGTTGGATTTAATATATTCCTTTTTAAGTTTCATCATTTCGTTATTCAATTCTCTTATCTTTGAATTGATAATTTCCCTCTTTGCTTTAAATTCCTCTTTAGTCATATACACACATGTTTAACACTCAGATAAAATTTGTAACACAATAAGCCATACAATGACAATCATCAATCGTCCAACATATTTCCACATATAGCTTTCATTAACATAGCAAAAACAATTCCAAAAAGCATAAATTCACTCCTTTATAATATTATTGTCCACCCACCTCATTGCACCCTTTAACGCATCAGTTGTAGACCTGTAAAACATATCAACAAAAAGATCCATCCGTTCACCTTTTATTATTCGGTACATGAAGTCTTTTTCTCCTGTGACCTCTATTGTACATTTCTTATAATATGCCACGTACTTCTTTCTCATACGGCAAAGATATAGTTTATTGGTTTACCAACAACTTTTTATTAACTTTTATTAATCGTTTTTCCCAGTCGTTCAGATTATCACCCGTCTTAATCTTCTCCATAACCGAAGCTATATCAAAAGATTTACATTTTTCATACAGATCACTCATTGTCGTTCCTTGTATGATTACTCCGTTCTTTTCCCCAGAAAAATATCCGTCAACACTCTCTATCACATCCCATTTCCGTCCTTCCAGGATGTATTGTTTATTGTTCGTTCCCATTATATTTAGCTATTATATTATTCATTTCATTGTTCTTTGCTTCCGTAAGACCTAATTCGGATATATTTTGAAGCGCAATTTCGCATTGTCGGCTAATGTATGAGATTTCATTGACATCAATATCACGGTTATCGTATATAAACGCTTTCCCTAGCTTAACAGCAAGACCTTGACATATATTCCCGGCAACTTTTTCAGCCGCTATAATGTTAAAACAAATAATTTGCTTAATACTTAGATGATTGCTCGTTCCCATATTCTTTTGTTTTTAAGTTAATAAATAGTTCCCGGCGGCGGTGGCGATCCGCTTGTTGTTCTCCACGCCGGGATAGTTGGTTATTTAAATACATGATCAATGAATACCGTATTCGTTTGCCATTGCCCTCTATGTTTAAAAACAAAATATCCGCGTATGGTTGCCGTTTCTTTCATCTCGTTTGCAAAGTCATAGGCCGCTTGTTGATTTTTGCCGAACTCCTTATTTATTGTTCCGCTGTTATTGCTCACCCTATAACGTAGCTTTGCAGGAGTTTTCGCCTTATCTGTAATAATATTCATATCTTTTCGTTTTTAAGTTATTAATTAGTTCCCGGTAATAGTATCGCTCTATTCGTTGTTCTCCATACCGGGCAATCCTATTTATCTTAATTCCCTAAATGACAGGCTTAACAAATCAGCCCAGTTCTTTGCGTATCTCTCTCTCATTTGTTCATATGATACGGTTACAATGTTTCCAGCAACTAACAAATTGCGTAAAATGCTATCTAAATTATTGTATATTTTTATAAAAATCACAATACATACCGTACAGATCTATTATATCTGAATCGGTTAGCATTCTCTTTAAAACTCTAATTACTTTCATTACTCGTTCAAATATGCTTTTGGTAATAATGGGAAAACTCTTAACACTTCATCAAAACGCACGTTCCCAAACTTTTCGATATATACGTAAAAATAACGTTCATTCCGCCTACGATCAATAGTTATGCAGCTAGGTACGTCGTTTCGTTTTAACGTATCGTAGTCGTTTGCGTGCTCTCTTACAAACTTAATCAATTCGGTTATGTACATTTTGATTATGTTTTGTGTCATGGTGCCGTTATAATACGCTCGTTTAACCTGTTTTTCGGGTAACTTGTGCCCGTCATAGCTTTTCCAAAACTTGATATTTTCCCTGATAAAATCCAATGTATTAATACTTCTACTAGCTTTAAACGTTCCTATCTTAATACTTTCGTTTTCAAGGATAGGATATAATTCTTTTTGTAAATTTTGTTTTCTCATAATACTATTCATTTAAATATTGCGTCCTGTAATTGGTCTTAGGCGTATTTCTTTTTCATATGTCATTATAATGGTTAATTGTTCCCGAATAAATTGAATGTGTGTTTTTTGTTCGTTTAACGGCAAAGAATATAGTTCTTTGTAAAATTCGTTTTCACTTATAATCTTACATTTGTTGTCTTTGCAATATCTTTTAAAATCTTTTTCCGTGCCGTTCCCAAAATTGAAAGCTAGTTTAATTTTTTCATTACACCAAACAGAGTAGCCACCGTCTTGTATAGCTTCATTGATTGATTTATACCGGCGGCCTGATATACCGCCGCTAAAACTGTCAATAGTAAATTGTATCATAATGTTTTTAGAATATTGGTTTGTTGAGTATTTTCCAATAGAAGGCTTTATTTTGCCTCTATTGGCGTTTTTGGATGGAGTATTGCACACATTCTAAAATATATTCGGCATGTTCCCGGGCCGCTTCCTGTTTTTCCTGTTTTGTGGGTGTTATTCCGTCATACTTGTATAACAGTTTGGCGGCTTCCCTGATTATGGTTTTCATTGTGCTACAATTTGCAAGGTGTTCTACCTGTGGCTGCACGCCCTTGTTTATTTTTTTGATTAGGGTATCTTGCAACCATGCCGTAATATCGTATATTTCCCGCGTATTGCGTATATACATTGCAAGCAAATTGGGTATGTAGTTTCTTCTTTCCATAATGTTACATTTTTAATTGTTATTGTTTTGTTTCTGTTTTTCGATATAATCAGTTACCCGTATAGACAAGTATAGGCAACCTAATAGTATTAATGTTTCGATCATAGTTATTTACTTTTGATTTTTCCAAACTCTATAATCATTATCACTTTCAAAACACATATAACCGCCAAAAACCTTGACAACACGTGCCGGGGTAAACGGGCAATTTTTAATAGCCCGATACCTTGTTTCCACTTGTGCAAAAAACGTTCTCATTATTATTTTAATTTAAAGGTTATATTTTTAGGAAGTTTATTTTTGTCAACTGTATTTACAAATTTGTCAAATTGTTCTTGTGTTACTTTTTCTTCGTAATCATTCCAATTAAATGCAAGTTCATTGGTATGATTGTAGTATATCACGTTTTTAAGAGGAATCCCGGTGTCAAGAACGGCTAACCTAACTAGCTTCCTGTTTTCCGCTTTTTGTATTTCTTTTTCATAGTCTGCAATTATTTCATTGCGTTTCTTCTCGTATTCTTCACGTTTTTTCTGGTCTTCCCGTGCCTGTATGGCTTCACTAGTATAATATCCGTCTTTGATTCTGTTTTCAGTTAGTGTCCGTTCTTCGTCCGTCAATTTTAATGCAAAATGTTCATTTTCGGGTTTATACGGGTTTTCCCATGTGTTACCCGTCAATGCTTCCAATTGCTTTATAGCTTTCAAACTTTCTTGCTTCCAACGGTCTACAATTCCTAGGGTGTATAGTAGGTATTTAAAGTACTCCTTATCTTCCACACTATCACGTAGTATATCGTATTCTGTTTCAGTGATACGTAGGTAGTTTATAGCCTTTTTTTTATCGCTGTTTACAAGGTGATATACTCCATTTTCAACGGGATACATTGGTTGCCCGTAATGGTTGCACAAATGTAGATCAATAAACGTTTTAAACTGTGGAAAACACTTTAATATTTCTTCGTGACAACAATCACTAGCACACAAAACGAAACGCCCGTTCTTACGTTTTTCGTAAATGTCGGCCGTGATACTCCAATCACATACACCATTTTTGCAACAGTCACCCAAACTTATACGCACGTTCATTTTGTAGATTATTCCGTTTTCTACGTAATATTTTGTCACATTGCAAGATAAATTCTTTGCTTTCATAATTGTAAGTATTTTTTTTAATTGTTCGTTATTCGTTTTTAAAACCATTAATTTACAAGAGGTCTTTCGATACAGTGACTTTCTTGCGTATGCGCGTTTTATTCTTCTTCTGTTTCTATTTCGTCCAATACTTCAGAAATTGCTTGCCCTAACAGATAACATCGTATTGTAACGTCGCACGCTTCTGCACCTTTCTCTAAATAGCTCATATCGCACCCGAACTCTGTTAACGCTTCCCCTAACAGTTCCCAATTGTGACACAGGTATTCCTCAGCCGTCCACGTGTTAAACGTATAAGACCCTGACGCGTTCCCTGTTACGCTATCATATGTAAACAGTGTATCATTAAGATCCTGTTCCACTTCGTCCCTATTTTCGGAGGTTACTACTATATTGTTTTCGTTGATATAGTTTAAAACGTCCTCTTTAATTGCTCTTAAATAATCGTATCTTTCCATTTATAATGTATTAAGTTTATATACTGTACTCTGTATCTATACGGGCTTGTAACCGTTACCAATATAATGGTAGCTACATTACAGTATGCGCGTATCGTATGTTTTTACGGCTTATATTAACTTATCCGTGCATAACAGACAAGTATTAAGGCTTATGTATAGGATACACACGCACATACATTATATTGTATTAGGAAAGCTATTCGCATATTGCACTAAGTTCCTATCTCCATTATCAAGGAGACCCGTACTTCTGTATCGTGGCTAGCTGCACCGCTATTTAATATTCCGCTTATTTCCTGTTTGCGGATCTGTACCACGCTCTCACCGTGGCAAGCTGTTTCAATATGTCATATATCTCTTTGTCCTTCCGACACTGCAAACATACGGCGTTTTTGATTAGGTTGTATATTTCATTAACATTCATTATAAATTAAGCCCGTTTTTTCCAAAATCAATACTGTTTATATACATATTTTAAATTAATATTGCATAATATTAATAGATCCGACCATGCAAGACCTATTTTAGCTTAATATTATGTTTAATTTCAATATTTTTCAATGTTAATTTGTGTTAAATCTGTTTGTAAGTGTCTGATAATCAAGGAATTACGAAATCTTCGTAGAAGTCACTTGTCAAGATATTTTATTTGTAAATATTTAGAAATTCGATTGTCGTAGAAAAGAATTTATTTTTATTTACAAACGTTGAGAAACGTGGTAGATAAACGTGTGTAATTACCTGTAAATCAGTGCCATATCCCCTTTTGTGGAGGTTTCGCGGTGGGTGTGTCGCTCCCGATAAATTTTTTTCTGAAAATTTTTTTCCCCCCCAAATTTTGCTCGGATGGCTGATTTTGCGGTTTGGAGGTGTATTTTCGGTAGTTTTCAACAAAATCGGATAAATCTTTACATAAAAAGTTACGAAAATCGTAGGTTTTTTGGTGTGTTTCGTAGGTATGGTTGCATTTTTTATGTCTTTTTTTGCAGTATAAGTTATTGGTTTACAGTATTCTTCGTTGATTTCGTCGTTTTGATATGTATCTATACTAAATTACGTATGCAGTTTTGGTGTCTGTATGCGTATGTGTCGTATATGTAATGTACGTGATATGTATTGTAATAGAGTATGTAAGATGTACGTGTATGTATGTGTTGTAAATATATATTACTTTTAACATTTAATATATAAATTAATAGAGAATTTTTTTTTTACGATCAACGATTCAATTTTTTTTGACAACACTAAACAGCTTGTTTTCAGCTATTTAACCACTAATTTTTGCGAGTTTTTTGACAAATGTTGAAAAACGAAGAGTTTACGAAGTCTACGAAAAATCAACGAATTTCGTAGGTTTTTTACGAATTTTCCCGAATCAATTAGTTGCACATGCAACTATCGGTGTTGATATTTTTTATTTTATGTTAAATTAAGTCAATTTTACATTTCTTAACGTAGAAAATAGCAAGTAAATAAAAAATTACAGTTAAATCATTTTAACTAAAATGAGAAAAATTATAACAAAAGTAAAAAATAACAACAATCAACATTTTTTACTTTTCCTGTTCAAAGCATACTGTGGACTTGAAAGTAAAAAATCTTGTGTAAAGAAAGATAAACTATCTTCTTTGACACGCATTTGTTAACCACGTAAACATTTGCAGTTAATTAATTTAACTACTTGTTTTCGTATTGTTTTTTGCGCTATATTTGCAGGTGAAATCAGATAAATGTGTGTGTAAATATGGAAGAAGAAATAGAGATTAAACTTAGATTGCCCGAATCAAGGCGTGTCATTTGCCTGTCCGATGCAATGCCCGATAGGGAGCGTTGGTACAAGGGCATGAGGGTTCAGACACGGCTGTTCGGATGGGTTACGCTCGTTAACGTTGCGGACAGACAGTGTTTCCTCAAACTTGACGAGCCGTTGAAGGACGGTACTAGGACGGTTCTTGTGTCGGAAGCGTCATTCATCAGGCGCGTGCCCGTACCTTTAACTGCAAGGTCTATGGCTGCACAGGTAGCTGGTGTCAGCGTGGAGGGTGAAGTGCTAGAGTACGAGAGGAAAATGAAGGGCAAATGGGAGAAGGAGAGAAAGCGTATAGCGGAGATATGCTCTAGGTACGGGTATGTGCTTCCTTCCGAGTGGAAGAGGTCGTTAAGGAGATTCGCTTCGTGGTGCGAGGACCAGGTAAGACAGTACGGGCATATCGTGGATGCCGACTATCTCATGCGGCATGACACGTCCGTTGTGGGCGGAAGGAGCGTGGATGATCTAAGGTTCGTGCCCGATGTGGATATGGTGGATGGTATCGGGGCGAACGGGAAGCCTTCCGCCGCTCGCGTTTCACGGTGCGCGCTCATTCCCGGAAGCATCGTCACCGCGATACGTAACGCAGGGAACGAGATGGACAAGTCGGTGTCGTTGTGGCGGAACAGCTACTTCGTGAAGATGAGGCGTTTCGGGTACACGTTCAATACCTGCTGTGACGGGGCAAGGACACGTGATGATGCGTTCACATGGTTCAAGGACATTACCATACAGTACATGGCTGACCTTATAGAGTATTATGGGATAAGACGTGATTCCATCGTGTGCCGGAAGCTGGAGCACATCGCGGACGTGTATTCTTTGCTTGATGATATGGACGCACGCCCTGACATATCAACGGACGATTATGACCTGTATCCTGTTGTGATGTTTGGGAAAGTTGTGGACCGGGAAAAGGTGGACCAGATAGGATCGGTAGAGAAAGGAGGGGAAAATGACTGTCGCTGAATCTGCAAAGGCTTCTTATGAATACATCCTTGATTCCGTTATGGGAAAGCTGGCGGACAAGGGTGGTGGTCGCGGTTTCCGTAAAGCAAGGGATGAAGGCGAGTGGAAGCGTTCCATATCCGCTATGGTCGAGATGGATATAGCCGATGCGTGCAGGGAATGCAATTTCAGACGCCACAGGAGCGGTTCCATCATGGCTTTTGACGGTAAGATATTCGTTCCCATGATGAAGGAGGATCTGATGCGCCTGTGTATGGATTTGTGCCGCATAAACGGTCTTAGCGAACTGTACATGACCGATACGAGCGAGCGTTTCTACCGTACCATCGTAAAGAACGTGACGCATGAGATATTCAATCCCAAGCGTAACTTCATCACGTTTGACAATTGTGTCCTTGACACGGAAACGATGGAAACGTTCGATTTCTCTCCTATGATAGAATCGTGCATACGTATCAATATCAATTATGACCCGTTGGCGCGCAGCCCGTTGTGGGAGAAGTTCCTAGACGATGTGATCCCTGTGAAGGATACCCAGGATGCCTTGCAGGAGTTTGTAGGGTGTGCCTTTGTTGACAGGAAGAAGATCAAGATGGAGAAGATGTGTTACCTTCTCGGTTGTGGTAGTAACGGTAAGTCGGTGTTCTTTGACGCTGTTGTCAACGCGCTAGGGAAGGATAATGTTTCTTATATGGAGATGGCTGACCTGTCGGGTGACAAGTCTACTTGCGAGTACAATATAGCTATGATAAACGGCAAGCTGCTCAACTACGCTTCCGAGATGGGTGGGAAGGATGTGAGCGGTGGCAAGTATAAAAAGTTCATATCCGGTGAGCCTACTATGGCACGCCTTCCGTTCGGTGAGCCTTTCCTTGCCGACATGATGCCGCCTTTCATGGCCAATCTTAACAAGATGCCTTCCGTTTCGGACCAGACTTACGGTCATTTCAGACGCTCCCTTGTTATCCCGTTCTATCGTGTGTTTAAGGAATCGGAACAGGACAGGTCGCTTCCGTTGAAGCTGTCAAAGGAATCGGCTGCTATCATAAACTGGATCATAGAGGGTGCAAGACGGTTTGTGAAGAACAAGGGTGAGTTTACGAGAAGTTATACGATAGAATCCGTTACGGAGAATGCAAGACGTGATTCCAACAGTGTCCTGTCCTATCTTTACGATTCGGGGTATGATTCTTCGGGAGATATTGAGGAATCGGCTATCCGTGACCGTGACCTGTATGTGAAATACATAGCATACTGTAATGACTGTGGCGTTAGACCTTACAGCAAGAGAAAGATGGTTGACATGATACGCCAGGAAGGCTATTCTGTCACTTCCGCGTGGGATGAGAACAGGAACAGGCTGTTCCAGGTTGTCCTAAGACGGAAGTATAACCCTGACGAATACCTGCTGCAACAGGCTGATGATATAATGAAGGAGGATTTGCCGTTCTAAAGTGATGTTTTTTTTATAATAAATAAATGTCTTTTAAATAAAAGTGTTTTATATTTGCTTTTATAATAAATAGTATGTATATTTGCATCGTATTTTAAAACACTTTTATTATGAAAACAGAAGTTGAAATGAAAAGAATTCTTTTTGGGCATGAGATTTCCCAAAAAAGCAAAAGTGAATTATTGTCTGCTACCGATTTGGTTAAAGCTGGTAATGCTTGGAGGATTAATAATGGGTTTCCTGAATTTAATTTTTATCAGTGGCGGCAAAGTAATAATACAAGAGAGTTTATTGTAGAGTTAGAAAAAAAGTATGGTACTGCTATTATCAGTGGAAGGGGTAGAGGGCATCATACATGGGTTCATCCTTTTTTATTCTTGGATTTGGCGTTGGCTATAAATCCAAAGTTGAAAGTTGAGGTGTATGAATGGTTATTCGACAAACTTCTTGAATATCGTAATGATAGCGGTGATTCATTTAAAGAAATGACTGGTGCGCTGTATAATAATTGTTCCAATAAAAGCCAGTTTTCAAAAGCTATGTCATTATTGTGCACTATGATAAAAGAAGAATGTGGTATAACGACAGATTGGCAACACGCAACAGAAGAACAGTTGTTGTATAGAGATAAGATTCATGAATATATATCTCTTATGTGTGACATTTTTAAATGGAATAACAATGAAGCTGTCCGTGTTGGTCTGTTGAAAGCTAAAAAATGGAAGGAGAATAGGTTGTCTGTTTAATATTGTTTAACCGTTATTATTTTTGCCATATTACTTTAATATGTATTTTTGCTGAAAAATTTTATTGTGTATGGATAATAAAGAGATTGTTTTATTTGATAGAAGTATTCGTGTTACTTCTGATTGGTATGTATGTGTGTCTGATGCCCAGTGTGCGATAAATGAATCCCGTAACAGGACTGGTTTGAAAAGGTATAATTTCAGCCAGTGGTTAAAGACGCTTTACGTAAGTGACATGGTTTCCAGTATTAATGAGAGCGGCAAGGATGCTTTCAAGGTTGAGTTTGACAATGATTCGGGTAAGATAGAGCAGTATTGTCATTTTGGTGTGTTTGTTAATATGATTTTGTCGGCAAGTCCTGTTAGTGGTGTGCTGGACAATGAGGATTGGTTTAATGATTACGTTTGTGATGTATATTCCATTGACGGTCATGTTTATGAACACGCCAAGATACTTGCCGTTGGCGGTTTGTGGCGTTATACGACAAAGAATGCCAGGTTCAGTGATGATATCCGTATGATGGATGATATCATGTATTCCGTTCCCGATGGTGACAAGGATGCCGTGTATAGCCTGTTCTTTGATTTGTTAGGTACGTTTTATTACAATTGGGAGTTTGCGTTGCGTTATGCAAAGAAACTTCTTTTAGGGGATGTGGAGGAATGATTATGAGGTGTTTTGTTCGTTTTGTCATGTTTCTCATATACGTTGACATTTTATTTGTTCTTCTTGTGTTTATGGTTCCTGCCGAAATGGTGTACAGGTGGACGAGTGGTCGTAAGCCTGTAGGATATGTTTCATGCCTTTCTGATTTTCTAGGATATCCTGACGGTTATCGTTATACGTTGAAGGATTTCTTTATGGATATGAAACAGGGATGGCGTAATTTTAAGTAGCATGGGTTCTATTGATTATGAGTATATATTTGCCAATCTTGACACAGTGCTTGGGCTTCCTTTAAGGCGTAGGGGTAAGCGGTGGACGTTGCCTGCCCGGATAAATCTGGAGAGCCATAGCAGGAAAGACAAGCTGGTTTTCTATATGAACAAGTCGGGCAGTATTACCGTTGCCGAGCAGGGCGGTGATTCTGTCAACCTGTTTGACTTTCTCGTGTCTTATCTTCCCGGTTGCAGTAGTGCTTCTGATGCTTTTAGGATTCTGTCAAGTCCTGACGGTTGCAGGATGAGTTTGAAGGATTTCTACGAGAGGAAGTACGATTCGGGAAGGCAGGAATCAAGGTTTGTTGATATGAAGTATGTTGACAGGCTTAGCGATGCCGGGCATTGGAAGGGTAACAATCTGTATGAGTACCTTTCAGGCGTTTTCGGTGTTGATTCCGTGAATGATGTGTTTTCAAGGTACAAGGTAGGATGTCTTGGAATGGAATCCGCTGTGTTCTGGTATTCCGACAAGGATGGTAACGTGTGCCATGACAACAGGATAAGATATGGGGTGAACGGGCACAGAAATAAGGAAACCCATGCTTTCAGGAAGTTTACTACGGGCGAAGGATTTACCTATCGCGGTTATTTTAAGCCGTTTTTAGGGGAGTATTGCAGCGATGCGATAACTTGTATGGTTGAATCGGAGAAAACTGCTCTAATAGCTTCTATGGCTTTTGGTAAAGGTTTTATATGGACAGCTTGTGGCGGAATGAACCAGATTGGAAATAAATTGCCAAAAAATGTTATTTTGTTCCCCGACTTTGATAATAAAGCTATATCTTTGTGGGGTGACAAAGGACGTGTGGCGAAATGGTGGGAATACCCTAGCCTGTCTTTTGGATTGAAGCATAACGATGATATCGGAGATGCTGTTATTAATAATTTGAAGAGTATTAACATTAAAGAATTTAGGAAATGGATATTGGAATAGGAATTGATTTTAAGGAAAATCTTCTTTCATTGCGTAATTATATCTCTTTGGGATTTAGTTGTGATGATATTGATTTCAAGAACGCAGCTATTGCTTCCATTGATAGAATGATGGAAGAAGTATTGGATGAGCATGATGTGAATTTCTTTGACGCATTGCAGAATGTGATTGACAACCTTGATGAGATTAATACAGTGGATAATGTTCACGGTATTTGCTGTGAATTTTATCATGTGATGGATGAGAACGAGCGTGTAATGCACCGTGAGTTCTTTGAAAAACTGAAAAAATATCGTGAAAGCAAGATTGAGCGTATTGTTCCTTTGAAGGAAAAAGACTGCATTGTCATGGGTAATAAGTATGTTGAATTAGGTAGCGGCAAAGAGTGTGTCGTTGACAGTGTTATCCACATTCTTGCCGAGAATGACCGAATGATTAAAGATGCTGTTTTGTATGTAGACCATCTTGGTCAGCGCATAGCGTGTTCTGCTGATGAGTTTAGGAAAAAGTTTGGGGTGAGGAAATAAGGTGTAACATGGCTAAAGGAGAAATAAGGATTGACGGTAAGGTGATGGGAAAGGATTACGGCAGGTATTTCTATTCTCCGCGTGGTAATATGTGGGCTGTCACCTTATGTACGTATGACTGTGATGATGGTCGTATGTTTGAAAAAATAGAGTTGTATAGGACGAAGGATGAGGCTAGGGAAGCTGCATTCAGATTGAATAGGAGGAACACAATGGGTAATACGGGTTCAAGTGTAATAAAACTGCCTAACGGGTATAGATTGAATAAGATTGACGATTGTACTTACGAGTTGGTAAAGATTGTCGATTTTAAGAAAGGAGATTTCCTGTTTGCTAAAAGCAGGACAGGACATGTCAAGGATTATGTATTTATCAACAATGGTGGTTTGAAAGCTAATTTCTTGTATGAGGACAAGAATACTCTTATCTGTAATTCAGAGTTTAACTTTTCAAACGGTTATGATATCTCAAAGGCTACTCTCGAACAGATTGCTGCCATGAGAAGGCTTTTGTCCGAAAATCATTTCACCATTGTTGATGGTGAAGTTGTTCCAATTACAGATCCTGTTGTCGGCTTTGTTATTGTTAATGATGTGATATATCCTGCAAGTAAGATTTACAGAAGCAGGGAATGTGCCATGTATGATTTAAAGAGAAAAATAAAAAAATGAATCAAGTAAAATTCGTAAAATTAAGACGGGATGCAGTTCTTCCCGAAAAAAAAAACTGATGGTGCTGCTGGGTATGATTTGTATGTTCCTGACAACACGTTGATAAGAAAAGGTCGTAATCTGATTAAACTTGGTATAGCCATTCAGATGCCATCAAATATGAAGGCTATCATCAAGCCGCGGAGTGGATTTTCCCTGAAAGGTATTATTGGCGTTGACGAGAAGTATCATGACGCAGATGTGTTGGATGGTGTTATTGATTGTGACTATACTGGTTGTATCGGTGTTATAGTGAAGAGTTTTGAGAAAGAGCCTTTCTATATTGCCGCCAAGGAGAGGATTGCTCAGCTTCTTTTCAGTAATTATATTGAGGTTGAATTTGCTGAGGTTGAAAGCCTTGATTCAACGGATAGGGGAGACGGAGGTTTTGGTCATACAAACAATACAGGTAAGTAAGTATGAAAACAAAAAAGATAAACAAGATTTATGACAAGGGTTATGATAGTGTATTGAACAAGTATTTTATCTTAGCCATGTTTGTTGAGTTTGGTGAAACTAAGTATGACCGTATCTTCTTTTCTGACAAGAAGGATGCGGATAACATAAAAGTTGGTGATTTGTTATGATCGGAGTTACGTTGAATAGCAGGGTGAAAATTATAAACCGTGATAAATACATTTCACTTCACGGTGAAGATTCTGTAAGCAAGTCAAATGTATTCGGTGAATTTGTCACTGTTAAATACTGTTTTGAGAATGGTGAAAAGTTTCTTTGCGCGGATGATCAGGGTAAAGAATATATTCTTTTTTCGGATTGTATTGCTTATGTTGATCATGTTAAAGAGAGAAGCATCCTTGATGAAGCAAAGGATATCCGTAACAACAGCAGACAGTCTGACTATGGTGATGCAGTAGTCAATTTTGAAAATATTTCCAAGATGGCTTCTTTGATTACGGGGAAGGAATTATCTCCTTATGACTGTGTTGCTGTACAGATAGCTGTAAAACTATGCAGACAGGGATTCCATAAAAAGCGTGACAATATGGTTGACTTGGCTGGTTACGCTGATATAATGCAATTGATCGTAGACCGGGAAAATGTGAAAAATGGGCAAAAAGGCTGATAACGCTTTGGTTTTTAGGAGAGTTCTAGCGGCAAGCGGACTCTCCGATACTGATGTTAACAGGAAAAGCAGGAAGCATGATATTGTGATGAACCGTGCTCTTGTGTGCTGTGTCATGCGTGACATGGGTTTAAGTATGTCTGATATTTCTGATTTCCTATGTATTGACAGGAGTAGCATATACAATCTTTTTAAATATTCTTCTGAACTTGACGAGAGAGTAAGGGAAATAAAATCAAAGATAAAGGAGGAAAGGTAATGGGTTTGAATAAAGGATGGGGTAAACTTCCCCTTAGTAACAATCTTCTTATTGACGATGAAAAACAGAAGAAGATTGATATAGCAAAGCATATTGATGATGCGAATGAGATGGAGTTATGGGCTGCGTCCGCTTATGTCATAGATACCAATCCTGTCTTGTTTTACAAGGCTACGCACGTTGTTGACGAGGGTATGTCAGAGCGTTCTTTGCTTATGAAAGCCAAGCAATGGGTGAACTCTCCAAGGATAACCCAGATTGTCAATTATGCCAAATCTTCCATGCTTGCTTCTGATTATGTGACACCATCCATGAGGCGTGTATTGGAAGGGGAGAATAAGGAAAAGACAAAGACTTTGATAAACAAGGATAACCTTGAATTTGAAGATGCGATAAGTCTTATAGAAAGTTTCCTAAAGCGTTCTGATATAGACACTGCTGATTTTAAGGATGTGAAAGGTGCGCTTGATATGCTTGCAAAGTTCAAAGGATGGCTTTCTGATGATGATGCCAGTGAGGATTTCTATGACAAGACAACTATAGCGTTTTTCCCATACGATTGCGACAAGTGTGTCCGTGCCAAGGCAGGGTTATGCAACAAGTGTGTATATCATCGTGAATCAACAGGTGATCTTAGTGATGATGAACGTAAATGGATAAAGGAAAACGATACATGGAAAGGATAGTCTATGTCTGTAAGGAAAACTACTAATTTAACGGTAAGAAATAAAGAAAGGGAAAGGCGTGTAAGGGAAATAGAGGAAGAGGGAGTATTTGATTATTTCCATAAATTTACTCCTGCCCAGTTGTACAGATACCTTTCACCTTTATGTAGTATTGATGCGTTACGGGTATTACGTTTGTGCGTATTATCCGCACAGAGGGGAGATAATATGATAACATTGAAGTTTATAAGGAGGCAACTGAAATACAAACCTAGGCGTTCTGTTTTTGATTCATTGATAAATTCCGGATTGATAATAGAACAAGTTCCTAATGTTTTTTCCTGTACGGTGAAGGTGAACGAGTATTCTCATATATTGAGCATGATGCGTATTGATGATAATGCTCCCGATGTTGTAGATGTGGATGATTTAAATTGTTACAAAGTTGTAGCAGAGGATAATATTAGTTACCGTGTCGTTAGCAAACGGGGAAGTGTTATAAAGAGTTTTACTGATAAGAGTGAAGCAAGTGATTATCTTGACGAACTGTATTTCCCTAAAGGTGAAGATGGTGACGTGGAAGCATTGTCGAAAGAGGAAGAGGAAGAATTAACCATTTAGTTAACTATTTTTAGTATTGTTTTCTGTGTTAGTTTATTTTTTAATATTACTTTTGTCGCATGAGATATTGCTATGATAAAGAACGGTATGATTATCTTGTCAACGAGATTTTTAAATGTGGCAAGATACTTAAAGAGAACACCACTAACGGTAAGGAAGTTAGCTGGAAAGTTTTCTGGATAAGGGTGGACGCTCACAAAAGAAGGCTGTCCGCAATGAGAGAGTTGGACAAGATTAAGGAAGAAAAATATAAAAAATAAAAAAAAATGGATTTAGTATTAAATTGTAAAGTAAAGAAAGTAGGTCAGTTACAGACTGGTACAAGTAAGGCAGGTAACCCTTGGCAAAAGAGAAATCTTCTCGTTGAGGAAATTGGTTCCATGTATGCCAAAGAGGTGTATTTCTATGTAATGGGCAACCTGTGTGATCTTCAATTGAAAGAGGGTGATACCATTACTGCCCATCTTGAAATCAGAGCAAGAGAATACCAGGGTAAATATTACAATGAAGTTGGGTGCTTTAAGATAGATATGCCGCAACCTGCTCCATCACCTGCACCTGCTCCATCACCTGCACCTGCTCAGCCTGAAAGACGGGATGATTTGCCCTTTTAAGATTGCAATGCTTTCTGAAATGTGTGGTTTTTGCTTATATTGATTAAATTCTTGTTTTTGTTTGCGGATGGAGGTTTATCTTTTTTGCCATATTTCGGGTTTTCCTCCATCCGATTTTATTTGTAGTGGCATTAAGGAACAAATTTACACTATTATATAATAGTACATAATACTGATTAATATGCAATTAGTTTATAAATTTTACATCAATCATTCCGACAGGCTTTGCGCTATCTGCCGTGTTACGAACAACCTGTACAACCAGGCGTTGTATATTGTCCGTAACGAGTTGAAGGGTAACGACAGGTGGCTGTTCTATCCCGACTTGGACAGGATAATGAAAAATGTCACC